>Ga0307990_1000173_pt1 | contig 62204 bp, 40 predicted proteins | sample EllFjometagen129_FD_203168 | JGI IMG/M metagenome (GOLD analysis project Ga0307990, IMG submission 203168) | Marine microbial communities from Ellis Fjord, Antarctic Ocean - #129 | ecosystem: Environmental > Aquatic > Marine > Unclassified | place: Southern Ocean | collected 2014-10-08
CGGCTCCATCAGGGTTGCTTATCGCACTTACCAAATATGGATGACCGTTGATTGCTGTTACATCTACACTTAAGGTCGGGACACTGTTGTGGCAGATCGTCTGTGTGCCTGCACTGGTGGCTGCCGGAAATGGATTGACAGAAACCTTAACCACATTACCGGTTTTCTCGCAAACCACAGTATTTAATGTTGAAATGGCTACTCTCCTATACCAGGTATCCTGGGTAAGGTTTCCCGGCTGATAAAAATCTTCTAATACATTTGTTGTTACATCGGTAATATTAGAAACAAAATTATCGGTGCTACTTTCCCAACGATAGGTTAAGGAGCCATCACCTGTTGCATCACCACCTGAAGCTGATTCAAGCAAAGCCGGAGTTGTATTATAACAAATGGTTTCATCTTCTTCAATAGTTCCCTCTGTAATATTATTCACGGTTATTGTTGCCGGATCGGAGGTGGCCAGGCCGCAATCGCTGCCGGTGGCATTGATCAATACATGGTATGTGGCATCATTGGTAAGACCACTAACGGTTATTTCATCAGTATTTTCATTTGAGTAGGTAACACCCGATGGTGTACCATCATCCACATCTTCGTAGGTAGCACCATTTAAGTATTGCCATTGGTAGGTCAAAAATGGAGTACCTCCATCTGCTACAACATCAATGGTGGTTGTTCCTCCTTCACAAATGGTTGAACCGACAGGTTGTTGAGTAAAGCTGGGGTCGGCAACTGCAGTTATAGTTGCTGTGGAGGAAGTAATATCTGAACATGTAACAGGCCCTGGTACAGTAACAGAAATCACACACCTATAATCATAAGTGCCAACATAGGTAAAGTTAGTGGCCGTTAGTTGGTTGGTTCCAATTCCTGAATAAATCACATCGTCAGGCGTTCCAGAAATGGTACTCACGTCTTTCCAGGTACCTCCATCATTATATTGCCATTCATATCCCACTGTTGCAGCTCCCTCAATCATAGTTAACGAAATTGTAGTTTCACCAAATGAGACACAAATTGCATCATTATCGGGCTGGTCGGTTATTCTTGGAACGATTACTTCGGCAGCAGGACTTGTAATCATTGTAGTACAGCCATTACCTGCTTGCTCAATTATAACCCGATAAAATTTATTGTTTGTTAATGAAGCCGTTGTATAGGATGGTGTTGTACCTCCGATTCCATTACTAACATCAGCCCATCCGCTTGTGCCATTATCCGAAACCTGCCATTGATATGAAAAAGCACCTGTTCCACCGCTGGCGACAACTGTCATAGTATGTGTAGTATTATAGCAGATAGTAGCTCCGTCAGGTTGATCAGTAATAGTTGGGTCATCTACAACTATCAGCGTCATACATCGCGAATAAAAGGTGTCGCAATCCAATCCTGTTTGGCTAACCACAACCTGATAATAGTAAGTACCCGGGGTGGCCATCATACCTGTATTGTAATTCGGGCTATTTGTTCCCACATCATTCCACGAACCACCACAGCCAGTGGTTGACTGTTGCCACTGATAAGAGAAGGTTCCTGTACCACCGGTAACGGTAACTTCAAAATTGGCATTACCGCCTTCACAGATGCTTTGATCTAAAGATTCATCAGTAAAAGATGGATCATCAACCGCAGTTACATGCACACATCTTGACGTTTCTGGGCTACATATTGCTTCCACATCCGAAACAATAACCTGGTAATAATAATCTCCTGTTGTTAGAACCGGAGTTTGATAGGATGGATTATTTTCCCCAGGAATATCGCTCCATGCTCCATTACAATCTCCAGCACTTACCTGCCATTGGTATGAATAATTTCCAGATCCGCCGGAGGGTGTTACTGTTAATGTAGGCTCGGCACCGTCACAAACGGTAACATCATCGGGGCCACTTGTGGAAAGCGCCGTTCTATTTATTATGGTAACCTGATCGGTAGTTGAGCTACAGTTGGTCCCATTCTTTGTTCTCCATTGAAAAATGTATGTGCCGGGCACAGTACCGGTAATTGTGGTGTTGGGTATGTATTGATTGGTGATGGTGGGATCGTTGGGTCCACTAACTCTGGTCCATTTACCTTCACCAACAAAATTGGCTCCTGTATCGGCAGCCATGGTAAACGTTGTTTCATCGCAAACAGTTTGGTCACTACCGGCATTGGCAGTTGTGGGTTCTTCCCAAAGGTAAATTAACATGGTATCTGCTTTATCACAAGCGCTGGCTCCGGTGGTGTGAGTCCATGCCAGTTTATACACCGAAGGACTTCCAGGTACAAGGCCGTTTATTGTGGCTGTATTGCTCGTATTATCCGGTGAAAAAGTAGGATTGGCAGCACCTGAAGGTTTTGAAGCTACAGTCCAAAACCCTGTAGCAGATGCCGTGGGTACATTTCCGGCAAGGGTAGTGCTACCAGTACCTGATACATTACATAATTCCTGATCGGGGCCTGCTAAAGCCTGGCTTGGAATAGCGACAATTTCTACCAGAACATCATCGGTGCTTGCTGCACAATTGCCATTGGTAACCGACCAGCGGAAGGTATAAGTTGTCGGGCTTGTAGATATTCCTACAACGGGAGTATTGATGGAATCGGGATACAGAATCGTTACCGCCGGGCTACCAATTTGCGTCCACTTTCCAGTACCTATGACAGGCAAAGTAGCATGAAGCACCACATCCTCGTATAGGCATATTGCCGTATCGTTCATGGCCTGCGCTGTTGAAGGAAGCTGATAATTAACAATGACCACTGTATCTTCAGATTCACAATAAGCGGTTTCAGTTTTCCATTTAAACACATAGGTATTCCCGGCAACCAAACCTGTTACCTCGGTATCGTGCTGATGTACATTTGTAAAACTTGCTGCGGGTACTACAGGACTAACCTGTGACCAGGTTCCCTGACCAACAAGGGTATCTGTCGCAGCCAAAGTGGTTGAGCTCGCATCGCAAAGCTCCTGGTTGGGGCCTGCCTCTGCCGGGGTGGGTGTTTGATAAACCGTGATTTCTACCGTATCTCTAACAGTATCGCATACAGGGCCATTACCAATGGACCATGTAAAAACATAAACCGCCGAATCGCCGGAGCTTTGAGGGCCAAGATTGGTAATTGTGGTATTATATAAAATGGTGGAGTTGATTACCGGATCGGGTGCATCGCCGGTTTTGGAAACGAATTTCCATTTTCCCACACCATATAGCGGATTGTTGGCATCCATGGTGGTTGATGTTGCGCAGGTAAGGGTCTGATCGTAGCCAGCATTGGCCGGTGAGGGTTCATGAAAATTTTCAATCCGCACCTGGTCAGCATTATTGCACTCACCAACAGCTACCGTCCATTGAAAAACAAAAATGCCATATTCATTTGTGGCAGGAGTGTAAACAGCATCAGGCTTGCTTGCATCATCGAAGGTACCATTCTCACCTGTTGGCCCAAAGAGCTTAGTCCATGTTCCGATTCCGGGGGAGGGCGCATCCGCTGCAAACTGGAAGGAATCCTCATCGCATAAGCCCTGATCGGAACCGGCATCAGCTAAATCGGGATTACCCCATAAGGATACTTTCATAATATCCGAGGTTTCGCAACCCGAAGCTGAAATGGTATATTTAAATTCGTAATCACCACTTACAATAGGAGAGGTAAAAGTAGCACTTGCACTGTTGGGTGCTATCGAATCGATAGTTACCGTATTTGCCCCCGCAGGAGCACTTTCCAAAGTCCACACGCCAGTACTACCTACCGTTCCTACCAGGCTTACAGTAGAAACCGAATCGCAATAATTCTGATCCGCTCCGGCATCGGCGGCCTTTACTACAAGCACTTGCACTGTATCACGACTGGAAGGAAAGCAATATGGTCCTCCCGTAACAGACCACTCAAACTTGTAAGTTCCGGTAATTAAGTTGTTAATCACGGTATTCGCCGAATCGGGTTCCACAATATTGGCAGAACCGGGGCCGCTAACCTGCGCCCAGTAACCCACGCCGGAGTCAGGTACTGCCGCCGCCATCGTTACTTCATCGATGGCACAAACTTCCTGGTCGAGGCCGGCATCGGCAGCGGAAGGAGCTTCGTTGGAGACAAAAATTTTCATGGTGTCGGCGGATGAGCAGGCCCCATTTTGAATAGTCCAGATAAAGCTGTAAGTACCATCTATTAAACCGGTAACATCCGTATTATAAGCACTAGAATCTTTTAAAACATAACCGCCGTTTCCAAAATTCAAAGTCCAGGTTCCCGTACCCTTAGAAGGTGGGGTAGCAGCCATTCGGGTACTATCACCACAAAGGGTAATATCCGGACCGGCATCGGCATCGGTAACCGGAGTATCGATGGTAATCATCACCGTGTCCCGTGTGGGGGCACATCCACAGGCACCGCAGTTTATTTCCCATTCAAATTCGTAGGTACCATCTACCATACCTGTTACTGTAGTATTATATAAGGCATCATTCGTAATGGTGGGTAGCGTTCCCGGATGACTCACCACCGACCATTTCCCGTTGTCGGGTGCGGGATCGTTGCCAGCAAGCGTAATTTCAGTTGTACCCGAATCCAGACATTGATCGGGACCAGCATCTGCTTGCCCTGGTGCCAGCCCATCATTCACGGTAATATATAAGGAGTCGGCAATTTGTCCACAACCGTTTTTAATATTCCAATACAATTTATAGGGACTGTCGGCCTCCACTAAACCAGTTAGTGTTGCATTCCGGTTCAAGGTATCCGAAAAAACAACGCCCGCAGCCTCGGGTACAATAGTCCAATACCCAATTTCAAAATTATACAGTGGCTTTTCTGCATTCAACTGGACAACTGCACTGGTACAAACGGTCTGATCTATACCGGCATCAACCGGAGTTGGTATTGAATCGGAAACAATCACCTGCATATCATCATATTTAGGATCGCAATTTGACCCACCCGAAATTAACCACCTGAAAACGTAGGTGCCGGGGGAAAGACCATAAATATTTAAGCTGGGGTCGTGTATATTGTCTTCGGTGTATGCAGACCCCGGACCACTTTCCATCGACCAGGTACCCTGGCCAAAGAAAGGTACATTACCAGCTATTACCGTGGTATCGATACCGCAACTCAAAATCTGGTCGGTACCGGCATTGGATTCTTCGTTATCATGCGAAGCAATGATATAAATCATATCCGTAGCTTCTGTGCAGGCAAAGCCCTCAGGGGATTCCCTGCGAAATTGAACCTGATAAACACCTATCCCGGTCAAGCCATTGATAGTTGCCGGTGAGGAACCGGTATTAAACCAGGGTTGGGGAAAGCTAATAGTGTCGCTACCAATTACTGTAAATGGCCCGCTAAGTACGCGAACCTTGGTAGTCCCGGTTCCACCGGTGGCAGTGTATGGAATTACCGCAACAGATTGGCCACAGTCCAGGAAAGCCGAGGCAGCTACATCGATCGTGGCAGGATCGTAAAACGAAACTTTTTGAGAAGCAGAGCTGAAACATCCGGTAGTATCATTGGTAATGGTGTAGGAAAAAGTGTAGCTGTTACCGGCAGTAGGAACAAGACCGGTAACTGTAGTTGTGGGACTATAAGGGGTAAGAATAGTGGCACCGGCAGGGCCTACCGTTTGTGCCCATTGCATGGTTTCGTTGATAAAGTCGGGGGTGTTGGCCGTTAGCACAACCGAGGTTCTGCCATCGCAAAATTGTAAACCAGACCCGCCATTAATACTTGCACCTGTTACATCGGCAGTAGCCGGTGGAACCACAATAACCACGGTATCAGTACCTGAGGCACAGGGGCCGCTTACATTCCAAACCAGGGTATAAGTTCCCTCGATAAGATTGGATACAGCGGAAGTATTGCTGTGAACATTTGAAAAAGCTGGCAGCGAGGGACCCGAAACAACCGACCAGATTCCCTGTTGCCCATTGGTACCATTGCCACCATAGCTTCCACATAATCCCTTAGAAGTAGTGGTTGAATAACAATGAGAGACCGTAATATCAGAGCCTGCTGATACCGGAGTTACACCACCAATATTGGTAATACTAACCACATCGGAAGTAGCACAACCACTTACTGTGTTTTCGATAGTCCACAGAAGGGTACTTGTACCCCCCGAGGCGGGAGAAATAGTGAGTGGAGAAGTTGGGCTGGAAGTATTATTAATAGTTATCCCGTTACTTCCCGATCCCTGCCAATACCCGTTCTCATTGAGTCCCGTAGCAGCATTCGCTGCAAGGCTGGCAGTAGCACCCCCACAATAGGTGGCATCGGGGCCGGCATCGGCATCGCTTACATCCAATACTGTTCGATTAACATCCTGATAAACCAAACTTCCATCTTCGCAAGTGGTGTTAATACGAAAGGTGTAAACCTGGCCGCCCTGAAAGTTAATTACGTCTGTGTTGAAAACATCCGGCGAAACAATAGTTACCGTTGGACCGGCTATTTGCTCCCAATGCACAATTGGCAAACCACCAAATATTCCTGTGGCATTACCAAACAAACGCATGGGCTCAGTTTCGCAAAGGGTAGCATCCACACCCGCGTTCACCGAACAGTTTTGGCTTTTTAAACCACTTGAATAAAGAAATAAAAACATCAGCCCGATCATCCAAACTTTTCCAAGTGATGAAAGACTAATGGGCAGTGTGCGAAAAGCTTTGGTGTTAAAGCTGTTACTGTTAGCGTGTAACAATTTTTTCATATTTGTAAATTTTATTGTTTCCTTTTTGGAAGGTATTGAAAATCATTATTTTTTAAAGGGTTAAGGATGACTAATGGTTAAAATTGGTTTTGATCAAAATGATATTTAATACACTTCTAATCTGTTTACATAAAACAAAAATACTATTTCAGTTCTAAATTTGTTAATATTAGGTGTGAGATAAATCACAAAACAACTTTTTAAAAAACATTTGTTTGGGTGATTTGAACTTTTAAACCATCCTCAGTAAAATAAATGAACGAGCAATCGATCAAATATTAAATCACATATTTGTTCTATCCAATAATCATGCAGTATAATATTTTTCAAATTGTAATAGTGCAATATTATAATTCTTTTTTTTGAGTAATGCCGGACACTCAATTTAAATTAGCTTCAAATGACTGATTATTAAGTTTATATAACCACAATTATTGAAGCAGAATAACTGGATGACTGTTTTTAACTTTTAACCTATTTTAAATAATAATCGTACATTTAAATCAATGAAAGTCCAAATTTGATTAAATTATTTCCCAAAATGGAATTTTCTGGTTTGAGATAATAATGCTCACGATATTCATATTTATTTTCTTTTTATTAATCACTTTATCCATATCATTTTTTAGTGATTCTAATCAATAGCAAAACTGTATTTATACATACAATTAAACAAGCTTAACGCTCTAAACATACTGTAATTTGTTCTAAAAGTATGAAAAGGTAATACAAAGCAAAAGTTCCATTAAACAAAAATTTACCGGAAATATGATTCTTACATTTCTGCACATAAGCATTTCTTTCATCTTTATTTTTTCACAAATTTGTTCCAATTCTTTTACAATCGAAACAATCGTTTCCTGGGTCTGAATATGAGTCAGGGTCTTGGTAGTAAGTTCTTTGTCTATATTTTCCAGATTGCTTTGCAAGATCTCATTTTCTTTAACATGCAGTTCTTCCCTTTATTTCCTGATTTAACAACACGCAATAGTTCTTCCTTTTGCTTTCTGATTTTATCAAAAGAATCTATCAGCACCAACATCGAGCGAATCCTGGCCAACAATTCGATGGCATCGATGGGCTTTCGTACAAAATGTACCGCACCGGCATCCAGAGCAATGCGCAAATTCTGAGAAGTAGTCAACATGCCGGTACACATAATAACCGGGACTACAGCGGTAGCCGGATTCGCTTTGAGTTTTTCGATTAATTGTATGCCCGACATAAAAGGCATTTCCCAATCGGTAATAATGAGGTCGGGCAAGCCTGGCTATCTGGACAGGCAGACTTATCCTAACATCCTCAACCTTAATAGAAATGGAATATGCCCCTGGAAAAATCAACCTTACCTTATTTTCTATCCCGTAAAAATAAGGTAAGGTTCGGCTTACACTGCAACGTTTTTCTATTAAGGTTTTTTGTAGATGATAAGGTTTTGTGTTTTCCAAACTGAAGCAATAAAACCCTGTCTAACTGGACAGGCAAACTTATCCTAACATCCTCAACCTTAATAGAAATGGAATATGCCCCTGGAAAAATCAACCTTACCTTATTTTCTATCCCGTAAAAATGAAGTAAGGTTCGGCTTACACTGCAACGTTTTTCTATTAAGGTTTTTTGTAGATGATAAGGTTTTGCATTTTCCAAACTGAAGCCATAAAACCCTGTCTAACTGGACAGGCAAACTTATCCTAACATCCTCAACCTTAATAGAAATAGTGAATCATACCGCTTAACAGAAACCAAAAAACTTCTTAAAAAATGAAAAATCAGAAAAAATATAGGTGCCTTCCAAAATCTTTTCAGGGATACCCCCGAAAAGATTTTGGGATCCATTGTTAGTTTTATAAAATGGCATACTTTTCAATTTTCATTGCCCCACCACGCTCATTACCACATTCAAAAACCGCAGCAATTTCCCAGGGGCGGTATTTCTTTGTGTAAGTATTTCTTTCGGTGGAATTATGCGCTACCAAACGCTGATTAAAATCATCAGTGTAACCAATATAATATTTATCAAAAGAAGGTGAGTGGAGAATGTAGATGTAAAACATAAGCCCAAAAATAACAAAAGACCTGCAATAAATTGCAAGCCTTTGATTTTGAAGCTCCTCTTCTTGGACTCGAACCAAGGACTCTCTGATTAATCCCGAATCACTACGCTCTCGGGACCCTTAACAACTGAGCTAAAATTCCATCCAACTTGTCACCATTAATCATTTTTTGGAGCAGGAATCTGCTCTTTTGCTTTTTGATGAACTTTTCAATTTTCATTGCCCCACCACGCTCAGTACCACATTCAAAAACCGCAGCAATTTCCCAGGGGCGGTATTTCTTTGTGTAAGTATTTCTTTCGGTGGAATTATGCGCTAAGCAAACGCTTATTAAAATCATCAGTGTAACCAATGTAATATTTATCAAAAGAAGGTGAGTGGAGAATGTAGATGTAAAACATAAGCCCAAAAATAACAAAATACCTGCAATAAATTGCAAGCCTTTGATTTTGAAGCTCCTCTTCTTGGACCCCGAAGCTTCGGGAGACCCTCTGATTAATCCCGAATCACTACGCTCTCGGGACTCTTAACAACTGAGCTAAAATTCCATCCAACTTGTCACCATTAATCATTTTTTGGAGCAGGAATCTGCTCTTTTGCTTTTTGATGAACTTTTCAATTTTCATTGCCCCACCACGCTCAGTACCACATTCAAAAACCGCAGCAATTTCCCAGGGGCGGTATTTCTTTGTGTAAGTATTTCTTTCGGTGGAATTATGCGCTACCAAACGCTGATTAAAATCATCAGTGTAACCAATGTAATATTTATCAAAAGAAGGTGAGTGGAGAATGTAGATGTAAAACATAAGCCCAAAAATAACAAAAGGCCTGCAATAAATTGCAAGCCTTTGATTTTGAAGCTCCTCTTCTTGGACTCGAACCAAGGACCCTCTGATTAACAGTCAGATGCTCTAACCAACTGAGCTAAAGAGGAATTTTATTTTAATGAACGAACCTTCTTTAACCCTCTGATTAATCCCGCATGTGCGGGACTCTAACCAACTGAGCTAAAGAGGAATTTTATTTTAATGAACGAACCTTCTTTAACCCTCTGATTAATCCCGCATGTGCGGGACTCTAACCAACTGAGCTAAAGAGGAATTTTATTTTAATGAACGAACCTTCTTTAACCCTCTGATTAATCCCGCATGTGCGGGACTCTAACCAACTGAGCTAAAGAGGAATTTTATTTTAATGAACGAACCTTCTTTAACCCTCTGATTAATCCCGCATGTGCGGGACTCTAACCAACTGAGCTAAAGAGGAATTTTATTTTAATGAACGAACCTTCTTTAACCCTCTGATTAATCCCGCATGTGCGGGACTCTAATCCCGAAAAATAAAAAATCTTTGATTTTTTAAATTTTTCGAGGATGCTCGCCCGAAGGGCGGCACCAACTGAGCTAAAGAGGAAGATAATTTGCATCTAAAAGAACGTTTGCTTTTTTTTAAAAGCGGTGGCAAAAATAGATATTGTTTCCAAAATAGCAATACTTTTGTAAAAAAAAATTTAAATTAATAATTAAACAAGAAAATTTAAGCATGGCAAAGGTTTTAGGAATGGGCAACGCCCTTGTGGATATTATGATTAGAATTGAAGATGAATCCATCTTCGCGGAATTTCAACTCGAAAAAGGTGGAATGCGCCTGGTGGATGCCAAAACAGTGGAATCCGTATTGAATAAATTAAAGCGCCTTCCCGCCGAAAAAGCACCTGGTGGTTCAGCGGCAAATACCATTAACGGGGTTTCAAACCTCGGCATGGAAACAGGGTTTATTGGAAAGGTAGCTGATGATGCAAACGGCAATTTTATGAAAGATGATATGCTGAAAAACAATATTCAGCCCTATTTGCTTAAAGGCAGTTCGCCAACCGGTGTGGCCGTGGCCATGGTTACTCCCGATTCAGAAAGAACTTTTGCCGTGAACCTGGGTTGTGCTATCGAGCTTTCGCCTGATGATATTCGCACGGAAATGTTTGCAGGATATGATTATTTCCACATTGAAGGCTATTTGGTTCAAAATCATGCTCTGCTCCAAAAAGCCGTGAAACTTGCCAGGGAAAATAATGTAAAAGTTTCGCTTGATTTAGCCAGCTTTGACGTGGTTCGCGAAAACCTGGATTTCCTCAAAGAAATTATTAAAGATTATGTTGACATTGTTTTTGCAAACGAAGATGAAGCCAAAGCTTTTACAGGAACTGACCCTGAAGAAGCCCTGCACAAAATATATGAGGATTGTGATGTTGCCGTTGTAAAAATTGGAAAGCAGGGCTCGTTGATAAAACATGATAATCAGGTACATCAAATTGGTGTAATCGAGGCAAAAAGTATCGACACCACCGGTGCCGGCGACCTATACGCCGGAGGATTTCTGTTTGGCCTCTCCAATGGCTTGTCGCCCGACAAATGCGGTAAAATCGGCTCCTTGCTGGCCGGAAAAGTGATAGAAGTGCTCGGCGCTAAAATGAATACCTCAAACTGGGAATATATCCGCGAAGAAGTAAAAACAATTATGGCAGGATAGTCAGGGAAATTCATTGTACCCTCCAACATAATTCTGTTAATATCCGATTTTTAAATATGACAGAGCAACAACAAACACGTGAAAGATGGCTCGCCAACCGCTTCGATCTGGAAAAAACCAGGCGCAAGCGTCAACGCACCGGGGGCATCGTTCAGCGCTTGTGGAAACTTTTTGATAAACTGATCAATTTGTTTGGGTTTATTTTAAAACTTACTGGTTTATATTCCCGTGGGTTTAACAATGCCCTCAACATTCGTCTGAGAGAAATCACCTTGAACTTCCCAAACCTCCCCGAAAGTTTTGACGGGTATAAAATTTTACATCTCACCGATCTTCATCTTGACATAATTGCCGGTTTGGAAAACAAAATCATTTCGGTAGTGCAAGATGTTAACGCTGATTTATGCGTAATGACGGGAGATTACCGGAAGGACACCTCAGGGGAATTCAGGCAAATACTTGAACCTTTAAAAAAACTAAATGCCGCGATTTCGGCAAAAGATGGGATATTTGCCACATTGGGAAACCATGATTCATACCTGATGGTGAAACCTATGTGTAAAATGGGAATCAAGGTTTTAACCAACGAAACCGTTAAATTAAACAGAGAGGATGAGCATATATTTATTACCGGAATAGACGATGTTCATTATTACTTTTCACAAGATGCATTAACTGCATTAGGCAAAAATGTGGATGGTTTTAAAATTGCCCTCGTTCACTCGCCCGAATTATTTGATGTAGCTGCCAACAACAATTACAGTTTATATTTATGTGGCCATACCCATGCGGGCCAGATTTGCCTGCCCGGTGGAAAACCGTTGATCACTCACCTCTCAAACGGAAAAAAATTCTACAAAAATGTATGGAAATATAAGGCTATGACAGGATTTACCGGAAGTGGTACTGGCACATCAGGAATCCCCGTAAGGTATAACTCAAAAAGTGAAATCACAATTATAACATTAAAAAGAGCCACACGATAACACAAGGAAATTATAAAAATTATATTTTCAACCTAATAATAAAGGCTTGAATGCGTTAATGAGAAAGTAATTTTAAACCTAAGCAGTCTAAACACAAGTAAATTAAGCAGATAGCAATGTTAGCACATATTTTATTACAAGTAAATCAGGCAGGCCAGGCCATTAACAACACGGCCGACAATGCAATGAGCGGAGAAGCTGGAGAAATCTCAATGTCAATTTGGGAACTCACGATGAAAGGCGGATGGATCATGGCCATCCTCGCCATATTCTCAGTTATCGCTATTTATATTTTTATCGAAAGATTCCTGATTATCAACAATGCCTCACGCGAAGACAATAACTTTATGAATCATATTCGTGATTTTATTCATGATGGAAAAATTGATGCTGCCCTGGCTTTATGTCGCAAAACCCAAAACCCGATTGCACGAATGATAGAAAAAGGATTGCTACGAATTGGCAAACCCCTCAACGATATCAATGCTGCCATCGAAAATGTAGGCAAACTCGAAGTTTCGCGACTGGAAAAGAATATCGCTACACTGGCCACCATTGCCGGGGCTGGCCCGATGCTCGGATTTTTGGGAACAGTTATCGGAATGATTCGTGCCTTTTATGATATGTCGATGGCCGGTAACAACATTGATATTGCGCTCCTCTCATCAGGAATTTACCAGGCCATGATTACCACTGTTGCCGGACTGATTGTTGGAATTATAGCATTCATCTGTTACAATGTTTTAGTAGCGAGGGTTGAAAAGCTGGTATTTAAACTTGAAGCCCGTGCCACCGAATTTATGGATGTGCTGAACGAACCGGTTGAATAAACCTTTCTTTAAATCAATAAATTTATGGCTATAGAAACCCGAAATAAAAGAAGCATCCAGTTTAGCACGGCTTCCATGTCGGATCTGGTGTTCTTACTTTTAATATTTTTCATGCTTACTTCAACCCTCGTTGCGCCAAATGCCATCAAGTTATTGTTACCGCAAAGCAGCAGTAAAACACTGGCCAAACAAACCGTTACGGTTTATATTAACGATCGGGCTGAATATTTTATAGGTGAAATACCCGTGGCAAAAGAGCAACTTGAAACTCTGCTGGGTAACGAGCTTGCCGGAGATGTTGAGGGATCGGTTGTTTTGCGCTCTGACCAATCAGTGGAGGTTCAATATGTAGTAAATGTAATTGATGCCGTAAACAAGATTAACGAAAAATACAACACCAAACATAAGGTGATTATGGCTACAAGGCCACGTTAGTTATTGGTTAATAGTTAATAGTTATTTGTAATTAAAATGTTTTTCCGTAGAGACAAGGCATGCCTTGTCAACTTAAATAATTGATAAATTGATAGTGCATAATGAAGAATGATCCCGAAAGCATTTGGGACTGGAAACTGGAGACTGTGGACTGAATATCCCGAAAAGTAGAAAATTTTCTCCAAAGGAGTCCTTCGGACAATTTTCGTAACTTTTCGAGCCCGCCTTGCTCGCCTCGCTGCGAAGCGGGCCGCCAGCGTAGGCTTTTGTTAAGGCGAGGCAGGGATGTTGCAAATCCGGGATTCTTGAATCCTGGGCTCGAAAAAATATGAAATCAAATCCCGAAGCTTCGGGATGTTTTTTCGGCACTGTGGACTAAAAATATAATAAAACAATGAACGAAAAGAAATATAATAAGCATGCTGTGATTGGGACTGTAATTTTTCATGCCCTGATACTTGTTGCCTTGCTTTTTCTTGCCCTGCGCACTCCGCTCCCATTGCCCGGCGAAGAAGGCGTTGAGGTTAGCCTTGGATATGACAATGCAGGATCGGGGCTCACACAACCCGAAAAAATAAAACCCATTCAACGTATTCAACCCGAAGTTATAAAACCCGAGCCTAAAGAAATCATCACCCAGGATGTGGAAGAAACTCCTCTAATCGAGGAAAAAATCATCGAAAAAGTAATTCAGGAAGAAGCGGTAGAAGAAAAAGTAGTTGAGGAAAAAGTAGTTGAAAAACCGAAAGTAAATCCCAATGCACTTTACACACCACTTAAAAAAGATGAGGACGAATCGGGAAACCAGGGTGACGGGACTAGGGAAGCTGACCAGGGAAAAGAAAGCGGCTCCAAAGACAGCAAAAAACAAGACGGTATTTCCGGCCAGGGCGATGGTGTTTCTTTCGACCTTGAAGGGCGAGGTTCTATCCACCTCCCAAAACCCACCTACAACTCGATGGAGCAGGGGAAAGTAGTGGTAAAAATCTGGGTAAACAAACAAGGAAAAGTTACACGGGTGCAGTCTGGAGTAAAAGGAACAACCATTGCCGATGCACAGTTGAGAAAGATGGCTGGAGATGCCGCACAAAAATCTGTATTTACCCCCGACCCCAACGCTGCCGACCTTCAGGTAGGAACCATTACCTACAATTTTATCAGGAGAAATTAGCTGTCAGGATAAGTCATCCGATGAATACTGCTTATGCAACTGACACCATGCGCAGAACTGTTACCACTTCCTGATGTAATTCATCTGATGACTACTAGAATGTCCGGGAAAGTCATCCGATGAATACTGCTTATGCAACTGACACCATGCGCAGAACTGTTACCACTTCCTGATGTAATTCATCGGATGACTGGTAGAATGTCCGGGAAAGTCATCCGATGAATACTGCCAAATCAAATGACACCTTGCGCATGGGAACAATACCACTTCCGGGAATTATTCATCGGATGACTACTAAAATGTCCGGGAAAGTCATCCGATGAATACTGCCAAATCAAATGACACCTTGCGCATGGGAACAATACCACTTCCGGGAATTATTCATCGGATGACTGGTGAAATGTTGACTTCGAAACGTCAAACTTAACAACCCTCCTTCTAATACTTTTCTTTCACCACTTTAAGCGTGGATACCTTTTCACTATCCATCCACATATTCAATAAATACACACCAGTTTTGAGGGTATTGCCGTAATCGTTGTCGCCTTTCCAGGTGAGCTTGTATTTGCCTTTGGGCAGGCTGGCATCGATAAGGTTTTTCACGGTTTTTCCATTGATATCCATGATAGTAATGCGGATTTGGCTTTTTTGTTCGAGGCTGAAATCCACGAAGGTGTGTACATAAAAGGGATTGGGATAAACCGATACCTTAGAAACATCGCTTTGCGCCGCCGGATATTGCTGGATGGCAGTAGTGGTATCCTGAAACTCGTAAGCGCCCACGTCGATGCGGCCACCCGAGATGCGCGGGTTCCCGGCCAGGTCGGTGGCAGGCAGGTGTACGGTATCCATGTTGTGCATATAGAGTACATAGCGTCCGTTTTCCTCCTTAATATAGGGTGGCTCCATACCTTCTTCGAACATGGGTGTGCCGGCATTGATGCACGGCGAATCATCCTGGAGGTAATAGGCCGTATCGCCCGTGCCTACCCACTGCGGGTTTTCATCCATGTTGCCTTCCAACCAGTTGAGGATATGGTAGTTTTGCCAGTTAATTATATCATCCTCGCCCCCTTCGATATTGGAGTAGGAGATATTGGCAGTAGCCGGGAAGTATGATCCTGCTTCGCTTCCCAAACCGAGTTCTTTAAGTGAATCGCCATACATTATGGTGTTGTAAATGTTTACAACGGCGCCTTCGTTTATGTGTCCAGCAATACTTTCCACACCCCGGCAGGTGTTGTTGCCGATGGTAGCATTTACCAGGTTTACTTTTGCACGATAGGTTATCCCGAACACTACATTAGTTCCCAGACCCCAACCGGGATTTGGAATGCGCAGACCATTTGTAATTTGCAAGTTAGAAAAGGTGCCTGTAAACCTATCATCTTCATATAAATTTCCAACAACACTCATTCCTCCACCTTCGCCTCCTGTTTGCCAGGGATCGGCATCCGGAATAAAATCCCTAATGACAATATTATCGCACCTAAAAGTTTTTCCGGGAGCTTCAGTATTGCCCATGCGGAATACGAAGCCACCTTGTAAATGATCGATGGTGATATTTTTCAGCAATAATTTATCTGGATAATCAAAACCTATCCCGGATGTTTTGTTATCCTGACAATTTTTCACGGTAATATTTTGAACGGTTGCATTATCACAACATAGAAAATACATACAACCACTTTTATTTGATTGGAGGTCGAGTCCATAAGTATTTTGCATGGTTATATTCTTGATGCTGAAGTTTGTTTGCACACCACTGCTCAAATAAAAAAAGTAAGAAGAATCGCCATCAAAAATGGTGTTTTCCATACTTTCGCCAATCAACGATACATAGCTCCTTCCGTTAAACGGAAAGCGTTCCTGGTTGGTCGATGGGGAATAAATGCCATCCATCAGGTAAATATTTAAAGGATTAGTGCTATCGGAAGCGATTTTAGTACAGGCCCAGGAGACCGTTCTTAAGGCAGTCTCCGGTGTAAGGCCGTCATTATTATCATCTCCGGTACCAGGATTTACGTATAGATCACTATTCACCGGTTCTATTTTGCCATGCTCCACCGAAATGGTGATGTCATTATTTGGGAAATTTAATAAATCATGAGAATAAATAAAATAATAATCAGGTTCCAATACTGTACACGTATCTAATATAATGTCCATTGGCCCGCTGTAAATTATTTTGCTTATATCCATTGCTAAAGGAGCATAGTTCAGGTAAACACTATTTTTGTGAATCGGGTCGAATTCTATGTTAGATTCATATAAATTGCAAATTCCTCCGCCACCCCCAAAAGCTCTGTTATGGCAAATAATATTATCAGATATAAACAAATTGCTGCTATTTACCATAATACCACCACCCCCACCGGCAGTGTTGTTTTTTATAATATTGGAAATAACGGAAACAGAGGAAGCACCGTTCACATATATACCTCCACCCCTCAATCCTTCTCCGTGCCCTGAGCCATTGGTAAGCGTAAAACCTTCTATGGTTACTTCTTTATCATAGGTATCCTGAATATATACACAACTCCCTGTTTGATTCCCGTCAATGATGGTGTTATTAATATATGACCTGTCCTGTGTTGTTAAAAACAGACTGGTCAGGGTGATATCGATAAACTTATAAATATGTAGGTTTTCAATATAAGTCCCGGGATACACCAGCACTGTATCTCCGGATAGTGTCGCCATGTAGGCTTCCTGGATTTGGGTGAAATCGCCGGTGCCGTCCTGCTTTACGGTGAGGATGGCTCCCGGCAGCACAGAAGGCATCGTGAAAATTATTAAGAATAAAAGAAGTGTAGCTGCCCCGGCAAATTTACCAAAGGTGATATGTTTGAACCGGCAGAAACAGTAATTTGAACTGCCTGATGTTGTCTTTAATAATTTCATAATCAATAATAATTAAACGATTTGTTTATAGATTATTTAGCAAGTAAAAACAGCCACACCGGCCGGTAGTGGCCGGCGTGGCCGATGATTTGATTTTGAATTTAATTGGGCCTGTTTTTACCTCAGCAGCACCACCTTGCCGGAGTCCTGTTGCCTGCCATCGATGGTGAGGCTGTAGTAATATACACCGTTGCCGGCATGGGTTCCATTTCCGGCCCTACCATCCCAGGTAGCCTGGTATAAACCTTCGGGCATTGGGCTGTTAAGCAGGGTAGCTACCGTTTTGCCGTTGATGTCGCGAATAGCAAGAATAACCCCGGCTGCTTGGTTCACCCTAACGGTAAAAGTTGTTTCGCCGGCAAAGGGGTTGGGCGCACAGTTCACTTCAACCGGATTCGACAAAGCACGGGTTTCGGTACCCGATTTAAGCGAAACGACATGATAGCGGGCACGCTCGCCTATGTACAATGTGCGGCTTTCGTAGGTTTTGTTCGCGGGATTGAATACCGCGTAACTGTTACTGCCTGCCGGTGCCGATTTATACCCGTTCCAGGTTTCAAATGTTAAAGGCGTTCCCGGGGGCACACCTTCCAAATAAGCACTCACCTGGATAAGGGTGTCGCCCGGCTCGCGTACGGCAGCGCCTTTTACCCCGCCATTGGCCAGCACGGCTATTTCATGTATATCGCTCGCGGCATCGGTTTCAACAAAAATGGGCAGGTAGTCGGCCTGTTCTTCAAATTCGTAATATTCGGTCGTGAGCACTGTCATCAACCCGGCAGCTTGCTGGGGCTGGTTCCACACCAGGCTTTGTTGTGAAACCACAATTATCTTTACCATCTGGCCGTATTGAATGGGCATAACCTTGCCTTTATATTCCCATTCAGGGTTTTGTTCGATGCGTATCATAGTCCAGTTTTGTGCTTTAATTTCCAACACGTACTGTAGCACATCGGCAGGGATGGCATCCAGGGGCATTTGGGCATCTTCAATAAAATAACCCACCCAATTATATCCACCAGGATTAAGTGTGATTGGGGTTTCGGGATCAAGTATTGCACCGTATAGCTTCATTTCCGGGGCATTGTTATCACTTAGTATATCCAGGTTCAGCATGTAACCTTCTGTACTAATAACCTGCGTCAACTGACCATACCAATATGAATCTTCCCAAATTAACTGTGTACCGTATTGATCTTGTAATAGTAACTCAACATCCGGGAAATAATTAATATTATCGAGCACCGGAATCACAGGAGCCGGGTTATTTTCTGCCCTTTCCAGCCTTGGGAAGGAGAGCCAGTTCCAGCCGCTTTTAAGGCCGAGGCGGTCGGTGTAAGCATTGATAACCGAAACATTGGAGAAGCCGGCATTGGGCCAATAGATTTTGTTGGTTTCGGTGTTAATTATTGGTGTTAATTTTCCGTATGTATCCATATAAAATGAATAATTCCTATTGAGCAGGTTTCCTGTGTACATGTTATCCATTTCTTCACCATCCAAACCACTAATAGCATTGACAAATACTTCAAATTTGTTTTCATCATTTAATGCCACTGTTTGATAATATACCTGATCATTCAGCTCATTGAAAGTCTGTGTAGCTCTCCCAGCATTCAGGTTAAATGTTTCATAAACGGCATTATCCAGGTCAATGGTGGTTCTTTTTCTGGTTCCTGAAATTTCCCTGTAGGTGAGATAAGCTTTATTTTTAAACTGATCAATCTTTAAATCCAATTGATAGATCACGGCCAATGCTTGATAATCTATTTCTTGAATTATGCCTAAACTTGCAGGGTCTAAAACAAATAATTTTGGTAACAAAGCATTTGCAAGGTATATTTTATCATGGATTGGATCATACTCAATATCATATCCATTAATAATATCTTTATATTTTCGCTGATTTATAGAATAGTTGAGTAAGTCGATTTCTTCAAGATAGGCATCTTCTCCATATTTATAGAGTACGTAAAGCTTTTCATCATTGGTGTTTAATGCAAAGTCCATACAGTTCTCAACATTACCTGAAAAGTTAAGCGGAAAGGAGGAAACTGAATAGTTGTTGTCCACATCGATCATATAAATTGCAGAATTAGTACCACAGAATACCTTATCCTGGTAGCTAAATAACCTTTGTGGCCGCGGCAGACCTATAGTTTTAATGAGCTCATCACTATTTCCATCGATAACATATATTTCGTTATCCCAATATGATGTGACGGTAATAGTATTGGATACTTCATTATAAACAACATCGGTTAAGTAAGCACCCAATGGTAAATTATTAATAAGCTCCTCGGTATTACCATCGATTATAGCGATTCCTGATTGTTGATAGGTAATCCTGTTGTTAATGAAATAAACTTTATTATTTACAGGGTTTAAGCAACCTTTACTGGTTTTAAATGCTGTTTGATCTATAGCTAAAAGGCTGCAATACCCATCATGGATACTGATGGTACCTTCCCTGGCATTTGCAGAAAATATTCTCACTCCGTCTTGTCTGTCTGAAACCGATAAATCCCAATTTTGACATCCAATTAATGTACTTTCGCCTTCAATTTCTAATGTATTCATATTCAATCTGCATAAATAATTTCCTCCCGCACAAAATATTGCATTTCCTGATGGTGATGAAATCATTGTTTTTAATTGAAACCCTAGTATATGTTGCACTTGGTTGGTAACGTAGGTATTATTTACTTTTTCTATCTTAGAAATATTTGAAATATATTCACCACCAAAAAACCCACCGGTTAATAATAAAAAACTATGATCAGGTACGACAGGCATTGCTTTCAAATGCTGCTCCTGTGTTCCGGCCAATGATTGTATTGGTGTAAAAGATAGATTGTCAATTATTGTGAAATATTTAATTCCAAGTTGCACATATTCTTCAGCCACAAATTCATTGCTGTAAAGGAAAAACAGTTTTCTGAAATCACCAGCATAAGTAGCTATAGTGCTTAAGCTTAATTGGTTTAATTTTAACAATTGGGAAGATTCCGAAACCACAAGATTGCCGTTAAAAGCGATCATATCATTCAGTTCCTGGTCGAAATAGCGCTGTGATATTAATGAACCGTCAGTTCCATCAAAGGCAAGGATAATCGTACCATTTGTACTTTCCCATGAGTTGATCAACCAGAAAACCCTGTTCGTTGCCTCATCATATTCAACTATTGTAGATAACTGTTCTGCATAATTGTTAAGGGAATGTGAAAACAGAATTTCATCTGTTGTTACATCAATGAAGTATAAATTATTTGCCAGATCAGCACAATACAGGATATCATCCGAACTATTTCCAGCCATAAATCTACTAACAGGCAACATATTTAAAAAATCCATTGCATGATAGTTGCCAGAATTGCCAAGAGAAAGTGCATTTCTAACTTCGTCTGTTTGAGAGTCCACAAACATCAATTGTTTTGTACCGAGGCAATAAACCTTGGAGCCGGTGTTGTAGAGTTCAAGCGGATGGGAATTGATATCCGCTTTTGGCAAAGCAATGGTGTTACTCAAAACATCATGGCTAAAACCAGATGAACCATTATCCTGTTGGATGTAGTCGATGAAATCAACATGGATATCATCCTGATTTCCATCAATAATGTGTTCCACATACCTTCCGTTGGTATGCTCAATTCTAACCAATACCTGGTCGCCTCCCAGGGTGTCTTTTGTTATGCTGAACGGACTTTGGCCGTAAAGCTGGCTGCATGCAATAAGCAAGAGCACGACAAATAAATTGTATATTTTATTATTCATGATTAAGATATTTATTGGTTTTTATTAATAAAATTGATGCTACAATAAAAAGTAAATGTCGGGCAAGAAGTTAAGGCTGGTCAGTAAAAAAAATAAAGGTAAAGGTTTAAGCGTGTAAACAGGCATTGTAGTTTTGTGAATTGTGTTTGCTCTTTCCATCTTCGGAAGGCACGGCAAATGTCCTGTTTTATTGTAGTGGCTTGCCTGCCTGGCCGTAAGAGCTGAGGGGGGCGGGGGGGCTACTTTCCCATAATACCGGGTAACAAAATATGTGTGTTTTCCTTGCCATTTGTTTTTTTAATAAAAGATTGTAAATTTAAATTAATGCATTGTGGAAAGCAAATTTTTAACATTAAAATAAATAGTCATCCGATGAATACTGCTTAAGCATAAGACACCTTGCATAAGGGAACAATACCACTTCCGGGAGTAATTCATCGGATGACTGAACACCGGTAATCCTGAAAAGTCATCCGATGAATACCGCCAAAGCAAATGAAACCTTACTCAAGGAAAAATTACAGCTTCCGGGAGTTATTCATCGGATGACTGGTAGAATGTCCGGGATTAGTCATCCGATGAATACTGCTTAAGCAAATGACACCTTGCATAAGGGAATAATGCCACTTCCAGGAGTAATTCATCGGATGACTGAACACCAATAAACATTTACTCCACATTCCCCAATTTCAACATGTTCGATTTGCCGGGTTCGTTGATGGGCATATTAGATATATGCACCAACAAATCGCCGGATTGCGCCAATCCCTTCTGTTTCAACTCTTCCATTAGATCGGTAATTGTTTGATCGGTATTGATATACCTATCGAAATATACAGGCTTTACTCCCCACAAAAGATTAAGCCTACGGAGAATTGATATATTATTGGCAAAGCCAAAAATAGTGGCTTTTGGCCTTTGCGATGAAATTTTGGCTGTGGAATAACCCGATGAAGCAACCGAAACTATAGCTTTGGCATTGGCTTCGCGGGCCACATTGCAACCGCTGTAAATGATCGAATCGGAAATAAAGCGAGGGTTATTTTTAATAACAGGCTTTTGATGTTTGTGATAAATGCCTTCGTATTGCTCAACCTCCGAAATTATTTTCTTCATGGTTTCCACGGTCTCGGCAGGGAATTTACCAACCGAGGTTTCCCCGCTTAGCATCAAGGCATCGGCACCATCCATCACCGAGTTGGCCACATCGTTCACCTCGGCACGTGTAGGCCGCGGGCTGTTCAACATGCCCTCCATCATTTGTGTGGCTATTATAACCGGTTTGGCATTGGCCAGACATTTTTTTACTATCTTTTTCTGGATCATGGGAACATTCTGCAGGGGAATCTCCACACCGAGGTCTCCCCGCGCAACCATCACACCGTGAGCGGCCTGTATAATGGAATCGATATTTTTAACTGCCTCCGGTTTTTCGATTTTTGCAATTACCGGAATGGAATGATCGGGGCGGTACGAGTTCATCATCGATATCAATCCTTCAATATCCGAAGTTAACCTTACAAAGGAGAGCGCAATCCAGTCGAACTTATGATCCAAAATAAACTTCACATCTTCCTTATCTTTATCTGATAGTGAGGGCAACGACAATTTTGTGTTTGGCAGGTTCACTCCTTTTCGCGACATAAGCAAGCCCCCATTTATAACTTTGGTCACCACTTCAGTTTTAGCATCCGTTTTGGTGATCCTAAGGGTCAATTTGCCATCATCCAGCAAAATGGTTTCTCCTGCTTTCACATCCCTCGGGAAATGTTGGTAGGATATGAAAATTTTATCCGCTGAAACCTGCGACTTATCGGTGGTAAATCGAATGGTTTGCCCATCCTTAAGCATTACGCCTTCCGGGGCAACTTCGCCAATCCTGATTTTAGGGCCTTGTAAATCGGCCAGTATGGCCACATGCGTTTCCAATTTTTCGTTTAGCTTGTGGATATCATTGATAATTCTTTCAAATTCATCATAATTGACATGTGAAAAATTCAATCGGAAAACATCAACACCTGCAAAAATTAATTTTTTCAGCATGGCTGGTGATGAGGATGCCGGACCTAAAGTTGCAATAATTTTTGTTTTCATTTCCCTTGATTTTTCTGTTTTTAATTTGATGTCAAATATCTTTATTTTTTATGAATATCAATCATATAATTTCCTGCTACTTTTTGTTTGCGTTGGTTTTAGTTTAACCCTTGTTTCCTCTTCCCGCCGATTAATTTCGAGTATATGAAATTCAAGATCAGTTAAAATGGTATTGATGAATTGTATGGTTTTTGCCATTTTGCTTCTTTTGCTTTGATTTTCATCCGGAGTTACAGCATTGATGCTAAATATGTTATCAATTTTGCTGATAGTTTCTAAAATACTTCCAGGCTCAGCTTCCTGGAAATGCCCTTTCAATAAGAATAAAAAACTATTCATAAGCTGATCTTGTCCGGTCGTATCCTGGATTAAGTGATACTCGTACCTGACATCATCCTTAAAATAAAACAAAGAAAAAAGCAAAGGTGAGTCTCCTGATAAATAAACCGGAAGATCGACCTGCCGGGCAAGTTTTATTCCCAACGATTTGTTGAGATGAAAGGCAAGCATGTAATCCGTTAGGGTTGTAGAAATGTTGAATATTGAAAAATCATGATATTGTTCACTGCTTGATTTTAGTGTTTGCTTTTTCATCTACATAAAAATTGGCCACTGCCTGTCCGCCTTTTGGCGAGATGCACGGATAAAATTGAAAAACATATTATTCATTTCAGCGGATGATAATAATTATCTTGAGTATTTCATTCATTATTAATGTTAAGGAATAGAATTTATTATCTACACCATTCTTCCATCCAGATAAACCTTTGGATGTTTTTTTCCCACAAACCGGACAATGAAAAATAAAATCAAAATATTTAAAGGAAAAAGTATCAGGGATGAAACACCATAGGCCGCCGGAATAGTTCCAAAAAACATCCCGATTACTCCTACCGTAAGTGCATAGGGCATTTGTGTACGCACATGGCTGATGTGGTTGCAGGAGCTTGCCAAAGAACTTAGAATGGTGGTATCGGAAATCGGGGAACAATGATCGCCCAAAACCGACCCTGCAAGCACCGCCGAAACCACATTGTGAAATATGGATATCGAGGCATCGTAATTTAATCCTGCATCCTGACAAATTAACCAGGAAGCCGGTAACATTAATGGATAAAGAATGGCCATTGTTCCCCACGACGACCCGGTTGAAAACGAAACCAGGGCGGCAAGCAGGAAAGTTAGTGCGGGCACAAAGAAGGGTGAAAGTTTTAGTTGTATCAGGGTTGTGGAAATAAATTCGGCAGTGTGCAGATGCTCTGTAATCATGGCAATGGACCAGGCGAGTACGAGAATCAGTACAGCGGTAAGCATGGTTTTAAATCCGTGAACAAGCGCATCAATACTTTTTGCCAACGTAAGAATTCTTTGTGAAACAGAAAGTAAAATTGCCACCACAACCCCGGCAAGCGAGGCCCAAAGTAAGGCGCTGAACGAGTCGGCATTACCAATAACCGAGGAAATATTTCCTCCAAAACCCATTTCATCATTCCAGCCAACGGCCTTAATTCCGGTTAATATTAAACCGGCAATGGTGCCCAACACAACAACCATTACAGGTATAAAAGCATTAAACCACCTGGCGCTGACGCCGGGTTCAGGTTCAGCCTCAGCTCCAATACCTTTGGTGAGTAAAGTTTCGCTTTCGTCTGATGTTTTACCTTTCCGTACCATGCTCTCCACGCTAAACATCGGCCCGAAATCGCGGCGTTTCCATATCAAAAAAAACATGAAAAAGATTGCAAGGATGGGATAAAAAGCATATTGTAAAGAATTCAGGAAAACATCGTAGGGCGTTTCGGGAAGCCCCAGCGTTTTTATGCCATCATGAATGTAGCTTAACTCAGCCCCTATCCACGTGGTAACAAAAGCAATGGAGGCAATGGGTGCTGCGGTGGAATCAACAATGTAGGCCAGTTTTTCCCTCGATATTTTTAAGCGATCGGTTACAGGTCGCATCGTATTTCCCACAACGAGGGTATTGGCATAATCGTCAAAAAAAATCAAAATACCAAGTAGCCATGTTATAAGCTGACCCGAACGGGCATTGTTTGCAAAGCGCGACAAAAAGTTTACCACGCCCTTCATGCCCCCGTTTTTGGTAATTACCCCTACCATCCCGCCAATCATCATCGAAAAAATAATAATGGACAAATGGCTCTGATCCATCATGGCGTTAAGCACGTAGGTATCAACAACGGCAAAAATGCCATTGAAAAGAGCCTCAAAAAAATGTTGCCCCTGATAAAAGAAAATAATAAAAGTTCCTATCAGTATTCCTGTAAAAAGTGCTGAGTAAACCTCTTTAATGATTAGTGCCATCAATATTGCAATGAGTGGCGGCAAAATCGACAGCCAAAGCGGGATGGGTGTAAAATCATCTTTAAAACTGAAATCTTCAACAAAAACGGAAAGCTGCTGCCCGCCTTCAAAAACTACCGTAAATTCAGCTTCACCGTTAACGAAATTTAAGCTCTTGACTTCACCATTTACAATTGCCTGTATCTCACCATTTACCAACGATTTAATGCCCGGATCGGTAACTTCAAAGGAAAAGGTTATGCCGATGTCGCGCATTACAATTTCCGGATGCGAAAGCTTTAAGTTTTTATTGCTGAGCTTTCCGTAGCTTGGTATGTTAGCTTGCTGAGCGAAACCTGCACCATGCAAAAACAAGAGAATTACAATTACTATTTGAAATGATGCTTTTACCACACGATTAGTTTTCGGCTAAAATAGTGAAGAAAATTAAAATCACAGATGAAATGGTAAACTCTAATAACCTAACCTTGACAAACCAAAACCAAACAAGGTGATCATGTAAAATTTATGGTGTATTCCTGTTTTGGTTTGTCCAGGTTAGTCGGCAAAATTTATAAATGCATATTTTGCAATTAAGAGCTTTATTATTTATCCCCCTTTCATATTAACGACAATGCATTTTAAATTTTGCTTGGGTACCTTATCTCTAATATTCTGCCAAAAAATGGCAAAATATTAGAGATAAGGTACTGAGAGGAAAACCGATGCATTAGTGGTATAATTTTCAGCACTGACCGTATTGTTATAAATTCTTTTGTATTCAGGTTATAACTCCCCTTCATCAGCACCTAAGTCCGGCCATCTGTTTTGACCTGACCTGATTTTTTATTTTAAGGATGCCGGCTGTTTTTTATCAACTTTATCCATGCTGTTTTTTTATTGGTTTGCAACCTGCAAACATATACTCCCGGTTTAGCTTCTTTGCCTTCTGCGGCAAAACCATTCCAGGTGTACCGGTTTATTCCCGCTTTACAAAACACTTTTTTTGAAATGATTTCTTTGCCTGCCAAATCAGCAATCCTGATAAGTACTTCTGCAGGATAATCCAATTCCCACCGAATGGTGGTATTTCGCATGAAGGGATTGGGCAGTGCCGTCAATTTATTAAAAACAGGAGAAGGATAAAGCGGTTCGTTGATAAATACCGGCAGCGAATCGGCCGAGGAGGTGTGCTTGGGGTCGCGCTGTATCATTGGCCACGGTGAATGGGCAAGCCCGCCATTTTCGCCATATACAGCAAATAAAGACCCATCTTCGGTGGTGAAATAAATAATGCCGTTACTATGGATGACCGGCGAAGTTATAATTTCTGATCCGGTGTTTAGTTCCCATTTTTCAGAACCATCGGGGTAAAGGGCATAAAAATTTCCATCCATACAGCCAAAATAAATCAAGCCGTTGGCGGCGATGGCCGGCGTAGCAGATATCGTGTTATCGTATAAATTTTCCCACAAAAAATTCCCTTCACCATCCAGGGCACAAATAGTCCCGTTACTGTAATAAAAATCCATGGTGGCAAAAATGAGTGTTCCGTTGGGGTGGCTAATAATTGAAGAAGAAACCTCTGAAATTTCATTGGCAATATTAAATTCCCACTGGAGTGCGCCTGAAGCATTGTATGCCCTTACTTTTGGCAGATAGTTCCCCAGGTTTCCCCAGCGGCCACCAATGTATATCAGGTTGCCGTACCCTATGGATGCCGGGCCGGTTGGCATAAAAGGATGTTCCCATTGCGTAAGCCCCTTTGTTTTATCAAGGCAGAACACTTTTCCCTGGCTTCCAAAATTAGCGCCTGAAACAATATTCCCATTTTTTTCGATGGCAGGGGGATACCCAAGGTCGTAGCCAATATCATTATTCCATAACTCATCACCCTGATCGTTGAGGCAGTAGAGATGTCCGCCACCGTTCATAAAGGATTCGGAAAAAAACAATTGCCCCGCTTTGTTTGTGGCTGCGGGATATAACCAATCGTTTGCCGGTGGATCGAAATTCCACAGTTCGTTGCCGGCAGTGTCGAGGGCCAGCATGGTTTTTCCCCAGGGCAGGTACAAAAAACGATTGTTATGCGAAATGGTAATATTCGTATAATCCGACCGGCTATTCCTGCCCACGGGCTCGTATTCCCAATCGATTTGGCCTGTTGGCCGGATACGCCAGATTTTATAAGATCCGGCTACATACACATTACCGTAGTCGTCCACTGCCGGGCCTGTTAAATGATTAGATAAATGAATATTCCACTTAACTTCACCTTCGATGGTGCTTTTGCCTTTTAAAGCAACTTGATGCACCGGCTGATCAGGGTCGTTCGACATCAGAAAGAGGGTGTCGGAATACATGCACGTATCCACGGGCGAAAAGCTAATATCAAACATCAGGCTGTCGCCAGGTTGAATGATTTCGGATGTGTGGCGGGTCTTGTTTACTCCCCTGATAATTTCAAGACCGAAAACCGTACTTTCCAGAATCCAATCCAGGCTTAAGGGAAGATTCCCGGTATTAAATACTGTCAACAGTTGGTTTGACGAATTTCCCGGCTCAACATACCCGAAATCTATCAGCACCTTATCTGTAACGATATCAGGCTGAGGCAACGAAATATTTGATGCCAGCGAGGTGTAATGCTCATCGTGCTTATACATGGGCCACGCCGAGTTAGCGAGTATTGCATCAGGGGCTTCAATAGCAATCAGGCAGGTGGTGTCGTAATCTGCTATTCCGATTGTATAAATGTTTCCGTTTTTGCCCGGAGTTATATGATACATCGGCGACATGTCCATACCGGTAGCCGACAAAAGATCGAGTTCCCATTTTAAATTGCCCTGATTATCAATGGCCAAAAACCTTCCGGCATTACCTGAGAAGCCATTGGCCAGGGTAATATAAATTGTGCCATCTGCTGTCAGTGTCGGGTCCCACGCTCCGCCCACATTTGGACCATACGAATAATACCATTCGACAGCTTGATCGATTTTGTTGATTTTATACAACTTACCAAAGCCGCCTCCCCAAAAATTCATGGTTCGTACATAAATAAAATTGCTGTCGCCGATAATTACGGATGAAGGATTGGGCTCGTTAAAGGTCATTTCCCACACGAAACTGCCGTCAGGATTAAATACCTCGATTTTTGATTGATTGGTGTTGATATTGCTGGATGATATGAAAATGGTTCCATCAAGATCAATAGTAGGTGTACCTCTAACGTAACCAAACAAGTTGTTTAAAAATATTTGGTTTCCGGAGCTTTGAACAGCTATTAATTTATCGAACTCGGTTCCAAAATATATAACGCCTGTTGTGCTTACCGACAAGGGAGTGATAATTTCACCGGCCGGCGAGTTGTATGTCCACCTATACACACCTGCCGAATCATAAGAAATCAGCTTTGCTTGGGCGGCAAGATAAATATTAAACAAAGTATCTATTACCGGCGATTGGCTTAATGGCGTAGCCATGTTAGTGCTCCATCTCTCGCTGCCATCCGGGTTGAGGCATAACAGCCGGTTGTTGTTGGTAGAATTGGCAATGATAATCCAGCCCGTTTGTGGAATTATCATAGGGTCTGATTTAAAACGATCAGGAAAAGATTGCCACCAGAGAGTGTCTCCGGCAGGAGTAAAACAAAAAATCTCGGATACGGGCACACCTGCCGATTTGTATTTAACCCAAATAATGTTTCCATCGGGAGTAATTACCGGGTTTGAAGCTTCAACGGCGATGCCTGAAACAGTGTGATACCATAGAATTTCGCCCGGGTCTTTTCCTGAATTCAGTGTTTGGCTTTGGGGAAATATTGCCGATGTGTTGGCTAAGATCAAAAATAAGACAAATACATTTTTCATTTTTCCTATTTTTTAAGGTGAGAGAACGATGATGACCTACAAAAATAAAAAATAATGTGGTACTACTGCGAATTTAGTGGAAAGTAAAATAGTAATGATTTAATAGTTGTTGGTGAAAAGAAGCTCAAATGACACAGGAGGATCTGGCTGATAGAACCGGAACGAAAAAAAGTTATATTTCCAGGCTTGAAAATGGAAAGATTGACATACAGGTTTCCACTTTATTTAAGATATTTGAAGAAGGGTTAGGAAAACGACTTGGGTTTACACTGCTTTAAAAGCACCGACTCGTATAAAACCCTGCTGTTTATATTGTCTCAGTCGAGAGCGATTTAAACCCATTACCAAAAATCTCGTTGGCATCCAGCACGGTTACAAAAGCATTGGGGTCAATTTTCCGGATATAGTCTTTTAGCATTTGGTATTCGCGGCGGCTTACGTTGGTGTAAATCATTTTTTTCTCAGCTTGATTGTACAGTCCCCGGGCATCAAGAACAGTCCCTCCACGGTTAATGTCAACAATTATTTTTTCACGAATTTCATCATATTTGTCAGAGATGATAAACATGGTTTTTTCGTAGGAAATACCACGCAGGGTAATATCGATCACCTTCCCGGTAATAAAAATCACAATCCACGAATACAATGGGATTTTCCAGTCGCCAAACGCAGCAAGCCCCACCAGAACAATGGCCGAATCTACAATAATCATCAGCTGGCCAAGAGACATGCCTGTGTATTTATTAATGATCATTGCCACAATGTCCGAACCACCCGAAGTTGCCCTGGATCTGAAGATCAGTCCCAATCCAAAACCAATCATTACACCCCCAAAAATTGAAGCCAGCAGCAATTGATCGCCCAGTTGCAGGGGATCGTTCTGGCCAATAAGATAGCCAAGTAAATCCATAAAAAAGGCAGTCATAAGAAACCCGACTACTGTTTTTATTCCAAACCTTGGCCCCAGAATTTTAATGCCCAAAAGCGTAAGTGGAATATCCATACTCAAGCCTAACAAGCCGATTGGAATCCCGGTAGGCCAAAACGAAAACATGCCTTCGGTCATGTAGTGAATTACGATGGCGATACCATACACACCGCCCGGCACTATTTTGTAGGGGTTAATAAACAATACGAACCCTGCGGCCATAATAAATGTGCCCAATACAATGAGTGGGTAAACTTTGAACCACTCTTTGCTAAACAGCTTTTCTTTTGTTACAAATGCCATTTGTTTTTTAGCTTATACCAGTTAAATATGACGGCAAAAGTAGGGAGTTTAAATCATCGGAAGTATTAAGTTTTTGGCAGGTAAGGATTTGTATAAAATGGATGTTTGAGACAATTTGTTAATGGTTATTGGTTATTCGTTATTGGTTATTGGTTATTCGTTATTCGTTATTGGTTATTGGTTATTCGTTATTGGTTATTGGTTATTGGTTATTCGTTATTGGTTATTGGGTTATTCGTTATTAGTTATTGGGTTATTAGTTATTCGTTATTGGTTATTCGTTATTCGTTATTCGTTATTCGTTATTATGGAAATAATCGACATCATTGATTTGTTTTGCCTACGTATTTGTGGTAGAGACACCCTCCCGAAAGCATTCAGTCATTTTTTATTCTTTTATTCTTAGTGCTACCTTGTGTTCTATGTGCCTTAGTGTTATTTATTAACAAGTTACTACTTAGACACCCCGACAGCTATCGGGGGCACTAAGATTCACTAAGATGTATTTTTCACGAGACTGGAGTTACGTTAAGAAAGGAATTCTGAATTAAGTGAACTACATTATTAATAGATCACTTGGCCACTAAAAAAAATGCCAAAATAAAAATTCTGACATTTTGACAAGGTGAATAGTTTTCTCCCTACGGTATCAATGACAGGTTTGTGTAAGACGCTGAAAACCTAACTATTAAACAGACCTCTCAGTCCCCGAAGGGTCGGGGCAGGCTGCAAGCTCCTTCGAGGTGACAGAGCTTTGGCAGGTTTGTTGGGGTGAAAGAAAGCGGGCGGCTTCGCGCCCGCTTTCTTTCACCCCATCCCCATCACAGGGCTTTGTAATTTCGACTGGAAAAACGTAGCGTAGCAAGTTTTGGAGGGAGAAATCTTTTCAAACCGCCAACTGGTCGTGAAAAATCTATCCCATAATGTCAACAGAAAAAGAATAGATGTGATGTATTTAACAATACCTTTCCAATAAATTCTCAGTAGTACCAATTGTTTTGCTTACGTATTTGTGGTACAGACACCCATCCCGAAAGCATTCCGGATTGGATGCCTGTACAAATTGGGCATCTGTACAATGTGTGTGTCTGTTTTTGGGTGATGTTGAAATTTTTGAATTCCGTCATTAAATTATAAGCCGCTCACGAATTCGCCCTTCTGATTGTGGCTAAAATAAAAAGCCCGTCTGGAAATTCCAAACGGGCTTTTAAGTATTGCGAATAATCCGATTATATTTCTTCGGTTTCCACGATTTTGGCCAAAAGGTCAGCGTAAGGTATCACAAGGTATTTGTTGCCTTCGTGTTCGAGCTCAGTGCCTGAGAATTTTTTGTAAAATACTGTGTCGCCAATTGATATGCCGGGGTTTTCAACATTGCCAACAGCCACTACTTTTGCCATTTGCGGTTTTTCTTTGGCGGTGTCGGGAATAATAATTCCACCGGCTGTTTTCTGTTCCTTTTTGTCTTCGTTCATATCGAGGATCACATTCTCGCTCAAGGGTTGTAATTCTTTCATTATTATGCTATTTTTAATTTATGTTTAATAATTTATTGATTCTTACTTTATCGAAACCAACAATAATTTCACCATTGATTTCGGTTTGAGGAACACCCTGCTGGCCACTTTTTCTAACGAGTTCTTCGGCAACGGACTGATCGCGTGATACGTCAATATCAGTAAACCTGATTTTATGTTTGCGCAAATGCGATTTCAAGGTGGTACACCAACTGCAGGCAGGGGTGGAGTAAACCGTAACACCGGGTTGACGCGGTCCGTCTTCGTCATTCTCAATGTATGAAGTATGCTCGATAAAAGCACGATAAAAGTCGGGGTTATTGCATCCTTTAACCACATTTTGAAAATTGTCTTTTTCGAAAGCCAATAATGTGGGTACGGTTTTTACGCCATACTTTTCGTGGATGTCGCGTACACTTACCACATCCGCCGAAAATACATGCAGCTCGTCATTTTCTACCTGCGACAAATTTTGGATGGCACATTCGCTGGTGGCTGAGCCACTTTTGTAAAGCATGAGGTAGGATTTTTCGATATCCTTGATTTTCCCAATTAATTCATCGTGAGACGATACTTTTTTGAATTCCATTTCTAATTATTTAAAGTGATACTTAAGCGATTTATGAATTTTTGCAAAAGTAACCCGGAAAATTCATGAATTTTCTAAATCAAAATTTCAATTTTATGAACTAAATTTTTAACGGATGAATTGCTCACTAAAAAAAATGCCAAAATAAAAATCCTGACATTTTGACAAGGTGAAATATCCTGATCCTGTGCCATTATAGTCATACAACTTATAGATTTCTCCCGCCAACTGGTGGTGAGAAATCTATTTCATAATGTTCCCGCAAGGGCGGGATTTCCCCGAAAAAACGGGGCAGGCTACTTCACTCAACATCTCCTCATTATGCCCAAAAACTTTGGGTGAACTCTCGAAATGACCCCGTCCACGGATTGATTTGGGAGGAGGGGAATCTCATAAACTTACTCATTAGTTTGAGAAAACCAGCCTCACGAGCGGATCGGGAAATCACTTCACAAGGCTTAATCCTTCGTTGGCTGATTCATCGTTGGGACGAATGAGCAGCGCTTTATGGAATAATAATTCTGCTTCTCGCAGCTTGCCCAATTTAAAATGAGCCCATGCATACATTATTACCCCATCGTAATCGAAGGGATAAAGGTTAACCACTTTTTCGAAATATTTCAATGCAGTTCCATAGTCTTCGCTGCCATAAAATATCATTCCCATCCGGTAATTGGCAAAGGTATTCCGGGGGTCAATATCCAATATTTTCTCGTATTGCAGTTTTACCACGCCCCAGTTACCCAACGCCGCTAGGGGGTAAACATAGCCAAAGCGGGCTTCGATGGCATAAGGGCTTATAGAAACGGCACGGTTGTAATAGGCTGACGATTCGATAAAATTGCCCATTGAATAGCTTAACCAACCCAGGCGTAAGTTTATCTCGTACGAATCTTCGCGGTATAGCTTTTTTACCTTCTCGAGGGCTTGGACATACTCACCTTTTTTTTCCAACTCATAGCTTTCGCCAAAAGCTTTTTCGAGGGCATCGTAATCCTGCGCTTTTGCAGTAAAGATTCCCGTGCTTACAATGAGAAGCACAGCCACATAAATGATTGATCTTTTTATAATTTCCATTTTATTCCTCCAATCAATGAAAAATAACCATAATTTTTATTTATTATTTCCAGATTCTCTGTTTCGAAATCAGGAGAGTAAAAATATTTTGCTTTCTGCTGCATGTACCGGCTTCTGAGTGATAATTCCAAATGTTTACTAATATCGAACAAAAAATTGCCTTCAATTTTAAAGTTTATGTCATCGGCTGTATTGTAAACGGTAAACGCGTATCCTTCATTATAATCTTTCAAATTACCAAAAGTCCCTGATGCCTCTAACCAAACAATGGATGAAAGTTTAACCCCAAGCAACTGACGGAAAATCCAATCGTTACGTTCGTATTGATTCCAGATTTTTATAATGCCGGTTTCGGTATAAAAATTTAAGTTCCCGAATGGATAAGTGTAAATTGTTAAGCCAAGCTGTTTGGTTTGGCTATCCGTAAAATCGCTGTACGACCCGCAGGCTTCGAGGGCAAGTAGCCCCAAATCCTTTCTTACTGATAAAAAGGCCGCGTATTCTTTTTCTTTAATGGGCACAGTGTCAGCAACAACAACATAAAGACTGTCCACATATCGGGTGCTTCTAAAATCATAATTAACCCATAAGAAGTGCCATGCAGAGGTAATTTTAAGACCATTTGATACTGCAAAAATGGCATTTCCATAATATTCCTGCTGGTGAACTGTGGTAGTGAAATCGGGCCATGGCTGGCTGAGATAAGCAGTTTTTTGCCGCAGATTTACGGTAACATCTCCAAAGCCATGATAAGTACTTATGCCGGGATGCACCCTTAAATTAATGCCGCCATGGAGGTAATACAAATTTTCGTGTAATACAATTTGCTTGTAAATTGAATCATCCTTAGGCTGCCTTTGTTTTGCCCATTTATTTAAATTTTTATTTAAGTAGAGTCCGAGACCTGTTTCAAAATAGACAAAATCAAGGAATTGATTTTTATCTATTCCGATTTTTTGTTTGCGTTCCTCCGAGAGCAAGGGAGCAATTTTTTCTGCATCGTATTTTCGGCCTGAAAGCAAATAGCTATAATAGAGGTACTCGATTGTAGTTTGGGATGTGGGATTGAATTTTAGTGCTTTTTCAAAATGCCTGATTGCCAGCCTAAAATTTTGTTTTTCATACCAGGCAATTCCTACACGAATCCGCAGGTAATAATAATCAAGGCCTTGATGTATTGCTTTAGTCCCCACATCGATCAATTCATCCCAATTCTGATTGTTGTACAAGGCCAAAGTGAGGCTGTCGGTTGGGCGCATATCAGGCATTGATTGTGCGTGTAATGTGCCCGGATTGGAGATGCATAAAAAAATCGCCACAAGCACAACAGTAAAAAATATTATCGGGCTTAGAGATGAGGGCTTTTTTATCATTCCGTTGGTTTCACTCATGACTTGATTTCTGCAGCATTTATATTGATTTGATCTGAACGGACATCAAATCTTTTAATCCTATCCTCATCAATAAAAATTTCGAAATGCATTGAACTGCTTCGCTTTCCCGAGAACTTAAGGTTTGCTTCTGAGCGAAGCAGGATATTACTTGTTGACAGATCATCAATCATTTTTACATATTTAATCATAAAATCTGCTTTCATAAAAATATGGAATGGAGCGACAAAATCCTGCAAAAATCGTTTAAAGTTATTTTTTAAAATGGCCAATGGAAACCTATCTTCCACTACCATATCCTGGTAATAACCCAAAGCTACTTTATAGGCGCCCAAATAAAAATAATAAAGCAGCGAATTGTCATCACCTGTAAATTGGGTAAAATAAAACATTTTGCCTTCGTTTTTAAACCAGGCTACCGATGAAGTGTTCTCACAACTTAAAAAAGTATTGTTAAAAATGTCGGTTTTTACTTCCCATTCCTCCTTTTGCAGTTCGCCATCATTGGTTTTAAATTCGAAATAAATTACCTGCCCCGGAATAAAATTGAAGGCTTTGTACAGCGAATCATTTTTGGCTACTCTTTCCACACATTGATCTTTCAATGGGCGGTCGTAAGTTTTGAGCTCATATTTATTGCCGTTTTTAACCACGTATTCAGCAATGGGATAATCCAGGGTTTTTGATCCGATACATGGATTTTTCTGTATTTGAAAATGTAAGTGGGGATAGGGTGATCTGCCCGAATTACCAACTTTTGCAAGCAAACTACCCCGTTTTACTTCATCGCCTTTTTTTACAGTGATGCTGTCTTTTTTCAGGTGGCTCAGTTTTGTATAAAGCTTATCACCATGTTTTATCACAATCGAATTTCCCCAATTTTTTTCGAGGTTAACCTTCCCGATGGGGTTGTCATCCACACCATCAAGAATTTCCTGAACAATGCCATCGGCAGGGGCAATTACAGGTTGATTAAAACAAAAGTAATCTTCCGGGGCATAGCCCTTGTTCCTGTATTTTTTGTCCTCATCCTGCATTTCAAAATCCCAGGCATGTTTCCAGTCCTTCTTGTGCGTGTATTCACCATCGTGTGCCTGGGTAACTATCCACTCGCCCCAAAAAGGAAGATGAATTTGCTTCTGTTGCCCGATAATATCAAATCTGTTTTTATAATTTTCCTGTGTATAAAGATTTTTTTCAGGCGAATATTGCTGTACTACAACCAACTCGGGACGGGTAAAATATCTTTCCCTAAATTTCATTACATACACAAACAATACAACAATTACATTAAAAGCCAGCGAATAAATGGAGAGTTGCAAATTGTAGAAAAAGACATTTGTGGATGAGATGATGATGGAGATGATGGGTGTAAGCAGGAGCACCCATAAAAACGAATATTTTGAAGGGATGAAGAAAAAACCGCCAATGGCAATGGCCGTAAGAATATAGTTAAACCCGATATAATCGTAACTCAACTCACCAAAGTTTGCTCCAATAAAGAAGTAGTAGAAGTAGGCCGAGAAGAATCCTACCAACGAAAGTAAAAATGCTATGCGGGAATAAATCAGCAGGCCAACAGCAATGAGCACTCCTGCAAGCAGATGATACTGGAAGAAAATTGCGCCTAATGATTGAAAATATATGAGGATGGATTCATGGATGGGAAGGTTATGTATCCAATGGTAAACATCTACCATGAAAGTGCCGCCGTAATCGTACATATCGTTTATCATGTACAAACCCCGATCGCTTAATTCCAGCGCAGTAAACTTTCGTGCGGCAAGGCTCACCATCCAAATACCCAAAAGAAATGGCCATGCAAGATATGGGAGACCATATTTGCCAAAATGATTTTCGAGCCAAATGGTGAGGAAAAAGGTAAAAATTGCTGCAAACACCAGCAGGAAAAAGAAAGCAAAGCCAGGCTGGTAATAAATTCCCAATCCCAGGCCAACAAGCAAGCTGTTGAAACCATAATAACCCTGGTTAACATTTTTCGTGTTGTAACCCATCAGTATTGCCGCGCCATTAACAAAAACCACCGACAGCAGCCCGGCCAGCCCGGCCAGCCAGTCGAAGAATGTTACTACAATAAGAATTATTGCAAAAACAATATTTTTAGAAAAGAATACCTGGGAGTAACTGTAAAGGATGCCCCGAAGAAATTCTAACAAATGTTTTTGTGAAGTTATGGTCATTAATGATTTTTGATTGTGTGTTTGCCGTTGCCGTTGCTGTAGAGACAAGGCATGCCGTGTCTGTATTGTCAATGATTATGTGTGTTGTAGAGACAAGGCATGCCTTGTCTCTACTGCTGATAAGTGATGCAGATTTATAGTTCAAACTTCTTCAAATGTTCAGGCTTGCTTTCCTGTTGGCTAAAGGTTTCCATGCTTTCTGATTCGCGGATCACATGTACATTTCCATCCAAATCGATCAGGACTACTTTTGGGCGAAGCGTGATAAACTGCATCCACTGGGTCATGTTATAAGCACCCACATGATGTATCACAAAATGATCGCCTTTGTTCAACAGAGGCAATAAGGCATTGTCGCGAACCACGTCAATATTCATACAAAGCGGACCATACAAAGTGGTGGTTTCCGAAAATTGTGTAAACTCCTGCGCCGGTGATATTTTATGATCGTACCAGTATGATGTAAAAAGGATGTTGACTCCAACATCGATGATAGTGGTTCGTTTGCCAGCCGAAGAACGTTTGTTTGAGATCACTGTTCCGAGCAAATACCCTGCTTCATCAATCAGAGCACGCCCGGTTTCGAGAATTAAAACAGGCAGGCTGTCAGGTGAGAAATTTGCTTTAAGGAGGGCAGATGAGATTTCTTCGGCAAAATCATCAAAACCCGGGTTAATATCCCTTCCGGGGAGGTAAGATCCCTTTAAGGTATTTTTGGAAGGAAATCCGCCACCAAGATCGATGTACTTAACCTCGTGCCCCCATTTGTTTTTGATGCCCAAAGCCAGATCGCTAAGTTTGGTTGCAGCAACACTGTATGCTTTTGCGCTTAGCATAAAAGTACCAATGTGGCAATGTAATCCCACCAGTTCCATTTTTCCGGAAGCCATAATTTTATTCAAAGCATCCCAGGCTTGTCCGTTTTCGTAATTGAAACCAAACCTGTCCCACATTGGATAAATCCCGGTATCCATATTTACGCGGATGGCAACCCGTGGTTTTTGCTCAAGTTTCTGGGTAAGGTTGACAATGGTATATAATTCGTCCAGGTGGTCGATGTGGATTAATGATCCATTGGTGATTGCAAGTTCCAGGTCGGCCTCGGTTTTATCCGGGCCATTAAAAATAATTCGTTTGCCGCTTACACCATTGTTCAGCGCTTTTTGATACTCGAAGCCCGAAACTACCTCGGCCCATGAACCTTCCTGGTGGTAAATGCTGCAAACCGCATCAAGATAATTCGTTTTGTACGACCAGGCAAATTGCACTTTGGGATACCTTGTGGTAAATGCTTTTTTGGCCTTTTTATAGGTGTCTCTGATGGTTGATTCTGATATTACAAAAAGCGGAGACCCGTGCCCGGCGATTAATTCAGAAACTTTAACGCCATCGATTTTTGATTTAGGAAAGTTTTCGGGTTTCATGCCAAACTTATTGGGCATGTCGTTTTCCATTCTTTTTATTAGCGGACGTTCGTATCTTTGTTTTTCCATGATTTTTATTTTTTAAAATGAGACAACGCATGCGTTGTCTGTACAAATGCGTATAAAATTGATTGTGTGTTTGTCGTAGAGACAAGGCATGCGTTGTCTGCACTCCAAATATTATAATTCGCCCAGGGTAGAGATGATTTGAAAATCCTTCATGTCAACGATCATGTCCCAGGCATACCTGACAAACATTTTCCCTACCTTGTAATCGCCGAAAGGTTCAACTTTTTCTCCTAAGGCTAATTTTACCAGAGCCTCTGGTATGTTGTGCCCTACACCTACCGAAAGGTAAATCCATGCCGGCATGCGTGGATTGATTTCGAGCAGGTAAAACTTATTCTCCTTATCTTTCATCAGCTCAAGCTCAAAGCCTCCCCGCCATTTTGTCTGGCTAATGAATTTGTCGGTTAAATCGAGCATCCTTTTATCAGAAATAGAAATTCCTCCCCAGGCTTTTCCCTTGTCGGTGATGTATTGCTTTCGCATGGGAATGGCCGAAATAGTTTTCCCGGTTCCATCGCCAAGACCAGTTACATTATATTCCATGCCATGCACAAACTCTTGTACAATGATAGGATAGCCCCACTTAGCACTGATACGGTTATAAAAGGTTTTTGCCTGCTCTACATTGTAAGCCACGTGTGCATCGTAATATTTCCCTTTGATGAGCACCGGAAAATCAAAATCTTCTTCTATCCTGTGGATTTCGCTGATGTCGTTGAGATTTTTGCTTTTCGGAACAAGAATATCATACTTTTCACCAAATTCATTCAGGTTCATTTTGTGGCGCTCTTCAAACTGCTGCATTGTGGGGAGGCACATCTGAATCCCCATTTCTCTCAGGGTTGACTCCAACTTGATAAATGGGTAGAGTTCGGCATCGAAGTTGGGAATCAGCACATCTAATTTCTCCTTTTCGTGGATATATTCCAAGCGCTCCAATACGGAATCAACACCTGCGGAAGGATATGGAAACTGATAGGTTTTATCCACCAGGTCGTGCATATAAATTCCCGGTTCGAGCGATTCATAAGCCAGGCCGATTATTTTCACATCAAAGCTTTCGGCTTCCCTGAGCGCACGTATTACTGCTACTCCAGGCCCGGGGCTGTCGATGGCATTTAAAGCCGAAACGGCTATCGTTAATTTACGTTTATCAGCCATCTGTTAAGAGTGAAAAGTTTTTTAGCAAACCTAAAAAATCCTCCGTATCTTTTTCTAAAGTATTTGCATCAATTTCGTAAACTTTGGTGAGTTCAATGGTAATATCTGCTACAGTTTTTCCTTCTTTAAGGTAAGAGATGATTGATGCCCCAAGGGGATTTACCGTGAAAGACTCGCCGGTATCGGGGTTGAAAATAAAACCCGAATCACTTAAGGCGATGTTGCTTTTAATATTCATTGTATTTAATTTTTGTTGTATTAATCGACAATTATTTTTCGGGCTTCCGATCTGTAATTATTATTTTCGAGATGATAAAAATAAATTCCTTTTGGAAGTTGAGCAGTACTAATTCTTATATCTTTAAAATGGTTATCAACATCATAAGATTTGATAAGTTTGCCGTTAAGGTCGCTTAGGTTGAGCGTGGCACTTGTAGTATTTTCGGGCAAGGTGAATGGAATTATCACGTAATCGGCAGCCGGGTTTGGAAAAGCATTTTGAGAGAAAGCTTCAAAATCAGAACTGGTACCTGCCCCTGAAGAAACCAATTGTCCGGGCAAATCATAAACAAGTGTTGTGATGGTATAAAAAATTTGGCTGTAATCGTAAACATACACCAACAATTTTGTACCATCATCGCCAAGGTCAACAACATTTACATATTGGGCTCCCTCTATGGTTTTCAGTACTGTGCCATCCTCCTTAATAATTTTTAGCGTGTAGGTGTAATATTGATATGTTTCATCGTAAAAATAATAAATGTAGCATAAGGCCAGGGAGTTGTCGTTGGTAAACAGGTTTTCAGAAACATACCTGATAGCATATAAGTATTCTCCGGAGGGAACATTAAGATTAATGGTCTTCCAAAGGGAATGATCGGTATTATAAATTTTGCATTGCTTGTTTATAACATCCATAGTAAAAAATTTGTGTCCCGAAACTGCAAGTTCAGTAAATGCTCCGGAATATCCATAATCTGCTTCGAGTGTAATTTGTGCGTTGAGTAAGCCAAAAGGCAATAGTAAAAGTAGAATAAGTGTTGATTTGTTCATGTTTGATAAGTTAGTTTAGATAAATATTAGAAAGGCGGCAAAATTAGGTTGAATAATGCAATTTCAGTGTATAGTTTTCCGGCAAAAATGTTCAAAATTTTAATATTTCAAATCTCCGTATTTTTTCAAGTGGAATATGGCCATAATTTTCAGGTTTAGCCCAATAACTCTTTTAACAAATTTCCAGATCTTTAGAGTCAATCCAGGTTTCACAATGCTTACAAGATCCTGATTTTACTCTATTCCAGGATGCACATAAAGACATGTTGGCAACAAGCCGAAGAAAAAACACTCTGCTAATGATTTAGCATTTTACGGAAAGAAATATTGATTTATAAACTAAATTTATTTATTTTTGCCAAATAACGTCAAGACAAAATATCTCAATATGCTATTTGCTGATAGAATTAAACAATTAAGAGAACAAAAGCATTTGCCGCAAAGGCAATTGGCTGCTGCATTGGAGATTGATACTGCAACTTATTGTAAAATTGAGCGGGGAGAAAGACGTGCAAAAAGAGAGCAAGTATCTTTTCTTGCAGATTTGTTGGGTATGGATAAAAACTCACTTCTAAATCTTTGGCTTGCTGAACAGATTTATTCAGTTGTAAAAGATGAAGATAATGCTGAAAAGGTTCTTGACATTGTACACGAGAGCGTAATTGAATATAAATCTGGATTTAAAAAGTAATAATCATGAAACCACTGGTAAAATACAGGGGAGGTAAATCGAAAGAAATACCACATTTAATAAAACACATCCCAAAGTTTACGGGAAGATATGTTGAACCATTTTTTGGTGGAGGCGCTTTGTACTTTCATTTAGAGCCTAAGAAAGCAATAATAAACGACATCAATTTTAAATTGATGGCTTTTTACAAAGGCGTTAAATCTGATTTTGAATTATTAACTAAAGAACTACAGGAGATAGGGAGAACATATATTATCAATCGGAAAAAATTTGAAATTTTAAAAGCAAAAACTCCAAATTTAAGAGTTGATGATGAAAATGAGGCTTTGTATTACCAAATCAGAGATATGTTTAATAATTTAGCTGAAAAAAAGTATTCAGATGCGCTTTTGTATTTTTTCATAAATAAAACTGCATATTCAGGAATGATTCGGTATAATGCCAAAGGAGAATTCAATGTACCCTATGGCAGATATGCCAATCTCAACACTACATTAGTTACCGGAGCACACAGTAGGTTGCTGGCTAATACAGAAATACATAATCTTAATTATAAGCATATTTTTGAAATGGCAAATGAAGACGATTTTATGTTTTTAGATCCACCTTATGACTGCGTTTTCTCTGACTATGGAAATTCTGAGTATAAAGATGGATTTAACGAAAAAAACCATATCGAATTAGCAAAAAGTTTTAAGAGCATTAAATGTAAGGTATTATTGGTAATTGGCAGGACACCATTAACCGAAAAATTATATGGCGATTTAATTGTAGATGAATATGGAAAGTCGTATGCAGTAAATATTAGAAATAGGTTTAAATCAACAGCAACCCACATTTTAATATCGAACTATGGAAACGAAGCAAATAGACAATTTCCTGAATTTGAATTTCAAAAGGAGTTAGCAATTTAAGAGTAATATGGCAAGAATTGATAGCAAAGTAATTTTCGTTACAACATCCCCGCGAACACCAGCCAAAATGATTCCTGAAATTGAGTTATTGAATACTCATTTTTCTGGTAAACCATGGAATACTAATACTCAAAGAGCTTTTATGGATTTGTTGAAAGAAGAAAATTTTTTCAACGGTAAAGGAGCAAATGACCCGGCATTTAGTGCAAGAGATAGAATAAACCGAGCCCCAAAATCGCTTGGTTTTGTTGTATTATCTCCCACTATCAGTTTAACTCCAGCGGGAATAGAATTAGTTACATCAAGACGTAAAGAAGAATTATTTTTAAGGCAATTACTCAAATTTCAAATACCATCGCCTTATCATAAACCTACTGAAAACTCGGCAAATTTTTGGATAAAGCCTTACCTTGAATTATTTCGGCTGATTCGACATTTTGGCTCTCTAAAATTTGATGAGTTATTGATTTTCGGACTACAGTTAGTCGATTTTCGCCAATTCAGCAATATCGTTACAAAAATTGACCAATTCAGAATCGCAAAAGCTCAGAATGAGGGTAACTATAAAAGGTTTCGTGCTGAATATTTGGAGGCAGAACTAAAAGAACTTTATAGTGATGATATTAGTTCAGGCAACACAAGAACAAGAGAAACCAATGATGCTTCAATTGCAAAATTTCTTAAAACCAAAGCAAGCAATATGCGGGACTATGCTGATGCTTGTTTCCGTTATTTAAGAGCAACAGGTTTGGTAAATATTTCTCATTTAGGAAAATCAATTTCAATCGTTCCCGAAAAAATTCAAGAAGTTGATTATTTATTAGAACATGCCGATAGAGAACCATGTTTTATGAATAATGAAGAACAATATGTTGCATATCTTGGCAACCCTCAGATTCCGACACTTTTAACTGACAATAGGGAAACATGGCTGACATCATCTGTGATTATGGTGATTTTGGTTTAACAGTTGAAGTTACAATGCAAAGTGGACTGCGACAATACGAAACAGAAGGTGAACCTGTAACACGCCACCTTGCAAAATTGAAAAAAGAGACAAATAAACCAGCCTATTGCCTTTTTGTTGCACCAAGAATAAACGATGCTTGTATCGCTCATTTTTATGCTTTGCATAAAATGAATATTAGGTACTATGGAGGAACTTCTACAATTATTCCATTACCATTAAATATTTTCCAAAAAATGGTTGATGACTCTTACAAAGCATCATACATTCCTGAGCCAAGACATGTAAAACGTTTTTTTGAGCGTTCAAATGAGATAGTCAATGAATGTGATAATGAGAAAGTTTGGTATAAAAAAATTGCAGATGAAGCATTAAACTGGTTGCCATATTGAAAAACGGCCAGTTACCAACATCTGCATAAAATCAACAACCCACATTGTGATGCCTTTGGGGGGTTGCGCAGATAAAACAGAATTACACAAAGTTTTTCGGCAGCCCTATTTATTAATGTAAAATAATCTCCCGCATATCCGTCAAAAGTCGGACAAGTTGGACAGAACAGCGAAGATTTAATCTGCGCAATCTGCAGGAAACCGGGCCGTAATGACAGTCATAAATTTCAAGAATTTCTTATTAAAATTCATTTCTAATAAACTATTCGTCTTCACTTTCCTCTGATTGAACATAATAGCCCCCATTTGTAACTATCATGGCTTCTTTTGGCAGGCTTTGCATCAATTGAACCTGTACAAAACCACCTTCATCAAAACCGGTTTTTACTGCAGTTTTCAAAAAAGATAGTGTAGGGCTTTCGAGCCTGGAAGTGGTGTAATAAATATATGGATTTCCTGTTCCAAAATTCATGATCGCACTTTCGGGTAATGCATCAAAAACTTCCTCGCCCGTATGGATTTTAGATGCAACAAACATCCCGGGGAACAAAAGCTCGCTGCTATTTTCAAATTCAGCCAGCACTTTTACAACCCTTCCGTTGCTTTGCACCGATCCGCCAATGGATATTATTTCTGCTTCGTAGGTTTTGTTGTCAACATTAGAAAGTGTGAATGTAACCCGCTGTCCTTTTTTTATTTTCATAATGTCTTTTTCAAACACATCAAGATTGACAAATAATTTTTTCCGGCAGGAAATTTCGAAAAGCTCATCACCTTCCCCAACGTTTTTCCCGAGATTTGCCATAATTGCATTCACCATCCCGGTAATGGGTGTTCTTACAGGAATTCTGCTGTAGATATTACCTTTTTCAATTTCGGCGGGCTCAAGCCCTATCTGCTCAAGCATAAGCCTGAGTGCATTTAGTTTTGCCTTAGTGCCCTGATAGTCGGTTTTGGCCTGGAGGTATTTTTTTTCGGAACCTACATTTTCTTCGTACAATCTTTTTTGCCGGGAAAGATCATTTTCAAGAAATTCCAAAGTATTTGCCGCGGAAAGATATTGTTCCTGAATTCCAACATAATCGGGGTGGGAAAGATACGCCAGCACCTGACCTTTTTTTACAATTTGTCCCGGTATCACTTCGATGGCGGTTACCACACCTCCCATAACGGGACTAACTGTTGCTTTCCCGTTATTTGGGAGTAGAAGTTTACCCCTTGCATCCACATCGCCCGATAACAACTTCTTTTCAATATTCCCAAAATCCAGTCCGGCAAGCTTTGCCTGTTCTTGTGTAAGCGTAATACTATTATCCGAATTTGCTGCTGCCTCATCATTGGCTTCAAACGATGATTCGGCCTGATGGCAAGAAAAGAGCAAGGCCAAAAAACCGAGATTGAATAGCAAAAACCCAAGTCGTTTTTTCCCATTCATTGTTTTTAATACTTTATATTGATTCAATAAAAAAGTCATGATAATTATCTGTTTAGGTTGATGATTTGTTCGAGTTGAATGGAGGCCTGGTTATACTTATTAAGCAGGTCGATATAGTTTGATTTTAGTTCGTAAGCATGAGAAATGCTTAAAACATATTCGAAGTATGAAATTTCACCTTCATCAAGGTTGGTAAAGCTGTGGCTGATAATTTGATCTGCTTGTGCCAGTGTGCTTTCCTGGTAGCGCAGGATGAGTTGTTTGTATTTTGTAATTTCGTTCCTTAGCTTGAACGATGCTGTTTCGAGACGATTAACTTCATAATTATAGTCGTTTGAAACCTGCTCCCTTTCCAGCTTGGCAGCCTGTACTCTTCCCGACTGCGACCAAAACCAGATTGGAAATTTGATGCCAACATGCCAGCCTTCAAATCCATCAACCTTATCGATACTCTGGTTAAAATACCCCACGTTAAATCCCGGAAGATGTTTGTTACTTTCCATTTTTACGGCAGCATCCATGAGGCTGGTTTTCGTTTCGAGGTATTTGAGACTTGGGGCATTGAGTGGTATAGAATCCGGTAAGTTTGCCGAAACTTTGATTTGGTTTAGCATCCCTTCCGGTACGAAGTCACCTTTTATAGTCAATAATCTTTTTAATTCCTGTTCATAAGCCGAGTATTCAAGTTCCAGTTCATACATTTTCTGTTCGATGTTTATGGCCTGGGTTTGGACTACCGTCTGCGTTAGAAGATTTATATCCCCGGTTTCATATCTAAGCTTCACTGCCGTTAAAAATTCTTCATAAATGCTATCTTCCTGCATTACAAGCTCATGCTTCTGAAAAGCCGCGAACCAATTGTACCAGGCTGCTTTCACATTTCCTATCACCATTTTTTCAGCTATCGTGTATTCCGTTTCACGCAGTTGCAACAATTTTTTGTTGTATTTACCCATCGAAATATAGGTAGTAGGGAAATCGAAGGATTGTGTGAGGTCGATATACTTGTCGTTTAATGCACTGTTGATTTGTCCCCACTGGTAGGTGAATTCGGGAGCCGGAAGATCAAAAGATGATTTTTTCAGTTTGTGAGCTATTTCAATATTCAGCCGGGCATTTTTAATTTCCAGGTTATTTTCGAGTGCAAGATTGATGGCTCTGTCGAGCGAGAGTTTTTCGGTGGGTGCATTATTTTGTGAGAACAACATAGCCGGTGTCAGCAAAATCAAAATGACAGGAGCAGCATTTTTCATCAATTTTTTCATGGGTTTGATATTGAATCCATCGTTGAAAATTAAATATAAGATGGGAAGAACCACAAGGGTTAAGAAAGTTGACGAAATAATTCCGCCAATAACAACGGTGGCTAAGGGACGCTGCACTTCGGCGCCTGCAGCTGTAGAAATTGCCATGGGCAAAAACCCTAATGCTGCAACAAACGAAGTCATTAACACCGGGCGTAACCTTTCGGAAGTTCCTATCCTTACCCTTTCGTAAATGTCTGTGATGCCTTCTTTTTGCAATTGATTATAATACGAAATCAGTACAATCCCATCGAGCACTGCCACACCAAAAAGTGCAATAAATCCCACACCCCCCGAAATACTAAAGGGCATATCGCGCAAATACAAAGCCCATATTCCGCCAACTGCCGAAAGTGGAATGGCTGTAAAAATCATGATGGATTGCTTGAGTGAATGGAAAGTAAAATAGAGCAAAACAAAAATCAATGCAAGCGCTACGGGCACTGCAATACTCGAACTGCGTTGGGCGGCCCGCAGGTTTTCGAACGACCCGCCATAAGTAAAATAGTATCCCGGAGGTAATTTTATTGCCGACTGTAATTTTTCGTTTACCTCTTCAACAAAGGATTCCACATCGCGGTTACGAACATTGATGCCAATTACAATCCTTCGTTTGGTATCATCACGCGAAATCTGCATTGGCCCCTCTTTGAATGAAATGTTTGCTACCTGGTTCAACAATACAAGGTCTTCACCGGGGCGGTTGATGCGCAGGTTTTGAAGGCTCTTCAGGTTTTTCCTGTAATCCTCGTCCAATCTCACCACCAGGTCAAATCGTTTTTCGCCTTCAAAAACAACGCCGGCCGATTCTCCGGCAAAGGCTGTGCGGATGGCGGTGTTTACATCGCTGATGTTTAAATTGAATAATGCCATTTGATCGTGATTATAATTAACCACGATCTGCGGCAAGCCAACAATCTTTTCCACCCTCACATCACCGGCACCTTCAACAGTCTGGATTATTTTAGCGGCCTCGTTTCCTTTTTCAAAAAGTAAATCCAGGTCTTCTCCATATATTTTAACGGCAACATCCGATTTTATTCCGGTCATCAATTCATTAAAGCGGAGTTGAATGGGTTGTGTAAATTCAAATTCCACCCCGGCAAGCACGTCAAGCTTTTCCTTCATCATTGTCATTAAATCTTCGCGGTTATCGGCACTCACCCACTCGCTTTTAGGTTTCATGATAATCATGATATCCGCATCCTCCACGGCCATTGGATCGGTGGGCACTTCGGCAGTTCCTATTTTGGAAACCACTTCTATAACTTCAGGGAAATTCTCTAATAATATTTTTTCTGCTTTTGTTGATGAAGCAATACTTTCGGATAAGGACGAGCCGGGAGGAAGCGCCATTTGGGCGGCCATATCGCCTTCTTCAAGGGTTGGTAAAAATTCGCCTCCCATCCTCGAAAATTGATAAAATGATAGAAAGATTACAATAATTACTGATGATATCAGGATTAATTTGAAGCGCATTGCCAACTCAAGGGTGGGCTTGTGTGCCCTGCGGAAAAATCCCATAATTTTGTCGGCCAAAGTTTTTCGGTCGCTTATATTTTTGCTCAGCATCATCGATGCCATCATGGGCACATAAGTAAACGAAAGGATCAGCGCTCCGATTAATGCGTAGCTAACGGTTTGCGCCATAGGCTTAAACATTTTGCCTTCAATTCCTGTAAAGGATAAAATGGGGAGATAAACGATGAGGATAATGGCAACGCCAAATACTGCTGCACGGTTCACCCTTACTCCGGCTTTGTATATATTTTCGTCCAACTGTTGCTGGTTAATTTTACCTTTAAAATTTCGGTGGATTTGATGGATGATGCCTTCAACTATAATCACTGTTCCGTCAACGATCATCCCAAAGTCGAGGGCGCCGAGGCTCATCAGGTTGGCCGAAACCCCAAACAAATTCATCATCGAAAAGGCAAAGAGCATCGACAGCGGAATGACGGAGGCAACAATGAGACCCGCGCGGAAATTACCCAAAAGCAAAACAAGTACAAAAATTACGATCAACCCACCCAAAATCAGGTTTTCACTCACCGTATTAATGGTTTTGTGAATCAGTGTTGACCGATCCAGGTAGGCATGAATTTCCAGTCCTTCAGGCAATATTTTTTTTAATTCTTCAACCCTTTCTTTTACATTTTTAATTACCTGGTTGCTGTTGGCCCCTTTAAGCATCAGGGTTATTCCACCCACAACCTCACCTTTTCCATCTTTGGTCATGGCGCCAAAACGCGGTGGCGCTCCAAATTGAACTTTGGCTATATCCTTTATGGTGATTGGAACATCGCCCTGCTTTTTAATCATTATATTCTCGATGTCTTCCAAGGATTCCACCAAACCTTCGGCACGAATGTAATAGGCATTGGGCCCTTTTTCTATGTAGCTCCCCCCGGTATTTTGGTTGTTTTTTTCGAGGGCATCAAAGATTTCGTAAATCGTAATGTCCATGCTCACCAAAAGGCGGGGCTCAATGGTAACTTCATATTGTTTTACCAATCCACCAAAACTGCTAATCTCCACAATTCCGGGAATCCCCGATAAATATCGTTTTACGATCCAATCCTGAACCGTACGTATTTCCATTGGGGTATAAATGTCTTCATAGCCGGGTTTGGGTTCAATTACATATTGATAAATTTCGCCTAAGCCTGTGGTAACCGGCATCATTTCAGGGCTGCCCATACCCTCAGGAATTTCGGCTTCAGCTAATTTAATTTGCTCACTTACCAGTTGCCGAGCGAGGTAGGGATCAACATTATCCTTAAAAACTACCGTTACCACCGACAGCCCATAGCGCGAAATGGAACGTATCTCAACCACGTCCTGTATGTTGGCCATGGCAATTTCGACCGGGAAGGTAGTAAACTGCTCCACCTCCTGCGGTGCCAGCGAGGGCGAAACAGTAATTATTTGTACCTGGTTGTTTGTAATATCCGGGACAGCATCAATGGGCAGGATGGTAAAATTATAGCTTCCCCAGGCTATCAGGGCAAGGGTAAGTAATCCGACAATAAGACGGTTTTTTATAGAGAAATCAATTATTTTATTCAGCATGTTGTTTTCACTTTTTATGCAAATATGCAAAGATAATTAATGTGATTTTATTTTTTCCGCAGATTTCGCAGATTCATGCAAAATTTTACCAGATGAAACCAGCAAAACTTTTCTGACTTTTAGCGGATTTGCGGAGGATTCTATTTTTTGGTTCTAATGAGAATTTCATGGAAAGGTATTGTTAAGTACACCATATTTATTCATATTCTGATGAAATGTTATTAATAGATTTCTCTCCGCCAGTTGGCAAATACTAATGACAAGTATTTGTGTAAAGAAGGAGTGCAACTTACAGGACAGACCTCTCAGTCGCAAACTCCTTCGAGGTGACGGAGCATTGGTGAGTTTGTTGGGGTGGATAAAAGTAGGCGCTCCGCGCCCACTTTTATCCACCCCATGCATAATCTATGCCCTTGTCATTTCGATGCCGCATTTGCGGCAGAGAAATCTATTTCATTACGTAATTTCGAGAATCCCCCTGTTGGCCGAGACTAAAAAATCTGTTCTTTTATGTACATTGATTTTGTATCCACAAAAATGATAGTAAAACCTTTTTTCCTTAAAAACACGAACTCAACAAATGTGCACTGGAAATTCCCTAAATTTACCTTGCCGACAATGAAAGCTTTAGATGCAAAAAAGGGAAACCCATATTTGGATTTCCCTATGTAAAGTATTTTATTTCGAGAACTATTCTGTTCTTAAAATCTCGGAATTATCAGTGCAACCGGCACTGCAAACGCAAAATCCATTGCCAACTTCCCAACCCGAATTAATAATTTCATCGTATAATTCCTGGGTAATAAACTGCGGTGTGTATGTCATCCCCTGGAAAGTAAGATGAGCTGTAAAAGCCCGTATATGGTTGCGCGAACCTCTGTAAAGTTGGTTTAATGCGTAGGTCAAATCTACGTTATCCACATCGTTTTCTATATGTCCAATCAAATCCCAAATATCCACATCTTCAACGGTTGCGCCAACAATAAGTGCATCCTGGAATGATGCCGAACCCTGTGCTACCAGCGCATCGTACAATTCCTGGATTGAAGCATCTTCAAAAATACCCTCCACATGATTAGCGGCAGGATCGGGAAGTTCGTACTTTTCGATAATGGCTTGCATTGCGATGCTGTGAATAAATTCGCTGTTTGAAATGTTGTTGAACACCGGAACATGATACAAATCGTACATTGCTACATACACATCATGGGCAAGCAGTTCTTCTTCGCGGACATAATTCAAGGTTGCAATTTCGCTTTCAGAGAGGTCTTCATAAGGGAGGCCATTGATGCAGGTGTAAATACATTCGATGATTTCAGGAATCCCGTCAGTGCCTTCTTCGATAAGCATGGCTTTTTCGATGGGGCTTACATAATTGTAGGCTGAGGTGGTTTGGGTGGCAGAGGTAGCAGATAAATCTTCTGCTTTGTTGCACTGAACCATCAATAATGAAATGGCAATAGTGGCAGTTAACATGAGCAATCTAAAAAATACATTTTTCATCGTAGTTAGTTTTTGTGAGTAAATAATGCTGCAAAACTAAATCAAAACTCATATCTAACTATTACGATATTTAAAAAAAGATGTGTAAAATTTTAGGGTGAGGGTGGAATTGTGTTATTACATATTAATTGTATTAAACCAATAGTGTTTTATGATAAAAAGAAATATTTTAACAACGTTAATTTCCTGGAAACAGCGTGTTGAAAGGAAACCTCTAATTGTGAGAGGTGCCAGGCAGGTTGGTAAAACCTGGGCAATTAAATATTTTGCTGAAACAAATTTTGAGAATTACCTTATTATAAACCTTGAAGAGCAGAAAGAGATCCGAAAGCTTTTCGGAAAAAATGACACAAGTACTATAATTAATGAGCTTTCGATACTTTTTAACCATACCATTACACCGGGAAAAACCTTATTGTTTATCGATGAGATTCAATCAGCACCGGAAGCAATTGTTGCCTTGAGATACTTTTATGAACAGAACAAAGAACTTCACATCATTGCAGCAGGATCACTTTTAGATCATACGCTCAACAGCATGAAACAACCGATGCCTGTGGGGAGGGTTGAATTCTGCTATATGTATCCACTTAGTTTTCATGAGTTCTTAAGCGCTTTCGATGAGCAAAAACTCCTACAATATCTAATTGATTTTGATTTCGAAACGCCATTCAGCGAATTGATTCATAAAAAGCTTTTGGAATATTTGCGTTTATATTATTTTATTGGTGGAATGCCTGAAGCTGTCGATACTTACATAAATGGGAAAAACCTTATCGACACCGGCAGAGTTCATGGGAGTATAGTTTCAACTTTACGATTTGATTTTGGAAAGTATGGTTCGCGTAAAGAACAAGAAAACCTGCAGGATGTAATGGATTATTCTGCAAATAATATTGGAAAAAGGGTGAAGTTTGTAAACATAAATGCAGATATCAGATCTGATGAAATTAAATCGGCATTTAAAAAACTATCGCTTAGTAGAATAATTCACCTTATCGACAGAACGCAAGCCGGACGAGTTCCTTTATCAGCGCATTTAAAATCAAATAAATTTAAACCGCTATTTATGGATATCGGGCTGGCTAACCACATAGGAAACATCCAACTTGTTGAGCTTAACAATCTGGTTACTATAAACAAAGGAGCATTGGCTGAGCAGTTTATCGGACAAGAACTTTTAACACTCGGCGAATCCTATCTCGATCCAAAGCTTTTCTATTGGTCGCGTGAAGAGAAGAACTCAAATGCAGAATTGGATTATCTTTTCCAATACAAAAACAAAATATTTCCCATTGAAGTAAAAGCTGGAAAAGGCGGGACATTAAAATCCCTGCATGTTTTCCTGTTTGAAAAAAACCTAAAAACTGGTATCCGGTTTAACACAGATTTGCCAAATTTCGAAAAGCTTAACGCAATGGTTCGGTCGGGAAATCAACAAACCGAACTTCAATATAACCTTATTTCGCTTCCAATGTACTTATGTTTTATGCTGCCAAATGTATTGGATAAATTATTAGAGAAACAAACAATTTAAAGGCATTGGTTTTATTGCCGGTTGGTATCTATTAATGCGAATTGTTTACTTATCCCTTTTAGCAGCTAACTATTTAAGCATTGGAGTACGATAATATTTTTACAATAATTATCGTATCATAGTTTGATTTGTATCTTTGCCAAATTCATCTTTGATAATTAAAAATAAAACTGAACATATTTCATGAAAAAGATATTCGACACAATTTTTTCGATGCAACTAACGGTGGTTTTACTGTTATTGTTTGCCATCTCGGCGGCCATGGCTACTTTTATCGAAAACGATTATGGTACCATTGCTGCACAGGCAGCCATTTATAGCGCGACATGGTTCGAGGTAATGATGGTTCTTCTTGGTATAAACCTTGCCGGGAGCCTCATCGTAAATAAAATGTGGCAACGTAAAAAATACGCACTCTTCATCTTCCACATTTCATTTATTATAATTTTAATAGGATCCGGCATTACCCGATTTGTAAGTTTCGAAGGTATGATGCACATCCGCGAGGGGCAATCGTCCAGCGAAATTGTATCATCCAATACCTACCTCACTGCATCCTACGATAATGGCACTGCTGTTTTTAGCGACCAGCAAAAAATGCTGATGTCCGGATACAGAATGCAGGCCCCTGATCTTAAGCTAAAAGCTCCCGATGGAAATATTACCATCGAAACCGAAGGTTTTGTTCAAAACGCAAGCCTGGTGGTGTCGCCTGTTGCAGGGGGTAAACCAATTGTTTCACTTTTTATGATGACCGAGGCTGGCAGGCAGACTTTGATTTTGAAAGGTGGCGAAAGTAAAAGATTGGGAAGTTATAGCATTGGCCTGAATGCAACAACCACACAACAGAACCTGGTCAATATGACCGTGATCAACGATTCGCTGTACTTTACCGCAAGCGACACCTTGTTTATTTCGATGATGGGAGGCGAAACAACTGATTTTATTGAACCCGGAAAACAAGCCCTTTTTCAGGTCATGCAGCTATACACCATCGGGAATACCAGAATGGTGTTGCAAAGTTTTGAACCCAGCGGAGATATGCGGCCAGTAACTTCCGGCGGGAATGGGCAGCAGGGCTCAGGTTTGGATGCCCTTTTATTGAAACTATCGAGTGGGAATAAAACTGCTGATGCCTATGTTTTGGGTACGCGGGGCGTATATGGGGAAGAATATAAGGTCAATGTAAACGGTAAGCAAATTACCCTGAGCTATGGCGCTGTTCCAATAAAGATACCTTTTAACATTCATCTCAACGAGTTTATATTGGACAGATACCCGGGTTCAAACAGCCCTTCATCCTTCGCCAGTGAAGTAACCCTGATCGACAAAAATAATAGCAAAAAATTTGACTTTCGTATATTTATGAATCACATCCTGAATTACCAGGGCTACAGGTTTTATCAGTCCTCGTACGATACCGATGAAAAGGGTACGGTGCTATCGGTAAATCATGACGGCCTTGGAACTATTGTTAGTTATATTGGTTATGCCTTGATGGCCATAGGTATGGTCTATTCTCTATTCTCGAAAAGATCCAGATTCAGGCACATTCTGAATAAAATTACAGAAACACGCATGAAAAAAATGAAGCTGTTGCCGGCCATCATCATCCTGGTATCCTTAATTCCATGGTCAGGGTTAAAGGCGCAGGAAAAAGTTAACATAAATGGGATAAGTGTAAATGTGATCGACAAGGAACACGCGAAGAAATTTGGCGAACTGGTGGTGCTTGGTCCCGGCGACCGGCTCGAACCCATGAATACACTTACCGGAAGGCTTCTTAGGAAATTTACCGGAAAGAGTACCCTCGAAGGCCTTAATTCCGACCAGGTGTTTTTGGGAATTATTTCCGACCCCGCAACATGGCAAACCGTTCCAATGCTTAAGGTAGGAAATGATGATTTAAGGAAACAACTCAACATCAACAGTAAATATGCAGCGTTTAGCGATTTCTTTGATTTTAGCCAGCAAAATAACTATTTGCTGGGGCAAGCTGTAAAGGAGGCCCACCAGAAAAAATCCATCGATCAAAGCAAATACGACAAGGAAATTATTAAAGCCGATGAAAAGGTAAATATTTTTTATTTGATTTATACACACTCTTATGTACAAGTGTTTCCAAAAACAACTGACCCTATCGGGCAATGGTTTTCACCGGGAGACAAAGTATCAGGCATACCGAGGGATGACAGCAATTTTGTGAAGAATGTTATACCCATGTATATCGAAAATTTGATGAGTGCATCCCAAAACGGAGATTATGGTGGTGCCAACAAATTTATTACGGCCATCGACTTATACCAGAAAAAATATGCGCCCGAAATTTTGCCCTCTGACCGTAGAAAAGGCATAGAGATATTTTACAACAAAGTTGAAATTTTTGAAAGGCTTTTCAAATATTATGGGGCGCTTGGCCTGATATTTCTGATCCTTATTTTCGGAAACCTGGTTAACCCAAAATTCAAAATTGGCATGGCGAGGAAAGTACTCATAGGCATTATCGCGGTGTTATTTGTTTCCCAAACCATTGGCATTGCGGCCCGGTGGTATATATCGGGACATGCACCGCTAAGCAATGGTTTTGAGTCGATGATTTTTATTGCCTGGGCTACCATGCTTGGCGGATTTTTATTGTCGCGCCGGTCGAGCATTGCTTTGGCTGCAGCCACTGTGGAGGCATCGCTTACGCTGATGGTGGCTCATCTCAACTGGATGGACCCCGAGGTAACCAACCTGGTTCCTGTGCTCAAATCGGTGTGGCTTACCATCCACGTTGCCATCATTACTTCCAGCTATGGTTTTTTGGGCATGGGGATGATATTGGGATTGTTCAACCTTTTCCTGATGATTTTCCAAAACAAAAAGAATCTGGAAAGCTTCAACCTTACTATCCGCGAAATATCCTTTACTGCCGAAGCCACCATGACCATTGGTCTCTATATGCTCACTATTGGGACTTTCCTCGGGGGTGTGTGGGCCAACGAATCGTGGGGGAGATACTGGGGCTGGGATCCGAAAGAAACCTGGGCTTTGATTACGATTTTGGTATATGCTGCCATCATTCACCTCAATTTCATTCCCGGCATAATGGGAAGGTATATTTTTAACGCCCTTGCGGTGGTGGGCTTCAGCTCGGTATTGATGACCTATTTTGGGGTTAACTACTACCTTTCAGGCTTGCACTCTTATGCAGCCGGCGATCCGGTACCAATCCCAATGTTTGTATATTACACCATTGCTGCTCTCGTGGTTATCCTGATTTTTGCCTATATCAATAATTTTAAAATGAAAACCTACATGGATGGCCTGCCGCAGAAAAGTAAATCAAATTTATCCGACTTCTAGCATAATCATTATTTGTAATAGATAAAAAATAAAGGTTCTACTACCATTTTTGTGGATGTAAATAATGGCTATCACTTTAAGCAGATTTCTCACCGCCAATTGGCGGTTCGAAAAGACAAGGCTATAACTCTGCAAGGGGTGGATGAAAGTGGGCGCTTCGCGCCCACTTTCATCCACGCCAACAAACCCGCTAAAGCCCTGTCATTTCGAAGGAGCTTGCAGCCTGCCCCGACCATTCGGGGACTGAGAAATCTATTTTACTACTCATGATTAATATTTTACTTTCCACTAAATTCGCAGTAGTACCAAAACAAAAAAGAGGCTTTGCGGCCTCTTTTTTGTTTTCATCATGTTTGCAATTTAATACTCCAAATCACACATTACCTTCATTGGTGTTGTCGGTGCGCTTTCCGCTTATAAAGTGATATATCAGTAAGCTTATACCACCCAAAAGGAAAGTCATCGAGAAGTATGCTACTTCTTCCTGCATACTCGTGGTTTCGGCAATTACATTACCCAATAGTACTCCAACAGCCACGCCCACCAGCAACAAACCAAACTTTAATGCACCGTTTGAATTGTTTTTCATTTTTAATGTTTTTGCGTCCGCACCATGTTTGATAAGCTGAACTTTGATGCTGCGGTCAACCAGCGTCCATATTATTCCATAGACCATTGCAAATGCCCCGAGGGGAACCAAAATTTCTACCATGTTTTCTAAGTTTTTATGGTTAAACAATACATTTTAATTTTCGTTTCACCCTCTTTGACGATGGTTTTTTGGTGAGGTTACAAAAAAAATATTTTGATGCAAAACATCAGGTCTAAGCCCGTCATTATCCAAGCCTCAAAACTTAAAACTGGCATTTACATTTATCAGATTTTTGATGCCGGTAAAATCATAAATTCCGGGAAATGGATGAAGGAATAAATATTTAAATAAAAAAGAAGACAATTGTTATCACTGTTGAATCTTACCGTATCAGGATTAACTCATAATTTGATTTTAATTTTGTTATTACTACTTTCCGACTAATAATTACAGATTCTTCGCTGCGCTCAGAATGACAAGTACTTTGTGGGTTTTGGGTTGAGGAGGGTGGTTGGCAGCTTTGCTGCCAACCACCCCCACCCTAAAAGCTTAAACACCAATCATTGGTAGCGCAACAAAGTACAGCGAAGAATCTATTTCTAATCTGTAGATTTTTACGGACAACAATGCTTTGTTATAATATTTTTTCTGTAACCACATAAGATTTCTTAAAACCCGAACTGAAAGATAAAATATCCTCCTTTCTTGTTCTTTTCCCCTCTGTAATGAATTTTACCTGATTTTTATGGATATTTGTAACCATACTTTATCATAAGCGTCAAAACAGGCAGATGACATTCAGGGACGACAGTTTTTACATTGGGCAGGTACTTGGCGGCGACCAATCGGCGTACTCGGCGCTGGTGGATAAACACAAAGAAATGGTGTTTACCATTGCAGTGAAAATACTGCGCCACCGCGAAGAAGCCGAAGAAGTGGCCCAGGATGTTTTTCTGAAAGCCTTCAAGGCGTTGAGTTCTTTTAAAGGTGATGCCAAATTTTCGACCTGGCTTTACAGGATTGCCTATAACACGGCCATCTCGCAAAGCCGGCGCAAAAAACCCGTATTCTCGGCCATCGACGATGAGATGATCGACAACTACACCACCGACGCCATTGGCAAATCGGTGAATGAGCTGGGCCGCGAAGAACAAATCACAGCCGTAAACAAAGTGATGGAAAAGCTACCCAAGGAAGAGAATTTGTTGTTAACTTTGTTTTATAAAAATGAAAAGTCGATTGAGGACATTTCCGAAATTACCGGATATTCGCAGTCGAATGTGAAAGTAAAATTGTACAGGATTCGCAAGAGAATGTACGATGATTTAAAACGTTATCTTGAAAAAGCTGAAGAACAACATGGATAAAAACAATACACATATTGAAGATGATTTTCTGAAAAAGCTCATAAGCCTGCCGGAAGATGAAAAGCTGCCCGATAATTTCACCCCCAAGGTGATGGCCGGCCTTCCAAAAGTGGCTATTGCACCTGTTGAAGCAAAGAATAAAATTGATCTTCGGATAATTGGACTAATAGCTGCTGTTTCAATCACTGCTATTTTCATTTTCTTTAATTTTGATTTCAGCGGAATTTTCAAAGCCGCCGCCGAAACTTCCGAAAACAACCCCGTGAAATACCTCAATCTTCTCACTTCGATAAGCAAATCATTTAGTGATGGCTTTTCCGAAATTAAAATTACTTCCATTACCATCACTGCTGTAATTTCACTTGTATCATTATACTTTGCTGATAAATATTTTAAAAGATGGTTTAACCACAACCACACGGAAGCGTTTTAAGGAAATAGCATATTTTAAAGATTAGTTGAGGAGTCCAATTAAATACTATATTTATTCACCTGGAAATAATTTCGATGAAAAACGATTTTCAAAATTTGTATAGAGTTAACTTTCTTGCCATTCATTTAAACATTAATTGAATTTTATCAAACGTCTTTAATTACAGTAGAACACGGATAACACAGATGGTACAGATTTACACTAATCTGTGAAAATCAGTTGAATCCGTGTCATCAGTGTTCAAAAATTTTGGAAAAACAAAGATGGGATAAATAAGTAAAAGACTGAACACCTCAAAAGATTAATTTCCCAATATTCCGCTACTCCACCACTCCATTACTCCACTACTCCATCCCTCCACCACTCCTCAAACCCTGACTTCTCAACTCCTCAACTTTCCAACCCCCTCAACCTCCTTAACTTCTAAACCCTCTCAACCCCCTCAACCTCCAACCATCAGTTATAATTATCTTCGCATTTTGTTAAAACAATTTTCCAATGCTACCAGAATTTATCAAACAATCCGTTATCGATTTTCTCAAATCCAGGTTCAGCGAAAGCAATCCTAAAATCACATCAATTTCCGGGGTGGGAGGAGGTTCTATCAACCATGCCTATCATCTCAAAACCAAGCATGGCGATTTTTTTGTAAAATACAACAGCGCTTCCCGCTTCCCCGTAATGTTCAGCAAAGAATCCAAAGGTCTGCAACTATTGAGCGAACCGGGAATAATTAGCGTGCCAAAGGTTTTGCTGTTTGACGAAGACGATGAACACGCATTTCTGCTGTTGGAGTTCATCAAATCTGCCCGGGAGGCCAATGATTTTTGGGATGATTTTGGCGAAAAGCTGGCTGCCCTGCATAATGTTAAAGCCGAAAAATTTGGATTGGATCACGACAATTACATGGGTTCACTCCATCAACACAATAATTTTCATAAAGATTGGATCGAATTTTTCATCATGGAACGCCTGGAAAGACAAATAAAACTTGCCCGCGAAAATGGAAGTGTTGGCCGTGCTGATGTTTTGGCCTTTGAACGATTGTATAAGAAACTGGATGATATTTTTCCACCTACACGTCCTTCGCTTCTACACGGAGATTTGTGGAGTGGCAATTTTATGGTAAACTCTTCAGGCCAGGCCTGCCTTATCGATCCGGCAGTATATTATGGCCATCCTGAAATCGACATTGCCATGACCACACTTTTTGGTGGTTTTTCAAATCGTTTTTATGAAGCCTACATGCGGCACAAACCGCTCGAAAAGGGCTGGCACGACAGATTGCCGATTTACAATCTTTATCCACTCATGGTGCATGTAAATCTATTTGGAGGTGGTTATTTGGGTTCTGTTCAACAAACCTTGAGGAAGTTTTGATTTTGCGTACATCAGGGGCGTTGCTCCTGCTATTGATGTGAAAGGCTTTCAGCCTTTTTTTCCCTGTAACATGACTTATTATTGCTTCGGCATCCAATAACGATTAACTAATATCCAATTACCAATTACCAATTACTAAATACTAAATACCTTTCCAACCCGCCTCACTTTTAATTCCAAATTAATACTTTTGCGCTTTATTAAAAAATGTGTTGAAAATGACAGTACATCAAATCAGTTCAAAACTTTTAAATTTCGAAGATATCGAAATCCTGACCCGGAATAACTACACCCTTGAATTATCGGAGGAAGCTGTAGCAAAAATCAACAAATGCCGTGATTACCTCGATAAAAAAATGGAGGGCAGCGATGAGCCAATTTATGGTATTAACACCGGTTTTGGTGCTCTTCACGATGTGAGGATTTCGCGTGACGATCTGAGCCAGTTGCAGGAGAATCTGGTAATGTCGCATGCTTGTGGGATTGGCGATGAAGTGCCTAGAGAGATTGTTAAACTCATGATTCTGCTCAAAGTGCATGCACTTTCTTATGGTCATTCCGGTGTGCAGCTTAGCACAGTGCAAAGGCTCATCGATTTTTATAATCATGATGTGGTTCCGGTAATTTATCAATTGGGATCGCTGGGCGCTTCCGGCGATTTGGCTCCCCTCGCACACATGTCGCTTCCGCTCATCGGGAAAGGGGAAGTTTATTTTGAAGGCGAAAAAATGAGCGCTGCCGAAATGAATAAGCGGATGGGTTGGAAACCCATCACGCTGCTCTCGAAAGAAGGACTGGCTTTGCTTAACGGAACACAATTTATGAGCGCCTACGGCATTTATCTTTGCCTGAAGGTTTTCAAGCTTTCAAGACTTTCCGATATTATTGGAGCGCTTTCGCTGGATGCCTTCGATGGGCGAATAGAACCTTTTCACGATCTTATCCAGCAAATAAGGCATCATCGTGGTCAGATAAAAACTGCAAGCCGCATAAGGAATATTTTGCAGGACAGCGAACTGATAAACCGCAAAAAGAAGCATGTACAGGATCCATATTCCTTCCGTTGTATTCCGCAGGTTCACGGCGCTTCAAAAGATTCCATCGATTACGTTTCCTATGTTTTTCGTATGGAGATCAATGCGGTTACCGACAACCCGACAATTTTTCCCGAAGAGGATTTAATCATCTCAGCCGGAAACTTTCATGGTCAGCCCCTTGCCCTTGCCCTCGACAATCTTTGCATTGCCATGGCGGAGCTTGGAAATATTTCGGAGCGTAGAACTTTCCAGTTATTGGATGGCAAAAGAGAATTACCACATTTCCTTGTGGCCAATCCCGGCCTCAATTCCGGATTTATGATTCCGCAATACACGGCGGCATCCATTGTAAATCAAAACAAACAGCTTTGTACACCGGCTTCGGTCGATACCATCGAATCATCGCAGGGGCAGGAAGACCACGTGAGCATGGGCGCAAACGCAGCCACAAAAGCATACCGCGTACTCGAAAATCTTGAACGGGTGCTGGCCATCGAACTTTTTAATGCGGCCCAGGCACTTGAGTTTCGCAGGCCTGCAAAATCATCTTCATACATCGAGAATTTTGTTTCAAAATATCGCGAAAAGGTTCAATTTATTCACAATGATAAAGTGATGTATGACGAAATAAATGCTTCAGTAAAATTCCTGCGAGAGATTGATTTTGAGCTTCCGGGCGAAGACGTAACAAAGTATGCTTTGTAGAATGATTGAGACGGATGAATGATTGAATGTTGAGCGGAGCGAAATCCCGCCTTTGCGGGAAGCGGAGCAGCCTGCCCCGTTTTTTCGGGGAAATCCCGCCTTTGCGGGAAGCGGAGCAGCCTGCCCCGTTTTTTCGGGGAAATCCCGCCCTTGCGGGAAGCGGAACAGCCTGCCCCGTT
>Ga0307990_1000174_pt1 | contig 62132 bp, 57 predicted proteins | sample EllFjometagen129_FD_203168 | JGI IMG/M metagenome (GOLD analysis project Ga0307990, IMG submission 203168) | Marine microbial communities from Ellis Fjord, Antarctic Ocean - #129 | ecosystem: Environmental > Aquatic > Marine > Unclassified | place: Southern Ocean | collected 2014-10-08
CGGTGACTCAGATCATCGAACAGAAGATGACCGGCCTTGACGATATGCTCTATCTCTCCGGCACCAGTTCTTCTTCCGGGGCCTCACGGGTCGAGATGACTTTTGCTCCGGGTACCGACCCGGATATCGCTTGGTCAAAGGTTCAGAACAAACTCCAACTGGCCATGGCCAGTCTGCCTGATGTCGTTCAGCGTCAGGGTGTAAAGGTCAGCAAATCGACCCGAAACTACCTGATTATCGTGGGCCTGGTTTCCACTGACGGGAGCATGAGCGGCGAGGATTTGCGGGACTATGCCAGCTCTAATCTGGAAAAGATTTTATCAAGGGTGCCGGGTGTCGGTGAAGTACAAAACTTTGGCACTGAGTATGCTATGCGGGTCTGGGTAAACCCAGAAAAACTGACCAGTTATAGCCTGACCATGGAAGATGTGATAGCGGCTCTTAGAGCCTACAATGTCGAGATTTCCGCCGGCCAGTTTGGCGGCGCGCCGGCCATTGCGGGACAACGGCTAAACGCCGCCATAATCGTACAGCATTTGCTCCAGACTCCGGAGGAATTCGCCGCCATTCCCATTCGTACCAATCCGGACGGTTCGGTGGTCCGGATTAAGGACATCGGCCGCACCGAACTGGGAACCGAACGCTCCGATATCGTGGCCAACTATAACGGTAAACCAGCCGCCGCCATGGCCATTCGTCAGGCTGCCGGGGCCAATGCTTTGGATACGGCCAATGCCGTTAAACAGAAATTAAAAGAGATGAGCCGCTATTTTCCCCACGGGATGCAGGTAATCTACCCTTACGATACCACACCTTTTACTGAGGTGGCTATTGATGAAGTGGTTAAGACTCTTTTCGAAGCGGTTTTTCTGGTTTTTATCATCATGTACCTTTTCATGGGGAATATCCGGGCCACCCTGATTCCCACCATTGCCGTTCCGGTGGTGTTGCTTGGAACCTTTGCGGTACTGGGTTTTTTTGGTTTTTCCATCAACATGCTGACGATGTTCGCCATGGTTTTAGCGATCGGGCTATTAGTGGATGATGCTATCGTTGTGGTGGAGAACGTCGAGCGGATTATGAGCGAGGAGGGGCTCCCGCCTCGGGAGGCTACGGCCAAGTCCATGGGGGAGATTACCAGCGCCCTGATCGGTATCGGCTTGGTACTTTCGGCGGTTTTTGGTCCCATGGCCTTTTTTCAGGGCTCCACCGGAGTCCTTTATCGGCAATTTTCTGTGACCGTCATCGCGGCCATGCTTCTTTCAGTGGTCGTGGCCCTGATCCTGACTCCGGTTCTTTGTGCGACCTTTTTGAAACCGATTCCTGTTGGTCATGAATCGTCCGATAATGCGGTTTTCTTTCTACGTCCTTTTTTTCGCTGGTTCGATCGGATTTTTGCTCGAATCAGAGATTTTTATGTCGGCATCGTCGGCCGCTCCTTTTCAAAGATAACGCGTTACGTGGTCCTCTATTTGTTACTGGTGGTGGCGGTTGGCTTTCTTTTTCAACGCATGCCAACCTCGTATATCCCGGATGAGGATCAGGGGATTCTCATGGTGCAAGCCATATTGCCCCCCAATTCGTCACTGGAACAGACCGAAACCATAATAAACCAAGTGGGGGACTATTTTCTTAAGGAGGAAAAAGAGGGAGTTGAGTCGATCATTACGGTGGCCGGGATGAGCTTTAGCGGCGAGGCCCAAAATATGGCCCTGGGTTTTGTCAAGCTCAAAGACTGGAATCTAAGGCAGCGCCCAGAGCTCAAGGCCAAAGCCATAGGCGGCCGTGCCACGAAGTCATTTTCCCAAATTAAGGGAGCCATGATTTACGCTTTTCCGCCGCCGCCGGTTATCGAATTGGGGATGGCCACTGGTTTTGACTTTCAATTGCAGGATCGTGCGGGCCTCGGTCACAAAAAGCTGATGACGGCCCGCAATCAGCTTCTCGGTATGGCGGCTCAAGATCAGCGACTGGTCAGAGTTCGTCCCAATGGCATGGATGATGTGGCCGAGTACCACATCGACGTGGATTGGGATAGGGCCGGCGCCCTGGGAGTTTCCATTGGAGCCATTCACAGCACTATTGCGGCGGCCTTCGGCAGTGCTTATGTCAACGACTTTATTCAGGCAGCACGCATCAAAAAGGTCTATGTCCAAGCGGATGCTCCGTTTCGTATGTTGCCACAGGATCTGGAAAAACTTTATGTACGCAACAAGGTCGGCAAAATGGTTCCCTTCTCCGCCTTTGCCACCGGCAAATGGAGTCAAGGGTCGCCCAAACGAGAGCGCTACAACGCCTTTCCTTCAATCAATATTTGGGGTGAACCGGCGCCTGGACGGAGTACCGGCGAGGCCATGGCCGCCATGGAAGAGATTGCCGCCAAGCTTCCCCAGGGGATCGGTTTTGACTGGACCGGACTCTCTTATCAGGAGCGCATGGCCACAGCTCAAGGGCCCATTCTCTATGCCTTCTCCATTTTTGTCATATTTCTCTGTGTGGCTGCCCTGTATGAAAGTTGGACCATCCCTTTTGTCAATCTATTGATGTTGCCGTTGGGAGTCTTGGGTGCCATCCTGGCCACTTCACTGCGGGGGATGCCCAATGATGTCTATTTTCAGATCGGATTTCTGACCACATTGGGCCTTTCCACCAAAAATGCCATCTTGATTATTCAGTTTATCAAGGAACGGATGGGACATGGCGACAGCCTTATCGATGCGACTCTTGGTGCCGTAAAGACAAGATTTAGACCCGTTATGATGACCTCCTTGGCTTTCTTTTTTGGGGTTTTGCCACTTGCCATCGCCACTGGTGCCGGGGCCGGTGCCATGAATGCCATCGGCACTGCTGTTTGCGGAGGTATGCTCTCCGCCACTTTTATCGACCTCCTTTTTATTCCCCTGTTCTTTGTCATGGTATCGAGGATGTTCAAAGGTAAGCGAAAAAAGGAAGTTCAAACTTCTTTGCTTGCGGCCACTGCTCCCCAGAAGGTGAAATAATATGATAAAACGTATCCTGTTTTTATGCACAACCTTGGTTTTGCTGGGGGGCTGTTCTCTGATTCCCGACTATTTGCAGCCCCAGGCTCCGATTCCGACGTCCTGGCCACAAGGTGCGGCCTACAACGATCAGCAAACTTTGGCCTCCGCAATAACCGTTAAAGAACTGAAGCGACAGGAGTTTTTCAACGACCCCAATCTCCTGCAAATCATTGAGCTTGCCCTGGCCACCAACCGGGATCTCCGGCTTGCGGCTCTGAATGTCGAAAGAGCCCGGGCTTTATACGGCGTACAGCGGGCTGAACTTTTTCCGGCGATTGACGCTGCGGGAGCAGGAGGCAAGCAACGTCTGGCTAGCGATCTCATCAGCCCGGGCACCTCCAGAAGCGTTGAACAATACAGTATTGATCTGGGCATCGCCTCCTGGGAGATTGATTTTTTTGGCCGTATTCGAAGTTTGAAGGAGCAAGCTTTGGAGGCTTACCTGGCTACGGATCAGGCTCGACGCAGTGTTCAGATCGCTCTGATATCGGAGGTCGCCAAAGTTTACCTGACCCTGGCTGCCGACCGGGAAAATCTGGAACTGTCCCGTTCGACTCTGAAGGACCAGCAGGGGAGCTACAAATTAATTCGTCGACAATTCGAAGTCGGAATCAATAATGAATTGGATCTGCACCGAGCCCAGACTCAGGTCGATATTGCACGGAGAGACGTTGCTCTCTACACTCGACAAACAGCTCAGGATCGTAACGCTTTAAACCTTCTGGCCGGTTTATCGGTATCTGAAATTCTCCTGCCGATAGACCTCTCCAGTGTCATTCCCCCCAAAGAAATTTTCGCCGGGCTTCTTTCTGAAGCACTTTTGCTCAGGCCTGACATTCTGGCAGCGGAACATCAACTCAAAAGTGCCTATGCTTATATTGGTGCAGCCCGGGCTGCATTTTTCCCACGCATCTCTTTGACTACCATGTTCGGGACGGCCAGCGACGAACTTTCCGGACTTTTCGGTTCCGGTTTGGGTACTTGGAACTTCACTCCGCAGATCGCCATGCCGATTTTTGATGCTCGGATATGGGCTGCGTACAGGGTTAGTAAAGCGGAACGGGAAATTGCTCTGACCGAGTATGAAAAAACCATTCAGGTCGCTTTCCGGGAAGTCGCTGACGCCCTGGCCGTACAAGGTACGGTGGACCAACAGATAACGGCTCAAAAATCTCTGACCGAGGCCGTTGCCGAAACCTATCGTCTTGCTGATTTGCGCTACAACAAAGGCATTGATAGTTATCTCAGCGTGCTGGATGCCCATCGAAGCTTGTATGGTGCAGAGCAAGGGTTAATTTCACTACGCTTGGTCAAATTTGTCAATCAGGTGCAATTTTACACGGTGTTGGGGGGAGGAGGAGAATGATTTCCAGGCACAGATGCTTTTCTACGGTAATCATCCAATTTTTAGAGGTATCCAAAAGTAGAACTTTAAAGCCAATGCATTTATATTCCACAAGTTTTATCGCCGAACGACCAAGTTAACCCGCCCGCCAACGGACGGGTTACCAACTTGGAGTGTGACTAAGTTTTTGGGTTAATTTCGAAAAATCACACGTTCTCGTGGGTCGGTGTTGAACGCATCGTTGGACGAAGCCGCTATCGCGGCAGGCAAAACCCCAATCTCTACTGGAAGATATTGTAACCTCTGATATCTTTGCGGTAAAAAGGAAATAGCAATATCATTGTTTGCTATTAACCTAAACCGTAAATCTCAAAACCACAACCTATCGCAGATAATAACTTCCCTGGTGGCAATAAAAAATTTTGCATTAAAACAGAAACGGGTAAATGACCTGCCACCAATTTTGTTAGTGGCAGGTCATTTACCCGTTTTCAGAGAGTTTTAATTCAGAAATTGAGTTACAATCTCGTGAACTTTTTAATTTTCAATCACATCGTCTAACATACCATATCATTTACGCACCAGACGAACATAGTTGTAGTATCTTTCGCCGCCTTCCGCCAGAGGGCCGTTTTCGGTCTTTGTATCAAAACGGATCGCACCGGCTCCGTGAAAGTCGGCTCCTTCATTGTTGACTGCAGTTCCAAAGGCTACATACCATGCGTAGTAATATTCCCGGCTGTCTCCCCCAAAGTAGGCACTGGTGCTTGACCAGAAGTAGCCATAATCGGGAGTGTAGTCTGTTGTTCCGGACGTTAGAGGAGTAATTTCAAAATAGTCTGTATCAATTGCAGGGCCGAGATTGTCCTCATCTTCAGCACTTGGGGAGTGGGTATAATCGACTATACTTTGAAGTTCCTTGATATTGGGCAGATGCCAGTCGCTGTATCCGGCAAGAGTAGAGTTTGCGGCGTAGGCTAGAGCGGCTTCCCAGTCCAGACCACTGCCGCTGTCTGCCTGCTGCCACATGAGCCCGGTGGCCTGGTCGGTAACAGTGCCGTCGCCATTATTCTCAAAATTGTTAACTCCGTAGCTGTTTCCGCGCACGGCCCGCACATAATTGCCCCTGGGACCGGAAACAGATGCCGGGTATGCCTTGATATGTCCGGTGCCATGGTTGATTCCAAAGGCTGCGTCCGACCTGCCTTCCACGGTTGTTCCGACATATTTTTCTGTCCAGTACTGTTCGTCCTTGCTGACTGAGGAACCTGCCAGGCTGAAATAATCAGTGTCCAGATAGGGCCATCCCTGGGCAAAATTACTGATTGTAAACAGTTCCTTTGTGCTTGGTATGCGCCAGTCGTCGTAACCGGCCAGTTCCAGTGAGTCGCAATACTCAACTGCTTCCGGATAGCTGAAACCGTTGTCCACTGGCACCTGCTGCCATATCAGACCAGTGACATTGTCGGTTATTGTGCCATCGCCATTGTCGGTGTAACTGGGTTGATTGCCGGAAAACTGGGCATCCTGGCCGTAAAAGTTTTCTCCTGGTTCCGGGCAGGTAATTGTCTCTCCGTCATCGTCATAACAATTGACTTGGCCTGTATCGACAAGGGCATAGGTAATTGATTCTGTTATAGTACCCATGGAAGGAAGGCCGTCCATCATCGTATTGTCGGACGATGTGGTCAGTTGCATTCCTACCAGTTTCTGAGCAGAAGAATATCCGATGTATGAAGCCCCAGAGATGTCATTGCTGAAAATATTTTCAGGATGACCCTTGATCATTCCATGTCCGTTTACAGTTATGGTTGTGGTGGAAATTATTGTCGCGTCATCGGAATAGGCGTTCAGTGTTACGCTTGCTGCCTTGGTTCCGGTATTGACCAGAGAGATTGTGGTCAGACCATTGTTTTTGATATCAGCGAAAACTCCCTTTTTTGTCTCTGCTTCAGTTGTGGTGCACCCCCCGAGTCTTTGCTCGTCATTGCTGCCGATTAGGGCAAACCCGGTTATCTTTTCTGTTCCCTCTATGCTCAGCCAGGCTGTTTTAGCTGACAGACCAAGATTTGAGACTGCCTCGGCAAACCTCTTTCCGGCCTGGAGGCTGACAGTTTTTGTGGTCAGGGCTGTGCCAGCGCTGGTGTAGGGTGTGATGGTCAGCGTGATATCCTTTCCCGAGGGATTGCAGGCGGCAATAGCTGTCCAGCTGGCGGAATCAGAAGTGGCATAAGGGTAAAATATGGTATCTGCAGTATTATTGTTTAGAGCTATCCCGCTCAGATATTCATTACTGGACGTATCGTTTTTGCTGAATAGTTCCAGGCCTGCGACATCGTTTCCGCCTGTAATGGTTGCAAAGTGAATATCAGGGAGTGCCTGATTTTCAAAAAGACTTTTTATTGTAAATGCTTTATGCTCACCGGCGGCAAGAGATACTGTCTTTGTCTGGCCGGTGTTAAAGGTGATGGTCAGTTCACGAGCAGATGAGGCTGCATTTAACAGTCCAATACCTGTCCACCACATACTGTCAGAGGCGATATGTGAAATGATCATTTCCTGATCATCAATGTTAGTGACCGCCGGAACAGCAGCCCTGTACCTGCCTTCAATCCAGAATTTTGCGTAACCGCATACATTAGCAGAGTCATGTTCCAGGATAAGATAGGCGATGGAAGCAGGGCTTTTGAATGTGTCCGCAATGTTCATCTCAACTCTGGCCCCGGAACCAAGACTGACGGTAGTATTGTCAATTTCAGTGCCATCATTATCGAAGGCTCTCAGGGTTCCGGTTAATTGGGATGCCTCAACTGGATTTATAATGGCTATCCCGGTCTGCCAGTTACCAACGCAGGCTATATGAGGGAAATAAAGATAGCTGTTTGTTGCCTCTTTTGTAGAAGCACCTGCCGTGGAAATGCCAAAAGTTATACTGAATAGTATAAGGGTTATGGTCTTTAGTATTTTCATTACATTTTCCTGTGGGTTAGTGGTTTTTAGTCGAGATTTGCAAGGTATTTATTTCTATATCTTTCAATAGTGTTACTGCAGTAAACTACTGTTTGCTCAAGTAGGTATCAACTGCCGTAGCACGACTGCTGGCATGAGCTTTTAATGCCGAGATGGCTCTGTAAAAATCATTGGCTCTATTCAAGAAGGAATACCCCGCTATCTCCGTCGTCGCATAGGGCTCGACTAAATTCGAATAGGTGTCATAGAGAGCCTGAGTGGTGGTGGTCTCGAAGGCATATTCGATGACTTCTAAGAGGTAGTCATCATATCGTGCCTTGTAAATTTCATCGGCATAGAGTTTCTCAATTAGAGGCCAGCTGTTTACCTGAATATCTGTAAAGTCGAGCGCTAGTGCGCCGCCTTGCTTGCCATCCTGGAAAGCTTCATTGTTGTCCCACGGGATCCAGGTGAGCTTTTCCGTATCGGGGTCGTTGTATAAGTAATAATTGTGCGGCATTTTGCCGTACGTATCCCAATTTTGGATGATGCCATTGACGGCCAGATACTTTAAGAAACCATCGACATCAAAGACCGATTCCAGGTTTGCTCTCCAGGTTGCAGGATTGGTGCTGACAGATTCGTCATCATGTAATGCAGCAAACAGGGCCAGAATATCGGACCAGTCTTCCTCGTCCTCATTGGTTTTTTTCTCGAAGTATTCTTCATCGAATGTTCCTTCAACAAAATTCGCCCCACCCTCCTCAGGTTTGTAGAGGTTGCCATCATCACTGGCAAATTGTGTGTCGAGTACTGTACCGTCGACTTCCTCCACCAAAGTGTAGAGCCCGAAGTACTCAGGACCATTGCCGTGATCAACGTACAGCGTGTAGAAAGCCGTATGTGACACCGCTAAACCTGCTTTGGCGAAGACGTCCGCTGCAACTTTCTCACGCAGTTGAGACTGGTCATCGTAATTGTTTTTAAGGCTGAATTTTTTGAACCCGTAGAAGCGCTGATTTTTGATTTGCGGGTAGTCATCTTCAAACTCATCAAAATCGAGTTTGAAAGGAAGCTTCAGTATCCCTCGGTTCCAGCTGCTTTGCAGACTAGAGTTTCCCTTAAAGCGAATGCCGACCCGGTACCACTGGGTTCCGTTGTAATATACATCTGCTGGAACAAAAATCGGGTCTTCGTCAGTATCAAGTAATTCCGGCCCTGAGGGGCGACCAAATTCGCCATATGTCACGGTCATATCATCCAACATACTCTGCCAGCGATCCACTGTGACGACGAAATCAAAACGCTTGACCACTGTGTCGTCGAATACCTCATTTAAATTTGGGTCGGCATCTTTGCTGTGAGTAGCCTCGGTCCAATCGGTGGCCTCGAAATCCGCATCAGTTATTGTTGATGAAGAACCGTAAGCGGGGAGCGCTTCCAGGGCATCCGCCAGAAAAGGATCATTGGCACCGTTAATCTGGAAGCCTACCACCTTCTCGTCGGAGGAATACCGGATGTATGTTGCGCCATCGATATTGGTTGTAAAAAAAGACTCAGCAACGTCAACCCGTTTTTCATGAGAACTTAACTGTATATTGGTGCTGCCCTGGAGCTTGCCTTCATCGTCATAGGCGGAAAGCGCAACCGTTGTCCCTCCGTCTGAAAGATTGACAAATGAAATTCCGGTCCAGCCGTTTTGCTCAACTTTCGGGAAAAGTCCCTGGGTTGATGCTAAATTGACGACGGCGTATCCGACCATCTGGCTGCCGTCGGTTTTGCCGAACAACTCGAAACCACTCACCGGTTGGGTGGCTTCGATGGCTAACCATGCGGTTTGAGAAGGTAAATTTAGATCTGCCATGACAGCTATGTATTTACTGTGGCCGGCGATGGTCAAAATCTGGGTGGTCAGGGCTGTGCCGTCCGCTTGATAAGGTGTTACCGTCAATTCTACCTGGGAAGCGGATGGATTATAAGCCACGATTCCGGTCCACCAAGTCCCGCTGGTGTCCACGTGGGGATAATAAAGGGAGGTAACGGTTTCATTCCCCAGGCGAATTCCGCTGAGATATTTGCCGGTCCCGGAACTGCCGAAAAGCTCAAGCCCGATCACGCCGACCCCGTTTTCGATCACGGCGGATTCGACTCCGTCGGGGGTATTTCCGCCAAACAGGCTGCTTATGGTGAATGTATGGTGTTCGGACGCCCCAATGTTGTGTGTCAATACTGTTCCGTCATTGAACCTGATACTCAGCTCCTTGTTCGATGACGTGGTGTTCAGCAGGCTGACGCCGGTCCACCACCCATTACCCGAGGCAATATGCGGAATGTAAATGTCGCCCGAGTTGATACTCGAAACCGCAGGCACAGCCGCGCGATAATTGCCGTCGATCCAGAACTTCATATACCCGGTTGCGCTGCCGGATGTTATTTGAAAAATCATGTAACTGATGTCATCGGAACCCGTATACTCATCGTTTACCACAATCTGCCTTCTGCCAAAGGCCGCGAGGTTTACAGGAATATCACTGGTTACAGAGACACCTTCGTCATTATAGCCTTTCAGCGTGCCGGTAAGGGCCTGCTCGGACGAATCGTTAATGATACAAATTTCAGTCTTCCACCCTCCCGTGGTGGCCACATGTGGATAAAAAAGTTCTTCCGCCGCCTGAACATTCACAGCAACTACCATGCAGAACAAAAAGATGCTGATTATTTTTGCCAATGGTTTCATTTTTTTTCCTCCAATCAATAATGCTCGTATATTGGAAATAAATTTTAAAATCAGGCCGAGGTATTGAACAGTAAGCCCGACATCAGAAGCCCTGATTCATCGAGAGCGCTAAGAAGCTCATTTTCATCTTCCGACGAAAGATTTTCAAGATCGTATTGCTCAAGAATGCTCTGCAGTTCAGCAAGAGCTTCCTCATTCAACCCGGTAGCGCCTCCGCCAGATGGCGGTGGTGGTGGCGGTGGGCCTTTCACCTGAGAGGCAGGGTCTAATTCCCGAATCGTATCACCGTCAAAGCCAGCTTCTTTAATTGCCTGATACAACCCAAAGCCTCCATTAAATCCGGCTTCTTTGAAAGACTCGTTAATTGAACTGGCGTCTTCCGCCGTCAGGGATGCAGAATCATACTCAGATAAAATCGATGCAACCTGAGATTTCTGATCTTCGGTAAACGTCTGGAATTGAGGTGGTCTCATCATTCCAGTACCTTGACTATTTCCACCAATTGAATCAATCATCATAAAACCTCCTTGTTAGTTTTGACTTACATTAGTTTATTAAGACCTGGTCCATCCCGGCACAGTTATCATTCCCACGGGAACAGCACTGATAATTTTCAGGATACCCTATATATATTTTTGAGATAGCAATTAATTTCACTTAGGCCGGCCAGCTGTCAAAAGCCTGTTTTACGAGCTTCATTTCACCATTACTCCCCCTGTAAATATTGATCCAGGCATTCCAGTTTTTGCTGTCCAACTCAGGATAGTCGAGCCGGAAATGGCTACATCGACTCTCTTTACGCAGTAGCGATGCCTTAAGCTTCATCTCGGCATTAATAATCATATTGGCCGTTTCGTGAGCTAACCTCAACTCATGCAGATCTGCGGCCCGCAGCATCGGCAAGTGATGATCTCGCAATTCTTCGACATATGCCAGGGCCGCCTTCAGGAGACTCTCTTTTTTGATATAGAGGACAAAGTTGGGAAACATGATTCCCTGCAAGGTCTGGGTCACCCAGGCGGGACTATAACCCTTCTTTCTTTTTATCGGTGCCAGGATCTCCTCCTCGATAGCCTTGATTCTGACCTTGGAGATCGTCGGAAGCAGCATCCCCCTACAAAACTCAGCGGCTGCCTCGGCGACGATCGCACCCTGAACGGCCGAGCCGGCCAGCGAAGAGCCGACTTGGGTGTAAATCGCTCCTGCCATATAGGACCCCAGCGCATCGCCGGCGGCGTAAAGCCCGGGAATGTTTGATGCGCCCTTGTCGTTGATCGGGACCAGTCCTTCCGATTTATGAATCGACATGCCGGAAGAAGAGCCACCTACCGAGCTGCCGCCACTCATACCCGGAGGTGGTGCGCCCCCGGAATCGGGACCGCCGCCGGGAGGCGGACCGGGACGACGGCCCTTATCGGCAAATCCAGCCGGACGGACGGGGCCGCCGGCGACCTGCTTTCCGCCGTTTTGTCCGGGAGGGCCGCCAGCAAGCGGATTGCCCGCCATATAGGCCTGGTAGCACTGCTCCACGCCGAGATCATGATGAACTTCAACGGATGTCAGCCCCGGCTTGCGATCAAACATCCCATGCCAGCCGTCATAGCAGGCCGCGGGGTTGGTCGCTGACCCCGAATGGCCGTCGTTCCACTCCTTGCCGGTCACCTTGGCGCCGATTTTATAGGCCATGACCGTGCCGTCGTGGGTGAGGTCGCAGATTGGGAAACCGTTCGGCTTAAAGCCGCCGGCCCCGGAACAGAGGATAACACTCTTTGCTTTAAAGATATGGACCTTGGCTTCATCGATACTGAACCCGGCGGCCCCGGCAATCTTGCCATTTTCTTTAATCAGATGGGTGATCATAACTCTTTCAATGACTGAGATATTGCGTTCTTCGATCGGCTTGTTGAAAGAATTGAAATAGAGCGGCGAATCAAAGAAACCCCACTCCTTCAGCTCCTTGACTCGGGCGAGGGAGTGCTCGGCCATCTGTCGGGTAAAGACCGGATTATTGGTGCCCAACGCTGAACGGGAAACGGTATCGACAAACTCATCCAAACTCAACTTCTCTTTGGCCGGATCGTAGGCAAAGATCCCCTTGGCGAAAGGGGTTTGTCCCGAGGATCCAAGCCGCCCTTTGGAAACCATTAGCACCTTGGCTCCAGCGTCATGACCTTTCACCGCGGCGAACAGACCGGCAATACCGCTGCCAATAATCAGGATATCAGTTTCATTTTCTTCAGAGACCATTTTTTCGATATCGATTTCCGGAATATTCGCTTGGTATTCACTTTCTGTTGCCGAGATACCAATAGCCGCCATTGCTGCCAGCCCGGCAGCACCGCCGGCGAAGGCCATAAAATTACGGCGCGATAGTCCCTTGCTACTATCTTGAGTGTTCATAGTTTCACACCTTTTTATAGTTTTTAAATAAGGAGTTCTTTAACAGTAGACAAACTCCGCCCGCAGACAATAGAACAATAAAAAATGTCATAGCAAAATCTGCATGGCGGCCAAGATCGATCACGTGGAATACTGCGCTGGAAATACACAACAGGGCCAGAAATCCGTGAATAACTCGCCAGGTTTGATACGTCATCGGCAGCTTTTTCCGGATGAGGGAGGTGACTCCAAGTATCAGCAGCAGACTCCAGGCGGTGAGCCCAAGAACGATCCCCCGGCTGGTAAAGGTGGTTACGATAATGCTGAAGGCTTCAAGGGGCAAAATGCCGGATTCAAAAAATCTGGGCACCACCAACAAAAACGGATGCAGCAGTAAAACGGGAATAGCTGAATAACCAATTATTTTATGCAGATTTATCAGCTTGTTTAATTTGGTCCTCTTGGCTGCTGATTTGTTAGTCCGGGTCAGATATAACAGGCCGATCATAAGGCTGAAAGCCAGTATTGTAAGTACTGACAGTGATTCCTTCAACCAGGTGCGCTGCGGGAAATTACCTGCGGCCCAGATTAGCAGGGGCATGCCGATAAAAGCTGCCAGTATCTGCAACTGGACATTGTTTTTGATGTATTCAGTCATTTTCAGCCCCATGAAACGACTACCGGAATCGACTTGTCCGGCGTAATGGTTATGGCATCCACTGGACAGTACATTCTGCATAGGTGACAGATCTGGCAATCAGCCGGATACTTAATAAATGCCTTGTTGGTTTTTACATCAGAACGAATAACGTCTGTGGGACAGGTTTTCACGCATATCCCGCAGCCGATACAGCCCTTGATTTGCTTAATGGCCATGTTCAACCCCCTTGTAACTGGTGTCAGTCTTCTTTTCATTTATTTGCTGAGCTAACACTAACATGGTTTGCCCTTTCAGGGAGACGTGCTACTGCCGTTGCGGCAGTAGCACTGTAGATTTGATGCAAGCGTTAGCGGGGAGGAGGGCCGTCTCCCCGCATATTATCAGGAACTGCAACCAGTTTACCGTCTTTCTCCTGACAGGTTGCTTCGACGGATTCGCCCCAGCGTCCGGTAAATTCGACACTTTCGCCGACGCTCTTGCCTTCACATGCCGCTATCGCTTCGGGAGGGGGTTCATGAGGTGGGCGACTTTGGTTGTCTTTGCTGGCGGCAATGCTGCTCAGCGGTAGCAGAAAGAGACAACACCAAATCAAGACAAGTTTGATCAGTTTTTGCTTGTTCATTTTGATTCTCCTTTTCGTAGTCGTTCGTTATTGGTTTGTAGTAACTACAATAACGCCGGAATAAGGAGCGAATAGGGAAGAAATGTGGAAATATCATAAGAACTGAGGAACTGGCCTGCAAAACGTGAAAAAACCTGAACCCGCACACCTGAGTTAAAATTCAGGTGTACGGATTCAGGCTGGGAGAAAGATCGATTGGGGCCATAAGTCGTCAGGTTATTTCACGTCTGTGCTGAGGGTAAAAGCCTGCTATTTATGCAGTCATCTCAAGTGAAAAATATTCCTCGTCACTATCGATTTGCTCCTGCAAAAGCGCGATCAATTGACTAATCTTATCTTCCCCGTCATTGGCCTCATAGGCCGAGGTCACTTCTGTTGGTGGAGGTGGAGGTGGTGGCGGGGGCTTCATGCCGGACTCCCCATCTTCACTGTTAACCATTTCAGCAGGGTTAAATCCTTGGCTGGACATTAAACCGAACAGCTCCTCGCCACTTAAGGAACCATCCCCGTCAGCATCAAAACTGCTGAGGGCTTCTTCGACATCAATACTGTTTCCGGTGATTTCTTCAATTCCATCCACCAGAGTCTTGAGCTCAGCCGAGGAAACCAGTCCATCGTTGTCTGAGTCCGCCACCTTGAAGACATCCTTGTCGGGTGGCGGCGGTTGTCGTTGCATACCACTGGTGCCCATCATCGACATGGTACTGCTCATACTTACACTATTGATCATGATGACCTCCTAAAAATGGGGGTTTGGCTGACTCCTGTATGGAGACGATCTTCCCGTGTTTGTGGTGACCTTGTCACCGGCTTGTCTCAGTACCACTATATTTCATTTAAAAATTCCTGTTGGTCATCCGGCCTGTTATTGTTACTATGTCTAAACTAGTGCAAGAATGAGGAGCAAATAAGGAAGAAAAAAGGATATAGTTTGAAAAGGGAAAATAACTGATTGCCTGGACGCGGTTGATCTTTGGGTTTATTATAATATTTAACCATCCTCCATATTTCTTCCACATTCATGCTTTAGTTTGGTTGCGTTGCTTCAGAAGCAGAAAAGGTTGGCAATAATCTGTCGATCATTGTTATTATATAGGGAACAATCAACGGAGAACTTTCGATGACTCTACAAATCAAACACAAACTTTTCTTCACCTTGTTGCTGACCAGCATCGTGGTTTCAAGTGGGATGTTCCTGTTTATGCAGTGGAGCTTCGACCGCGGTTTTCTCAATTATGTCCACAGTCAGGAGTTGGCGGAACTAGATCAGCTCTCGGTTCGCCTTACAGGAGGTTATGCCCAGCATGGTGACTGGCAGTTTCTGAAGGGCAACCACCCTCTCTGGCATCAGATACTCAGCGTGGCAGGAAGAATGGAACGGTCGGAACACCATCCTCAAAACAGGCAGGGGCACTTTCGACCCGTGCCCCCTCCTCCTCCCACGGTGAGACCGAATGGGTTTGCGCCGAGAATCGCCTTTTACGATGCTGACAAACAAGAGATCTTTGCACTACCTGGTGAAAAAAGCAATCTCCAGCTCCGCCCGTTCAGCTATCAGGACAAGGTTATCGGCTATCTGGCAATCGTCCCGCCAAAGGAACTTTCCGATGCCGGTGACCTGCTGTTTGTTGAACAGCAGACCGAATCTTTCGCGTTAGTTGCACTCGCCATGGCGGCGCTCTCGCTGCTGCTCTCTTTTCCGCTGACCATCCACCTGTTACGACCGATCAAAGAGCTGACCAGAGGAACCCGCAAACTGATTGCCGGACGCTTTAAAACCCGTATCCCGGTGACCACCAAGGACGAGCTGGGTCAGCTCTCCACGGATTTCAACATTCTCGCAATGACACTAGATAAGAACGAGCAAGCCCGTCAGCAGTGGGTGGCTGATATTTCTCACGAACTGCGCACACCGCTGGCAGTCCTGCGTGGAGACATTGAAGCGTTGCAGGATGGAATCCGTCAGCCGAGCCCGCAAATATTTGACGCACTGCACGCTGAAACTATACATCTGGGTCGGCTAGTCAACGATCTTTATGAGCTTTCCATGTCCGATATTGGTGCCCTCAACTATAAAAAGACCACAGTTGACCCGGTTGGTATTTTAAGAGGCAGTATCGAGCTGTTTGAGCATCACTTTGCCGAAAAGAAGTTGTGTCTCCGCTCGGAATTACCGACAGATTTAGCGTTATCGATGCTTGCCGATCCTGACCGCCTGCAACAGCTGTTCACCAACCTGCTGGAAAACAGTCTTCGCTATACCGATTCGCCAGGGCAACTGAGTATCCGTGTGCAGACAGATAAAGATTCTCTCTTTTTCTATTTTGAAGATTCAGCGCCGGGGGTCTTGGAAAAGCAGCAGGTAAAACTGTTCGATCGTCTCTATCGGGTCGAAACGTCCCGAAATCGTGCTCGTGGCGGTGCCGGACTTGGATTGGCGATCTGCAGCAACATCGTTGAGGCCCATCAGGGAGACGTTGAGGTGAGTTCTTCACCGCTGGGTGGACTCAAAATCACCATCAAGTTCCCGTTACAGGGCAGAGGAAGCAAAAATGGAAGCTAAAATTCTGATCGTCGAGGATGAACCAAGACTGGCCGAACTGCATCGCGATTATCTGCAGCAATCAGGGTTTGTAACCGAATGGTTGGCGGATGGCTTAGAGGTGGCCCCCTGGGTAAGAGAAAATTCCCCGGCCCTGATCCTGCTCGATTTGATGCTCCCCGGAAAAGATGGGCTGGAAATCTGTAAAGAGATTCGTAACTTCTCCAATGTGCCAATCATCATGATTTCTGCCCGGGTCGAAGAGATCGACCGTTTGCTTGGGCTGGAACTGGGAGCCGACGACTATATCTGCAAACCGTTCAGCCCCCGTGAAGTGGTGGCGCGGGTCAAAACCGTTTTGCGCCGCAGCTCCCCACAGTCACAGGAGGAGCATCAACTCCTGACCCTTGACGAGGAAAGTTATCAGGCAATTCTGCAGGGGGAGAAACTCGATTTGACTGCGGTTGAATTTAAGCTGTTGAGTATTTTGGCTCAAAAACCGGGACGGATTTATTCCCGCGACCAGCTGATGGATCGCCTCTACAGTGATCAGCGGATTGTTTGTGACCGAACCATCGACAGCCATATCAAGAAACTACGTAAAAAGATCGCTGCCACTGCACCGGAACTGGAAGTGATCCATTCGATTTACGGTGTCGGCTATAAATACGAAAAACTCTAAATATTAGAAAAAGCATCCGCCTCTTCGACGACAGCACTACCAAAACTATGGAAGGCACTGGATTTCGTTCGGGATGATAGGGACGAGAAGTATGAGTTTCAAAATCTGAGCTGAGCGATAGGTTCAAAATTCATATCAAATTAACTATGTTTTTTTAACCCTCAGTTTTACCTGGGGTAAACCATTTTGGGTATTTGGGGTCAGAGTAAAATTAAATTGTTAAGAGAAAACATAACAGCCATAATCATTACTCACAATGATATCCACTGGCAACCTCAACTTTTTGGCTGGACTGCAAAGTTAAGATTGATCGTAAATCTGAAAACCCCGGTCTTATCGATGAACATGTCAACATTTAGCAATTTGTCAACGCGAAGATCTTCGCAATGCCAAGATTAAGAATAACTATCCCCTGAATTGTGCGTATCGTTACATGAAATAATTGATATACCTCAACAATACCCCCCCCGGTCTCTGCTCAGTTGCTTATCTCCCTACAGACAATCAGTCCTACCGAAGTTTGCGAGAAATATTGTCAGATCGATACCATCGACATCACCATCTCCCATGACAGCACCATCTTCGATAAAGTCGCCTGTGCAGCCAAGGCCGCTGTCACAGTTGCTTCTGCCGAAATCAGCAGCAAAAAGGGCCAGATCAGCATCGTCAACATCATGATCATCGTCAAAATTGCCTCTACACACAGCCGAAGAAACTGTCAAATCGAGGTTCGTGTTGGTACCAGGATTATAGCTATCTTCCTGATCAGCTTGCAAACCGTTAATCAGAAAAGTGACCGTTTCTCCTACATCATATTCGCTGCCGGAAACAATCAGCTTCGTGTCAAAGGTGCCAGGGCCGCCGAAAACACTAGGTTGAGTAGTGACAAAACGACCCTTTTCATTGCCGTTAATCATGGCAGTAATCTCAGTGCCTGCAGGGGCTGTAACACTGTTTATACTGATGGTTCCATAGTATGCCTCCGGCAGTTGGGGAAACACGGATGTAGATGCAGCCGCACTGACATTATCCAGGGATGCAAAGTCAGCAACGCCGCTGCCCAAACCTCCCAGTTCACCGGCACTGGTCATATAGAGCCAGTAACCACCGGTGGGATACATGGGCCGATCCTCATCATGCAAACCATTGTTGTCATCGTTGTTGATGATGGCCGGCACATAGTTATTTTCAGAGGCATTGAATCCAAGCAGATAGGTCCATTTCGACTCCACCGAGGAGAGGGTGGAGTCTGCTGATACGGGTACTTTGGCTGAATGGCCAACAGCGTTCCAGCTTATCTCCAGAGCCTTGGTGGGCGGAATCAGTAACGGATTGGCATCAAAGTTAAGACTGACACTGTCATCCGCTGTGGAGTATATCCAGATGCCATCCAGAGTCGTGACTATATCGGCAGGGGCCATTTCGTTCCAGATGCCGTTGTCATAAAGGTACAGCGGGTTGCCAACGGTGTTAACATCGGCAAAAACCTGCTGCACCTCGTTAGTAGTATTGTTCAGTTTGGCAGGAGTAGAGACAAAGTTCCAGCCGCCAAAAAGGCTGATGCCGCTTTTCTCATAGCCGATAAAAAAGGTGCCATCAGAGATGTCCTCGTCCGTGTTGTCCAAAATATCACTAACCGTTATCTTCACAAGTCCCGCAGATGTCTCAATACCGTTGGGCACCGTCCAGTTGTAAGTGCCACTGTTATTTACGCCTTCTGCGATAACAGCCCAGATCGTACCACCGTCAATTGAATAATAGAGGTTTACCGGAGTGTTGCCAAAATCGCCTGAAGTATCCCAACTGATCATGGTATCTTGCTCTCCAATGAGAACCTCACCCCCTTCAGGTTTTGTCAAGGTCACTGCAGGTTCCATATAAACAGACTGGCTGTAATTGATGGAGACATCGGTGAGAAATGGTGTCCAGTCAGTTTTCTCCCTGTTGTCAAACATGGCCTTGTAACGCCAGAAAATACCGTTCTGACCGGAATAGATGGCCTCACCGTGAGGGTTGGTGTAATAAGTGTCAGCCGTACCGTCCGGGCCAAGGTAGACCCAGTTGACACCCTTGTTGTTGGCGGCCACCTGGAACTTGACACTTGTCCCCTCAGTCTGTATGACCGGATCCCAGTCAATACTAAGCCACTTGGCCACATAGCCTCCGGAACCACTGAAGGTTTCGGATAAAAAGAAACCGTAATCACAATATCCAGGTACTCCGTAAAGATAGGCCTTACCGGCACCAGAACCGTTGGCGCCGATGATTACGTCTGGATAACCGTCTCCGTTTACATCTGCGGCGGAGGAAACACTGCCAAAATGGTCGCCAGCTGCCTCACCGGTAGCATGCCACTGATTATTCAAATCACGAGCGAGCTGCAGTGTACCGTCATCGAGTTCCACCATGAATCCCTCGCCGCCGGCAAAATCGCTATCAGTCGTTTGTAGCCATGTTTCGGCAATCGCAGTAAACGTGATTGCCAACAGAACCACAACAACCAGGACTGTCACAGCAAACCTGTTTTTCCATAATGTTCTTTTGATAACGGTTAAATGCCTCATTATAACGGGAAAGGACGTAAGTGGTAGCGTGATGGAAATCGATCTGCATAGCCGTAAAGTGTAGCTGTTATAGCCAGTATGAATGCCTTCATCATGCTTACCTGCAAGCTTTGATTGTTGATGAACGAAGCAAAACATCCGGGGTGTTTCGGCTAAGCTATATGACATGTAGGCTTGATAACGTTTATCGTTATTCGTCGTACAACTTGGAGCAATTGCGGTGTAGAGTTGCATGCCCAAGCGATTTGGCTATTCGTCAATATGATTCGCAACCGAAGATATTTACGCTTGGGCATCATTTACGGGCCAACCACTCGAATCGAAATCTTTCTCACCTTTCTTGAACATCGCCTCGGACAGAGAAGGGCTCTCTAAGTCAAGAGAGCCAAGTTTGACGGCAATTTCCTTTAGGGACTTAAGTGACTTTTCCCTCTCTGATTCTTCTGCATCTTCAAACTCGAGACGAAAAATGTCGATCTCACGTCTCAATGTGACGTACTGTCCACCAGCAGACTTGTGTTTTTCAGCCTCGTCTGCTAAATTTAGAAATGCCTGTAACGCTACAAGAATCGCCGCTACCACAGCGAGGATTCCTGTCGCAATTTTCAACCTCAAATCTGTATCCTGTTCCAGCGTCGCGAAAACTGACGTTGCGACTGCTGCGGTTATGATAACGTTGGGAATGCCGATTCGTTTGTGCCAACACTCCGCCGCCTCTGCTGTTCGATAATGGGCAATTCCGACACGACCAGTACGAATCCAGTATCTTCTTGCTTGCTTTAGGACATTGTTTATTGGTGCATGTTCCTCATCATGCATTTAAGGGTTTCCACATTGCTCATACCGGCAACATAACGGGAATCCTACTTTACCCGAAATTTGAAATTTCCATACGGATCAAATCGCTCTCTAATAACAGTAAACTGCATGATGAAATATCCCTACATTTCAATTTGCCCAACCAGATGTTGTATTTTGATGACAACAAACTCAGCCGGCTTGAGAGGCGCAAAACCAATTAAAATAGTCATAACACCTAAGTTGATATCATTCTGGACTGTCGTTTCATCGTCACATTTCACGAAGTAAGCATCGCTGGGTGTACTGCCTTGAAATGCACCATTACGAAAGAGGTTATGCATGAAAACGCCAATGTTCAAGCGTATCTGCGCCCACAATGGTTCGCTGTTAGGTTCAAAGACAGCCCACTGTGTACCCTTGAACAAAGACTGTTCGATGAAAAGTGCAAGGCGACGAACCGAGAGGTATTTATACTCATCGCTATGCTTGTCGTTTCCACGAAGAGTTCGGCCACCCCAAATGACCGGACCGATTCTAGAGAAGCTACGAAGGCAGTTAACTCCAGATGAATTAAGCTTGTTGTTTTCATGATCAGTAAGTGAAAGGTTCAAACCATTAATGTTTTTGATTGTGGCCTCCACCCCGGCTGGAGCCTTCCAAACACCATATTGCGCATCAGTGCGTGCTATAACGCCAGCAACCGCACCACAAGGTACAGAGATTGTTTCCTTACGCCTACATGTGAGTCTGCCCCTTTTTACGCTAGGAAAAAATACCGCAGCATTACGAGTTGAATGTCCTGCAAGACCCAGATTAGCTAATCCTTTATTCTCGCTTAATACATCAGCAGCTACGAGCCAGTTGCTACGGGGATCAATAATTAAAATCGCACGGCAATCAAGGCACAGTTTTAACGCACTCCGAAGTATCTCAACATCTACATCTGTGGTAGCATTGTAAGGAGGTAGACACAACAAATTGAAGCTTTCAACTTGTTTTAGAGCATCAAACGCTGCTTGGTAACTTTTCTCATCAGGAGGCAATTCTTCTTGCGAGCCATCATTTTTGGAAATTCTGACGATCAAAGCTTGGTAACCACCGTTCGCAAAGAAATCGTCAACTGTATTTGTCAGAGGGCTTTCATCGTCTGTCCCGCTGAAATTTTTCTCAAACTCAGAATAGCTATTAACGGCCCAAGGTATATTTGATGGGCCACGAAGTGTATTTCCTACAAACGCTGTAATTGCCGTTGCAACGCCTTCGATGTTATGACCTCCACCAGACGGATCCTCGCCATAAACATCCCTATATATCTTTCGTCTAGGAATAATTGACCTCTTCGATTCAGTCAAAGTTAATCTCTATTAATCGATTCTTTACTGCTACTGCTCACAAAAAAAAAGACAGCCGAATTGCTCTTTAAAAGAGGCAACCCGGCTGTCTTTTAGGTTTTGGAGACAAGACCCTTGGCTTTCCGACCCCGCCTTTCGACAGGAGTGGCTTTTTCAAAAGTATTTCATAGGTGTAAGAGCCATAATATACAGTTTAGAGGAAAAAAGTCAATACGACAAAAGTATGCAAATAGTATGATTTTTTACTTTTGGAGAACAAATAACGGAGAGGTAAGAAGGGCCTGGGTGGTGGTGGAGGACAATTTCAAAAACGTTCATAATCTTGCCACTGGAAATCTCAACCTTTCCGTCAGCAGCAAATTTTAACCTTCATCGTAAATCTTAAACCCCCGGCCTATAGCAGAACATCTTAAGTTTGAAGAAGTTGGTACAACCCAAAGCAAATCATCAATCACTGCCCGGAACGTACTGCGCGCATATAGTGACTGGTCGTTTTAAGGCTGTTTATGAGGTTGCCATTGCTGAAGTTGGCGAGCAATGCGAATTCGGTAAGCTTGGCGTCGGTAGTAGACGACCAATAATGGGACGACTTGGCGTTAGTAAAAGGATGTCCATCCGGCAGCGAAGGAGTAGATTCTGTCGGATCTATTAAGGTTGCCAGCTCGTCAATTGTAGGCAGACGCCACCCCTTGCGACCGCCAATATCAGTGTAGTAACAAAAGAGCTGTGCATCGTACCAATTATATTGAGTATCTATGGTATTTCTTTGCCAAACCAGACCGGTCTCCCGGTCGAGTACGGCTTCGTTGTTCATGACCAATTCAAAGCGCTCGACTGTTGACAGTATCTGATACCAGGAAGGTGTTGTGGTCACCTGACTGTTATAGGTCTGGAAAGCAAAGCCACCGGTCGCGGAGTTTCCAACAAAGACCGTCACAGCCAACTCTTCGCTACCGGGTTGAGAAATCATAATAGAGTAGTTTGACGGCAGGGTGCCAGGGTAGATGGATGAGGCCGTCCGACTGTAGATCTCCAGTGGCTCTAACGAACCGATATCAACCATCCCCATAAACACGCCTTCCTGATCAAAAAAATTTATCCTTATGGGGTCGGTGGCACTGCTCGCATCAAGATTCTTAATGGCCACACCGGTCCACCACTGGGCATTGGTGACAGCATACGGTACCTCCACTTTAACCCCGTTCAGCATCGCCGCCCAACTAACGCTAACAAATGTCTAAGCTAACTGTTTAAGGTTCGCAAAGCTACATCTTCCAATGAAATATCGAATTTTTCTTTAACCTCAAGCAAAAATGAAGTGGCAGTTTTTTCAGCTTCATCAAGTTTATTCAAAAAATAGTCATTGCCGATATTGCGCTGGCGCAGGGAGTTGAAACGGTTGCTTAAAGTTGTGGGTTTGTCAAATTCAATCATGAAATCGATAAGCGGTATTAGTTTTTCTTCAAAAGAAATAGGGATAAAATCTTTTTCCGGCAAACCATATTGAATGGCTTCTCGGCTATTGAGGCCATAGAGAATATGTGAAGCGCAAACAAAAGCTTCTTTGTGGTGGTTCAGCTCAGTTAGTAGTTTATAACCTTCCACTCCATGGAGAATTGGATCATGGGTTACATAGCGGCCGACATCATGCAAGAGTGCTGCAGATCGTAAAAATTCGGTATCAAGTTCAGTCTTTCCCTCAAAAGCAAAGGAAATAACAGTTGCTAAATTAGCAACAGCATGACAGTGCCGAGTCCACTCGGATCCTTTTCCATACTGGTCCAAAATTTCAAGAGCTTCTTTAAATGTGAGCATAATTTACTCTGATTCAGTTTGCTTTCCGCATATCAACATAGCCTTAGGCAACCTCAACCTTCCCATAGGACAGTCTATTTAAGGTATATCGTAAATATACGAACCTCGGCCTACCGCAGAATATTTTCACTTGGAAGAGGTTGACACAAATGTGACCTTGCCATAGGATACATCAACCGACGATAAAGGATTATGAAACCACTAAATCACCCAGCAATCAACTTTTTTGCCCAGAACGAACCGCTCGTATATAACGAGTTAATGACTTAGCACTTACGCCAACGTTGCCACCGTAAAAGTCGACGCGCCAGGCGTTGCCGGCTTCACTGGCGTCGGTAGTAGACGACCAATAAATGTCCAGTTGGGCACCAGTAAATGGATGATTATTTGGTAATGAGGGCAATTCTTCTGATGAACCGACAACCGTTGCAAGTTCATCTATTGTCGGCAAGCGCCAACCTTTACGACCCCCAAGCTCAAGTACATAACAGTGACTTTGCGCCTCGTACCAATTGTACATCGTATCACTGGTATTTCTTTCCCAGACCAAGCCAGTCTCCCTATCAAGTACGGCTTCATCATTCATAACTAACTCGAAACGCTCTGTTCCCTGTATTATCTGGTGCCAGGAGGGTGTTGCCGCCGCGGTTTGCTGGATGCCATCAGAAAAAGTTACCCCCTCATCAACAGTGAATTCTCCACGGATACGGCCGCTACCGTTAACATCAAGTAAAGATTCCGGTGTGCTGATTCCAATTCCAACCTTTCCGGTGGCCGCTTCAAAAGTCACAACATCTTTATTGGCAATTTCGTCGCGAATGATCAAATTATCACTTTGCCATCCACGGAAATAAGGAAAAAACCATTGTGTACGCGCAGTCTCTTTTTCCTGAAATGCAATACCTCCATGCTGATTTTCTCCTCGAAAAATATTTAACCAAGCTTCACCGCTACTATTACGAATGTAAAAAGGGCCATCTTCAACTGATGTTGAACCGTTAAAAGATAAAGAAACCGAGATTTCATCAAATGGGGTTGCGCTTCGCAAATTCTCTTCATCGGCCAATACTCTTTCAATGGATGAGTTTGAGACAGATTTTTGAGACAAGTTGTGCTCCTCCAAATATCCTGAAGAAGAGGTGAAAGTTTTTGAATCCCTTTGCGTACTTGTAAAGTCACTGAAAAATCTACTTTCTTGTCCTTGGAGAGAATTAAACTCGCTCATTCCTGTTGAAAAAAATTGGTTATTGATATTTGTTGACAGCTCAATTCTATCTGACCAATGAGCCCATGCTTGGATAATTGCCATTGAGAAAAGTTGACTGGAAAATTTCTGTCTTGGTAAACAAAAACCAACTATTTCAAGCTCAAACCATACTTCCTTATTTTTTGTTATCAAATCATGAAAGCTTAAATATTTCCCTTCCAAACTGTCAGATTCAGACCCAAGCGGTTCCAGGAGCATAACTCCTTTGTCAACATCAAGAACGAAACCCTCAACAAACAGCAACAATCCCAATTCGGCTTCTTCATTATCGTAATATCTGATATTGACAGTAGCAGGAACAATACTCTCAATATGAGGAAAAACAATACTGGATAGTGATTCAGTGGCAACAACTTGGGATGATAGAGAAAAGATCGTAACAATAACTAAAAAGACAGCTAGCGATAATTGTTTATTCATTTCCCCTCCACAAAAATCAACTTACAAAAAAAGGCATCTAGATTGCTCTTTAAACAGAAGCAGCCCGGCTGCCGTTGCAAATTTTGAAGACAAGACCCGTGGCTTTTCTGGTTAGAGTTTATCTAATTCAAACTGCTATTAGCTATCTTAGAACCTGCTAAAGTAGTACATTCATAGTATTTTTTACAATAGTAAATTTACGAGTTATGATTGAGATTGAATTGATTTCTTTTGGACAGAGAGCGCTGACATGAATCGGTCATAAAATCCATAAAACTAAATGCTTTAGCCATCTCGCATTCCACGAAACAACTCCACCCAGCTATATTTAAGCCAAACGATTAATCATCTAAAGAGGGTGGATGTCATGAGTAAGATTACCCCTGCCAATCTCAACTTTTCTGCCAAACATCAAACTTAAGATTCATCGTAAATCTGAGAACCTCGGCCTATCGCAGAACATCTCTACTCTGAAGAGAAGGATTGCGAATAGAGCTTGCCTCTGGCAATATCCAAATGAGTCAACTTTCAACTAAACCACGAACTTTAAAAAAATCGCGGCAAGAGGCTATAGCCCCCTGCACCCCCAATCTTGGACACTCTTATCTTTCACCAAAAATATCGCCTAAATGTTAGCTCAAAATTGAACTTTAAATAATCAAATAACCAAATTATCAATCACTGTCCCGACCTTACGGCACGTACATACCAACTATCCGTCTTAGCGTTGCCGCCGATGTAGCCATCGTGGAAATAGACGACCCACACGTAGAGCGTATTACTGGCGCCGGTAGTAGACGACCAATAGAGGGATGACTTGACATTAGTGAAAGAGTGCCCAATTGGCAGAGCCGGGTTGGAGCTGGTTGAGTCAATAAGGGTCGCCAACTCGTCCACAGTCGGCATTCGCCAACCTTTACGGCCCCCAAGTTCAAGTGTATAACAGATAGCTACCGCGTTAATCCAGGTACATGTTGTATCGCTAGTATCTCTTTGCCAGACCAAGCCTGTCTCTTGATCGAGTACGGCTTCATCATCTAAAACCAGCACAAACCGCCCCTCTGGTATCTTTTGACTCCAAGGCGGTATTGCCCCGGTTGTCTGACGGCTGCCATCAGAAAAATTTATGCCACAATTATCGCCTTCAAGAAAAACATCGCCTTCTATATTAACATTATCATTAAGAGTCATTTCAGCGAATGCTAGCTGGCTTGTCATTAAAAAGGTCATTGCCAAAAAAGCAATCAGAAAAAGTGAATTAAATGATGTTTTCCGCTTCATTGTAAAATCTCCATACTTGATCGGTTAAAAAAATCATGGTTGAAAATTTGCCATTGCCAATCTCAGCCTTGCCAACAATCAGCAAACTTGAGATTAATCGTAAACCCCTCTCAAAGAGAATTTTGCCTTTATCTTGTAATTTTCTAAAAATGAGGAAGAAAGATGAAGTTAGTTCAATATACTTTCTCCATTCAACAACATATCTCCCTACACTTCTTCTTTTCTACGATAAATAATCAACGAAGCCATTGACAACAAGCAGGTTGAAACTATCATACCCCATTCTGAAAGAGTGGGTATCGGTTCGGCCTCTATTATATGCATTACGTAAAGATTCGATTTATTAACTGGATTATCTCCGCAAAACTCGAAAGCTTCGACCCTTAAAGCATACTCTCCGGGAGTAGGATTCGTCATGGTATATGAAGTCTGAGTCAGATAATCAGTTTCAGATAAAAAGCTAGAATTAGTAGGAGGGGGAGCACCATTGTTCCATTGAAACCATCTCAATTTGTAACTAGTAGCATTTGGAACGGGATCCCATGAAATTGTGTCACCACTAAAAATTACATTTCGAGGAATATTTAATTCACGAAAATTGCAGCTCGATAGATCTAAGGAAGCAGTACTTAGGCCACTATGAAAGATATAGGTTGTAGCCCAATCGCTGCCTATTGTAGGGGATAAAAAAACACCTAGCCACATATTCCAACCTGGTATCATAGGGTAAGGTAACGGAGTCCCATCCCCCGTAGGATTAGAATCTACCGTTACTGGTTCTGTAGGGACATAAGTTTTGGAGCCTATTAGTATTCTCGAACTACCAGGTACATCAGGGAAATCCCCCTGATCATATTCATACACGTCCGAAATCACAAAAACACCATCTAAAGAAGCAGCTGTAACCTCCAAGTTAACACCGCCAAGACAAAAGAAAGCGACTAGAATTAACCCAAACTTTTTCATAGATTTTCCAACCAGGTCAAATTTAATCTAAACTAAAAATCTATTTATATTGGGTTTGGCAACCTCAACCTTCCCACCAAACAGCCAACTTAATCTTCATCGTAAATATGCGTAACAAAGCTATCACATTGACTTTAAACCCATACACAACCCACAAGATTGCAGTCAACTCCTATTTTTGAGAAATTACAGTAATTGTTGCGGGTTAATTAAAATTTATATAATCATTATGTTGGAATTAGCGGATTGTTTATCGTTGAGGAAGGTATTCCGGTAGAGAGATGATGAAGTTTTTTATTTCATCTCGAACTCGGCGATAGGGGGCCAGGCGTTCAATGTCGTTGGTGGCTTCGCGGGCAAGTTTGGGCGGGTCGTCGAAACCTTTATGGATTATGGCTCTGGTGGCGGGGAAATAGGGGCAGCTTTGCGAGGCGTTGTCGCAAAGCGTGATAACGTAATCGAAGGTTATTTCAGGTGCTATATCATTCAGGGTTTTGCTGTGCCAGCCGGAGCAGTTTAGACCGAGCTCCTGCATTACGGTGATGGCATCGGGATTGAGGCCGTGGGCTGTGATCCCGGCGGAAAAAGGTTTAATGAGGTCATTTTTTAAATGTCGGGTCCAGGCTTCCGCCATCTGGCTGCGACAGGAGTTGCCGGTGCATAAAAAGAGGACAGTGATTTTTTTGGGCATGATTCAGGCTGTCTACTGCATTGGTTTGTGGTTTGTTGCTCAATGTAGTTTCTTTGGTATCAGTTCAGAAATTTCATTTATTCCGAACCCGGAGGTCAAGGTAGGACGACTTTGCGGGTGCCCTCTTCATCATAAGAACAGAGATGCCAGGGCAGGGGGTTTTGGTGACCCAAACCCGGTCCCGAAAAGTTTACCTGTCCGTAAACGGTAGTGGTGTTTATGGTTTCTAGAGCTGTGATGACCTCTCCTGAGGTCAGATCAAGGCTTTTGTTGAGGGCTTCAAGAATGATCTCGGCAGCGGCAAAGCCCTGGGCCTGGATGTAGTTCTCTAGGTGAGGGGGGGCGGGATTGCTTGGCACAAGCCATGGGGTGGCGTAGAACAGCTCTTTGTCCAGAAAACTTGCTGATGTGGCTTGCTTGTTTGTCGGTGCGCAATTGACCGGGGTGGCGATGGTTATGGGTGGCATCAGTTCAAGGCGTTGCCCCTGTTGCCAAAGTTTCTTGCCAGCAGCCGGGTCCGTGGCGAGAATGAGAAGCTGAGGCTGGCGTTCTTTGATGAGATTTAAAAGATCGTAGAAATTACGCTCATTGCTACGGTAGACTTCCCAAAGTGCCAAGTCGAGATTTTTTCCGGAGCAAAATTTTCTGAGACGCCGGGCCTGGAGTATGGCGCAGGAGCTTTCCCCATAGATGATGCCCATGCTCTGAATCGGGGGGGCTAGAGAGTTGATAAATTCGGAAAGCATCGTGAATTTGGCAGATTGGGTTTGAGTCAGGCGAAAGCTGAAAACACTTTTTTCGTTGATTAGATTGTTTTGGTCAGCACCGACAATAAGATAAGGTAGGCCATTTTCTTCGCTGGTCTGGCTGGCGGTCCAGGCCGTAGTGTTTAAGGGGGTTCCGGCCGCGATTAAAGTTTCACCTTCACTGTTCAAGAGGGTGATCAGGGAGCGCACGGTTTCCGGATTACCTTCGCTGTCGAGAAAGTTGATTTTGTATTGGTGGTTGTTTAGGGTTGTATCTGTTGGTTGGCTGAAGCCGAGTTCGAAACCCTCTTGTAAAGTTTTGCCGAGATCGGCAAATGGGCCGCTTAAGGGTAGCAGGATTGCGATTTCTCGATTATTTTCAAAATTGCTTTCTGGCTCAATGGCCCGGGATGAGTGCGGGATAAGTGCGGAGAGTAGAATGGCAAGCATCAGGAGTGTCTGGAAGAGCTTTTTTGTTGGTCTGAATCTGTGCATAATGGCCTCGGCTGTCAATTTTCAGTTGTATCGGGGGGGGGGTGAGTTACGACATCATTTTTGAACAGTTAGGAGTCTGAGCTTCTGTATAATAAGTTTAGGGCGCTATTGCAACCTTGAAGATACTTTTACTTTTGCTTGACGCTGAAAATTTAAATGGTTATTAGTGTTCTTGTCGGAACACTAATGCGGGCTTCAAGCCCGCATTAGTCTTTTTTATTTTGGCAGTGCTAGATTTGTGGAGATATGGATACGAAAATTTTGCTTACCAACGACGATGGCTTTTATGCGGTCGGTATTAAAGAGCTTGAAGCCGGGCTTTTGGGACTGGGTGAACTGACGATCGTTGCCCCAGATCGAGAACAGAGTGCCAGCGGGCACTCTTTGACTTTGCAGCATCCTCTGCGCATCGAGAACCGTTCGCCTGGTCATTACAAGGTTGACGGGACTCCGACCGATTGTGTTTTCTTAGCTATCAACCATATTATGCGGGCTTGTCGACCTGATCTGGTCATCTCCGGAATTAATCGGGGTGGCAACCTTGGTGATGATATAACCTACTCGGGAACCGTCGCGGCGGCTTTTGAGGCAACCTTGTTAGGGGTTCCGGCGATTGCTGTTTCCCTTGATATAGCCCGTGAACACCATTTTGCAACGGCCTCCAGGGCGGCCCGTGAGGTGGCGCAAAAGGTTCTTGAGTGCGGGCTTCCCGCAGATACCATGCTCAATGTCAATGTGCCTGATCTGCCTTGGGAAAAACTGGCCGGTTTTCGCATCACCCGGCAAGGCAAACGCTCCTACTCCGATGTGGTGCGGGAGAATGTCGATCCTCGGGGGCGGCACTACTACTGGATAGGTGGTGAAGTCATGCCGGCTGAAGATCTTGCAGGTTCTGATGCTACCCTGGTCCGCAATGGTTTTGTTTCAATTACCCCGATTCAACTTGATTTAACAAATCATAGGGCTCTGGAGTCACTTAAAAATTGGGAGTGGAGTAGTTGAAAGTTTATATAGAGACCTATGGTTGTCAAATGAATGTCAGCGATTCGGAAAAGATAGCTTATCTTTTTGCAAAGCTTGGTTATCAGGCAACCAGTGAGAGTCGTTCAGCAGATCTTATTATAATCAATACCTGTAGTGTGCGTGAGAAACCGGAGCTTAAACTCTTTAGTGCTTTAGGGCGCTATATTCCTTTGAAACGGCAGCGGTCTGAATTGGTGATTGCGGTTGGTGGTTGCGTTGCCCAGCAGTGGGGCGAGAAGCTTTTAGGGCGTTGTCCCGGTCTCGATATTGTTTTTGGCACACATCAGCTCGATAGCCTGCCGCAGTTGGTGGCTGAGGTGCGATTGTCGCGAAAGCCCGCAAGCTCTACCGATTTTCGTGCCTGTCCTGGCGGCCTTGAGGTGATGGCAAAACCTGATTCTGGGGCGGTCAGCGCTATGGTCACGATCATGCAGGGTTGTGATAATTTTTGTAGTTACTGTATTGTGCCCTATGTCCGTGGTCGTGAATACAGCCGGCCGAGCCGTGCTATTATTGAAGAGGTGCGCCAGCTCGCGGCCTCCGGCATCAAAGAGGTGATGCTTTTGGGGCAGAATGTCAACTCCTATGGTTTAAAAGCCTCGGGGGAGATCTCTTTTGCCGAGCTCTTAAGCCAAGTGCACGAGGTTGCGGGGATTGAACGAATCCGCTTTACGACCTCTCACCCCAAAGATATGTCGGGTGAGTTGATTGCCGCTTTTGCAGCCCTGCCCAAGCTCTGTCCCTCTCTGCACCTGCCTCTGCAGGCCGGCAGTGATGCGGTTTTGCAGCGCATGGGGCGGGGTTACACGGCAGCAGCTTATCTTGAGAATGTGGTTAAGTTACGGAAAATTATGCCCGGCATCGCGCTGACGACTGATATTATTGTCGGCTTTCCCGGTGAGAGTGAAGCTGATTTTCAGCAAACTTTGCTGATGCTTGAGAAGGTGGGCTACGATCAGATCTACTCCTTTAAATATTCATCCCGTCCCGGAACCCGCGCGGCGGACTATAAGGATGTAATATCTGATGAAGACAAACGTGATCGTCTGGCCCGTTGTCAGGCCCTGCAAGATAAAATAAGTCAGGCGCTCCTTAAGGAGCAAGTCGGGAAGATCAGCGAAGTTCTGATAACTGGCCCGAGTAAACGCGGTGGCGGGGAGTGGAGTGGCCGCACCCCGGAAAGCCGGATTGTAAATTTTCCGGCCCCAACCCTGAATCTGGTTGAAGTGAGGGCTGGTGATGCTTGTCAGGTCAAGATTATTGAGGCCTTTAAACACTCCCTGAAAGGTGAGGTGGTGGCTTGATGTTGGAGCTTGAAAAGTGGCGGCAAAAGCCGTTTATGCTGACCTATGTCACCCCGTTTTTACTTTATTGTCTGCTTATCTTCTGGTTGTCGGCGCAGAGTGATCCCGGTAGCTTGAGCCCTTTTGTGATACCCGACAAGATTGCCCATCTCCTTGAGTATGCGGGTTTTGGTTTTCTCTTGATGCGGTTGCTGACTTATCTCAAACCTGATTGGAGTGCCGTGCAGTATCTCATCTGGGTTTTGAGCGGGGCTCTGCTTTATGGTTTGAGCGATGAGATCCATCAATATTTTGTTCTGGATCGCGAGTTCTCCTGGATGGATCTGGCGGCCGATGGGGCTGGTGGTTACTTGGGGGCTCGTTTGTGGATGCTCTTTAGCGAGTCAAAAATTTTCCCGAAGAAGGGATAGAGAGGAATTTATGATTGATCTGCATACACATACGCTTTTCAGTGATGGGGTTTTGGTGCCCGCTGAGCTTGCCCGGCGGGCCCAGATTATGGGGTATCGGGCTCTGGCTTTTACCGATCATGTTGATTTTTCCAATCTCGATTTTGTTCTACCCCGTCTGATTTCTGTCTGTCGGGCGCTGGCTGACGAGATGGATATAATTTTGCTCCCCGGAGTCGAGCTGACTCATGTGCCGCCGGTGTTGATTGGCGGCTTTGTTGAAAAAGCTCGAGCCCTGGGGGCCGCCATTGTCGTGGTTCATGGTGAAACTCTGGTCGAACCAGTAGCCCCAGGTACTAATCGGGCTGCAATTGAGGCTGGAGTAGATATTTTGTCCCACCCTGGTTTGATATTGTCAGAGGAAGCCGAACTTGCAGCTCTTCAAGGGGTTTTCCTTGAAATCACCACCCGTCGTGGCCACTCTCTGACGAATGGACATGTTGCTCGACTGGCTCGGCAAACCGGGGCCGAGTTGTTGCTTAATAATGATGCCCATGCGCCAGGTGATCTGGTCTCTCTTGAGATGGCGGAAAAGATCGCCTTGGGGGCCGGACTTGATGAAAGTGAGTGGCAGCGAATGCGGCGCAATGCCCAGAGTGTCGTTGATAGTAAACGTGGTGGAGTATAGAAAGTGCAGGAAGATAGTGTGTTGAAGGATAAACTTAAAGATGAAGTTGGGACGGTGAGCTGGTCCTGGTTAAGACCGCACCAGAAACGTGATATTCTTTTTCTGGTAGCGCCAGAATTAGATCTGGTTGAGGTCGCAATTGAGGTGGCTGAAGATCGGGTTGCTCAGATTAAGACTTGGCTGGAGAATGGTGATTTGGTGCGGCCGACTCCGGCTCAGGTTGCCGGGTGGGAAGAGAGCGGTGGTCTCTTCTCCGGGATTATTGTCAAACCCTATGTGTTTTTTAAGCCGGTTATATTGAATGATGAGTGATGAGTGCGGAATGAAGAGTTATTTTCATCATTCCGCACTCATCATTCATCATTCCGCTTTGGCAGAACCTCCTCTTCACCACTTTGACCATTGATAGCAACCTCAATTCTGGTTCCGCCCGGGTAGTAGACCGAGACCTTGACAAGCATCTCTTGAGATGCTTGTTTGTTTTTTTTCAGCTGCTCTTTCAGGTAGTGGGTGAATTGGCGGCCGAGACGTTCGGCATAGGTTGCCGGAGTGTTGGTAGCGACCAGCAGGGCGAGTTGCAGTTGGTTGTTGCTGACGCTGATATCAGCGTCGCTAACCAGGGCATGATGTTTGATCTGGGCAATAGCTTGGGCTTTAGCCTGGGCGCTAAGAGTTATGCTTGTTAAAGTTTTAGGTTTCGGGGGTGACTGTTTTGACGTAAGGTTTGGCTGCGGCTGGATTGACGAGCTTTTGCAAGGGCCGAAAAATATGGCCGTGCAGATAACAGCAACCCCTAAACCAGAAAAAAACCAGACAAATGAGGTTTTCCCAAAGGTTTTAATGAGGTTGCGCAAACTTGTTAAGTCAGGGATGTTAAAGCCAGGTGCCAGCCTGGTTTTTTTTAAATCTCCAGAACGTTCCCTGGTGGAGGGGTCTCTCCAGATTGTTCCCGGTGGGATGACAAAAATATGTCCACATTCGGGACATTTTCCTTGGCTTGCATCGATGATTTCGGTGTCGACTTTAAGCCGGCACCGAGTATGGCATTGGGGGCAGGTTATACTCATGGTTGTCACTCTTAAACACACCTTTCACTCAAAATCAACGTTTATTTATTACAATAAAGGCGGGGTTTCGAACCCGCTTATCTCTGAAGGTTGATTTTTTACCTGCATGGGTAAAAAATGGACGGGCGGTGCCGGTTTTAAAGTGCCGATGAGAGAGCTGTCGTGGTAGCGTGGCCGAAGCATAGCGTAGTTGTCGGTTGCTGTGTTTATGGGGTCGGTATACTTATTGCTGTTTAGTTGCGGCCAGAGTTGCATATTTGTGGAGTGCTTTAACTCGATGGAGAGTAACTATTTGTTAAGAAAAATATCTGGGAAAAGATTGGTTTTTAAAATATTTAAAATTTTTATTGCAGAAGGAGAAGATGATGAATTTTGGATTAACTGATGAACTAAGTATGTTACGGGATACAGTGCGCAATTTTGCAGCTGAAAAGATCGCTCCGTTTGCCGACGAATGGGATAAAAATCACTACTTCCCTTATGAAGAGGTGATTAAACCGATGGGCGAGATGGGTCTTTTCGGGACGGTTATCTCGGAAGAGTACGGCGGCAACGAGATGGGTTGGCTGGCGGCTATAATTATTACGGAAGAGATCGCCCGGGCTTCGAGCTCTTTGCGGGTTCAGGTCAATATGCAGGAGTTAGGCTGCGCCTTTACGATCCAGCGTTACGGTGATGAAGCACTCAAAAAGAAATATATTGAGAAGCTGGTTAACGCCGAGATCTTAGGGGCCTTCGCAATCACCGAGCCGGGTGCCGGTTCCGACATCATGGCGATGAAATCGACCGCCGTCGACAAAGGCGATCACTGGTTGCTTAACGGCCAGAAAACCTGGATTTCCAACGCCACAATTGGGGGGATTAATATTTTTTATGCCTATACTGATCGTTCCGCCGGTGGCCGTGGGATGTCGGCTTTTGTTGTCGATCTTGAAGAGTGTGAAGGCATTACAGTAACGGCGCTTGATAAATTAGGTTCTCTCTCATCTCCAACCGGAGAGATCATTCTTGAAGATACGAAAATTCCCAAAGGTAATATCCTCGGAAAACCCGGTGATGGGGCTAAGATTGTTTTCGGTTCTCTTTCTCAGACCAGACTTTCGGCCGCCGCTGGCGGTGTCGGTTTGTCTCAGGCCTGTCTCGATACGGTCACCCAGTACGCCATGGAGCGTGAACAGTTCGGTCAGCCGATCGGAAATTTTCAGATGAATCAATCAATGATTGGTGAAATGGTTGCTGAAATCGAAGCCGCCCGACTGGTTGTCTATCAAGCTGCCTGGCAGAAAGATCAGGGCCAGTTAACTAATAATGTAGAAGTTGCGGCGGCCAAATATCTTTCCGGTGAACTGGCTTATAAGTGTACCCAGTATGCCATGCGCATTCTCGGGGCCTATGGCTATTCGACTGAATACCCGGTGGCCCGCTATTTCCGTGATGCCCCGACCTATGCAATGGTTGAAGGTTCAACCAATATCTGTAAGTTTATTATGGCTCAGGATCAGCTCGGCATTCGTAAAGCTAATCGCTAAAATAGTTGTTTTGCAGGCTTTAAATTGTCAACTTTGCCAGTGCGCTGGCAAAGTTTCTTGCATTATCGAGGTGCATCTGTTATCTAGCCCCCGGCCGGTGAATTATAATGATGATTTCCCGACCTCAACCCGATATTACAAAGGTTGGAGTGGCGGACAATAGTAAGCTGAAATTTTAAACGTTATTATTGATGATCACAAGGAGAGTGCCATGAAAAAGTATTTTGCTGAGATGCCCCTGTTCGGAAAAGAGCTGCGGGATAAACAGAAAGAGAAAGCGGCCGAAAGTGCAACTTCGATCAAAGAGGTTATGGATCTTTATGATGCTGAAGTTGAGCGTGTGAAAAATGCCGGTATCCCGGCTGAAAAAATTGCTAAGCGAGGCGAGATGACCGCTTGGCAACGGCTCGACTATCTGCTCGATCCCGGCACCTTCAGGCCGATGAATTCGATTTTCGATCCCGAAGATAATGATGAAGACAGTACCGGGGTTGTTAATGGTCTGGCTAAAATCAGTGGTCGCTGGGTTTCAGTTATTGCTTCCGATAATAAAGTTTTGGCCGGGGCCTGGATTCCGGGTCAGGCTGAACATATCTTTCGGGCTCAGGATATGGCTGAACAGCTACGTATTCCTTTGATCTGGGTTTTGCATTGCAGTGGCGTTAAATTGACCCAGCAGGAGAAGGTTTATGCGGGGCGTCGTTCCGGTGGACGGACATTCTTCAGGCACGCTGAACTCGCCCAGAAGGGGATTCCGGTAATTGTTGGTATGTACGGTACTAACCCGGCCGGTGGTGGTTATCATGCCATTAGTCCGGCGATTATCTTTGCCCATGAAAAATCGAATATGGCTGTTGGTGGCGGTGGTATTGTCGGCGGCATGAGCCCCAAAGGGCACTTTGATCTTGAAGGGGCCGAAGAGTTGATTGCGAGTACTCGGCATCTTAAGGTTGTACCGCCGGGAAGCACCAAAATTCATTACGAAAAAACTGGTTTTATGCGTGAGATTTTTAATACAGAAGAGGGTGTTCTCGACGCTATTAAAAAGTGTGTTGCCGGAATGCCGGCTTATGATCCCTCAACCTTCCGGGTTGCTGAACCAAAAGAGCCTCGCTTCTCTGGTGAGGACCTCAACTACATGGTGCCCTACAACCAGAAATCGACCTACAATATGGATGAAGTTGTTGCCCGTCTGGTCGATAACAGTGAGCACACAGAATTTTGTCCTGACTATGGCCCGGAAATCTATTGCGGCCTGGTAAAGATTGATGGTTTTCCGGTTGGTATTGTGGCTAACCGGCAGGGTTTTCTTGGGGCTGACTATCCCGAATATGCCGACTATATGGGGATCGGTGGTAAACTCTATCGTCAAGGTTTGATTAAAATGAGTGATTTTACCACATATTGCGGTCGTGACCGGATTCCGATGGTCTGGCTCCAGGATACCTCCGGTATTGACGTTGGTGATGTCGCGGAAGAAGCTGAAATGTTAGGTCTGGGAATGTCTTTGATGTATTCGATCGAAAGTTCCCTGTTGCCGATGATGACAGTTGTCGTGCGTAAGGGAACGGCTGCGGCCCACTATGTTAAATGCGGCCCGCAGGGCAATCGCAATAACGTCTTTACTTTGGGAACGCCGACCACCGAGATTGAGGTTATGCATGGTGAAACTGCCGCTGCCGCCGCATTTTCCCGGCGTCTAGTTAAAGAGAAAGACAAAGGTAATGACCTGCAACCGACCATCGATAAGATGAATGATCTGGCTCAGCAATATTACGATCAGTCCAGACCCGCGTACTGTGTGAAAAAGGGCTTTGTTGATGAGATTGTAGATTTTGCAAAACTCCGTGATTACATGGTTACCTTTACTCAGGCGGTCTACCAGAATCCGGACTCAATCTGCCCGCAGCATCAGATGTTGTTGCCGCGTATTATTAAAGGTTAAGATTTTGGGCCGGGTCTCTGGTCTGGTATCTGTTTAAGTTGAAAGCCGGTTGCGCTCCTTTTGGTGCGCAACCGGCTTTTCTTGCTTTGAGGCACAAAGGCACTAAGGCTGAAGGCACAAAGTTAAAAGCCAAAAAAACTTTGTGCCTGTTGTCTCTGTGTCTTAGTTAAAATTGGTCATTGCCACAGCTTGCAGAAATTTGCTATAAGGGTCGCATGATAACATTTATAAAATTCAATTTTAAGCCAACTGTCTGGCAAAGTTGCCGCCTCTGTTTTTGTCTCATCCTTCTTTCTGGCATGCTTTCCTGTAGTGGCGTTCGCGCCGTTTTTATGGATCGTCAGAGCTCTCCGCTACTTTCTGACTCTGCGCTTGATTTGCGCGATGATAGTTGTCAATGTCTTATTGAAGATATTGGTTCGGAAGAGAATGTCTGGCTGGAGGAGGCCCTGGTCGAGACCGAAGATGATTCAACCTTAACCGTCTTTCTTGATTATCTGGCGGAGATGGGAGCGTCGGCTACGGGATCTCTGCCGGAGACAGCGGCTGATGTCGAGATTGAGATCCAGGCTCGAACCGGGGCTCGCTATCATTTCCCGATTGTCATGAACTCTAAGGTTCAGCACTTTATCTCATATTACAGTACAGTTCAGAACCGTTTCATGCATCGCTCTTTAGCTCGCTCGCATCGCTATCTGGGCATGATGCGTAAGATTTTACGCGATCATGATATACCGGAAGAACTCGCTTATATGGTTCTGATTGAGAGTGGTTTCACGACCCATGCCTACTCCCGGGCGCGAGCCTGCGGCCCCTGGCAGTTTATCAGTGCTACCGGACGTCGTTATGGGCTTGAAATAAACGCTTGGGTCGATGAGCGTCGTGACCCGGTCAAAGCGACCTATGCCGCTGCCGCCTATCTTTGTGACCTCTATACGATGTTTGACTCCTGGTATCTGGCGGCGGCCGCCTACAACGCCGGTGAAGGTAAGATTCAACGAGCCATTCGGCGCCATAAAACCGATGATTTCTGGCAGATGACGCGCTTTAGTTATTTAAAGCGTGAGACCAAGGAGTATATTCCCCGGTTGATTGCGGCGATCATGATCGCCAAAGAGCCGGAGAAGTATGGTTTTATCGATATTGAATATCAGGAGCCTTTTACCTTCGACCTGGTCAAGGTTGATGATGCTACTGATCTCAAGGTCCTGGCCTGGGCCGCCGGGGCGCGGGTCGAAGATATAAGTAAGCTCAATCCCGAACTTACCTATTGGTGTACTCCGCCTCAGGTTAAAAACTATGAGTTGCGGGTCCCCAATGGTTGCGGTCAGCGCTGCCGCAGTGCCCTGATTGAACTGCCGCCGGAAAAACGGATTACTTTTCGAAAACACCGGATTCGTCAGGGAGATACACTCTCAACGATTGCCCGCCGTTTTCATACCAGAGTTGGACAGATTAAGGAGTTGAATGGTTTGCGCGGGAATAATATCCGGGCAGGCCGGGATCTCTTGATTCCGCTTCGGGTGGCAGGCAGTGGCCCGGTAGTTTTTGACGAGCAGATCTATAAATCCGGCAGTCCGGCGACGCTTTCCACTTCACCTTCAGGTTTTTCCAGAAAAACTACTCGTTATCGGGTGCGTAAAGGTGATAGTTTATGGAAAATCGCGAGACGTTATAATTTGCGGGTTGCTGATCTGCAACGTTGGAATGGTTTGGGGCGCTCAACGGCCATCAAGCCCGGACAGAAGCTTAAACTGGTATCATTCTCTGCACCCCAGAAAAAGGAGCGGGCCGGAATTGTTAAAAAGACCGGTAAACGGGCGCAAAAAGAGGTTGTTGTTCTACGTAAAGGGGACAGTTTGTGGCGTATCTCACGTCGTTACAAGGTTGATTTAGCAGATCTTAAACGCTGGAACAACCTCCAGGCTAAAGCCATCCTGCAACCAGGACAGCGTTTAATTCTTTATCGTTAAAATAAGCAAAAAGACAATGGCAAAGTAAAATGTTCAGATGCGAGGCGCGCGAAGCCTGAGGAATGAGGCGTACGAGTAGTACGCCGCAGTGACGAAGGTTGAAGCGGAACGAAGCAGGTGGACGTTTTACGCTGCCATTTATAGTCCTCGCATCCACTCTTCCCTAAGAGAAACGTTGCCGTTTAAGGCTTCATCGATCATTTTGAGGGCGGCTTCGCGGTGGGCCGGTGAGTGAATTTTGATGGGCAGGTAGTTGGAGGCGTGGTTGGCCATGAACATGCCCTTGCTTAATTTGGTCCAGGTTATCATCTCTTTAAGTTCTAAGAGTAAACCCCGCTGATCGGGCAGGGTGAACTGGCCTGTGCGCTCAGCTTCTTCGAGCAGGGTGCCGGGGGTTATCATGGTCACCAAGGCTCCGACATAGTTGGGGTCGATGGCACTCAAGACTTCGCCGGTTTTACGGGCGTGGATCAGTGAGCGTTTCTGGCCGGCAATGCCGATCATGACCGTGGTCGAAAGTTTGATACCGGCCTCCTTAACCTTTTTGCAAAGGGTGATCGATTCCTCTCCGGTGGTCCCTTTATCGATAGCGGCCAAAGTCTCGTCATCGCCGCTTTCCAACCCGTAATAGATTATTCCCAGCTTTTGTTCTTTCAGCATCTTAAGTTCTTCAAGGGAGCGACGGCGCAAAGATTTGGCTGAGGCGTAGATGCCGATCCGGGTTAAACGGGGCAGAGCCTCGTTGATCTCTTTAAAAAGTTTAGAGAGTCGTGCAAAAGGGATGACCAGAGCATCGCCGTCGGTTATGAACATCCGTCGGGCCCCGGGAAAGGCTTGGGCCGCATAGCGGATGTCGGCTGAGAGCGTGGCTTCGTCCTTGATCCGGAAACGCACGCCGCGATAGGTCGGGCAGAAAGTACAGCGGTTATGGGAACATCCGACAGTTACTTGGAGAATGATACTGCGGGCCTCACTCGGCGGGCGAATAATATTGCCTTCGTAATGCATGAAAAATTCCTGGGTTTTTTGGCTGCTTGAGTATCAATAAATCAAGCATTAGGTTATAGCAAATGGCGTCGAACTTTGCTTCGCCCTCGTAAACGGGGTCAAAGCTGGGGTGCTGGCGCACCTTTTACCAGCAATGACCCCAATCCCGGTAGCTGGAAGGAGTTCAAAACCAAACCTTTACAACGTTGTTGCTACCATAAAAAAGAGTAACAAGGCAACGGTTTTTGGAATTATTATGAAAATAAACACGGTCGAATTTATTAAAAGTGCGGCGGAATTTTCTCAAGCGCCGCTTGACGGGCGGCCCCATCTGGCGGTTGCCGGTCGTTCAAATGTTGGCAAATCAACACTGATCAACTATCTTCTCTCGCGTCGTTCTTTAGCCCGTACCAGTGGCAAGCCGGGGCATACCCGACTGCTCAATTTCTTTCTTGTCAACGATGCCTTCTATCTGGTCGATCTTCCGGGTTATGGTTATGCGGCCGTCGATCGTCAGACCAAGGGCGAGTGGGGACCGATGGTGCATAACTATCTTGAAGGCCATGCGGATGTTAAAGCACTGCTGCTGTTGATGGATCTGCGCCGTGAATTAGGTCAGGAGGAGGCCCGTCTGATGACCTGGTTGGGTCAAGCCGATCTGCCGTTTTTCCCGGTTCTGACCAAAATTGACAAACTGAAGCCGCAGGCCCGGGCCAAAAAACTGCGCTCCTGGCGGGATCAGCTGCCGGTCGAAGTCGCACCCGAGGCTCTCTCTCCGGTCTCGGCCCTGCTCAAACTGGGTCGTGAAGAGTTGTGGGCGAAGGTAGCCCCTCTGCTTGCCGAAGAACCGGATACCGAGGCACAGTAGTGCGTAATGAGAGTGTCATAAGTGGAGAGCGAGGGGCGGTTCGCAAAAACTGGGGCGGTCGTTTTCCGATCGCCTTAGGTTATCCCAATCACTACCCTCTGGCCATGAGCAATCTTGGTTTTCAGGCAATCTATCATCTGTTGAACCGCGACCCTCGGGTGGTTGCTGAGCGTTTTTATCTGCCGGAGAAAGAAGATTCAGGTTTGCCATCCGGGGCCGGAAGTCGGGGAGCAGGGGTACTCTTGACCCAGGAAAGTCGTCGTCCGGTAGCCGAAACTCAGATTCTTATCTTCTCCATCTCTTTTGAACGCGACTATCTCAATTTGGTTACTCTTTTGCAATTGGCTGGCCTCGCCCCACTGGCCCAAGAAAGGGGGCAGGATCAACCTCTGGTTCTGGTCGGCGGGGTTACCTCTTTCATTAATCCATTGCCTCTCTTTCCTTTGGTCGATGGTTTTCTTTTAGGTGAAGGAGAGACCCAAGTTCCCGTACTGATTGAAACTTTACTGGATCACCAAGCCCTTGATCGGCAGAGTTTGTTGCAAGCGTTGACCCGGGTTCCCGGTTTTTTATTGGCCGCTTATCCGGTTCAGCAAGCTCTTTCCCTGCCTCGGGCCGTGGTTGATAGTTTTGTTCCGCGCACCTTTGTCGCCGGTGCCGGAACCCAGGTTTTTGCCGATACTCTTCTGGTTGAAGTCAATCGCGGCTGTCCTCGAGGGTGCCGTTTCTGTGCCGCTGGTTTTGTCTATCGCCCTTTTCGAAATCGTTGCCTGGAATCTCTTAAAGAAGCGATTAAAGCCGGGGCCGAATTCGGTTTTAAAAAAGTCGGTCTGGTGGGCTCGGCTCTGGGCGACTATCCCGATCTTAAAAAACTCTGTTCTTGGCTTCTTGCGGAGGATTTTCTCTTTACGTTCTCCTCTTTGCGGATCGATACGATTGATGACCAGCTACTTGCCCTGCAGCAGGAAGGTGGGGTTAAATCAATTACGATCGCCCCGGAAGCGGGTTCGGAACGCTTGCGCCAGGCCTTGCGTAAAGGTTTATCCGAAGAGATTATTATGGCACAGGCGGCCCGGGTAGCAGCCGCCGGAATTGGTCGTTTGAAACTCTATTTTCTGATCGGTCTGCCGCAAGAGACGCAAGCTGATCTTGAGGCCATTGTCGAGCTCGTAAAAAAAATTAAGCAGGTGATGCTCGCCGCCCGTTCCCGGCGCCAGCTCAATATCGCCTTAAACGTCAGCATCAACCCTTTTGTGCCTAAACCCCATACACCCATGCAGTGGGCTCCCTTCGCCTCACTTTCCGCACTCAAGCAAAAACAGAAATTTTTAGCTCGAGAACTGCGTCGTCCCGGCGGTATCGAGATCGAGATGGAGAGCCCTGTAAATGCCGCCTGGCAGGCCCTGCTCAGTCGTGGTGGGCCGGAATTGGCTCCGCTTCTAATCGATTTGGCTTCCCATTCCAGCGGTCAAACCAGCTATCTCAAGAAAGTGCTGGCCTTGCACAGCAAAAAGCTCGGCCCTCTCGACCCTAACCAGCCCCTACCCTGGGACTTTATTCCCCAAGCCACTCCCAAAGAGTACCTTTTGCGTGAATATCGCAATTATCTATCTGAAGCAAGCAGATAGATAACCTGAATATAGAGTTTCTCTTCAGCTTTTTCTCCTTTACAAAAATAATGTTTTAAGATACCTACCTAAAAATAAAACCATTTCACTCAGAAAGGGAAAAATCATGTCAGAAAGCCAAATTGATTTAAACAACAACCGTAAAAAACAGCTTGGTCGCGTTATAGAATTAATGCCGGAACAGGGCAAACAACTCTTGGAACAGGTAGGTGAGACATATAAAGATGGAGCTATAGATAAAAAGTCTAAACATCTTATGGCCTTGGCTATAGCTCTTGGGGCTGGGTGTCACAATTGCGTGTTGTTCCATAGCGAGGCGGCATTGGAATCAGGTGCAACCAAGGAAGAATTTCTTGAGACCATTTCGGTAGTAACCAGCATGAGAGGTACGACTGGTGTCGCAGAATCCCTAAGAGTGATTCAGTTTTTGGATGAATTAGGAAAATTGTAATGTCTTACAGGTTGTTGCTCATTGACAAGAACGGGCCTTTTTAGCTGATCGTCTTCTCGGATCCCTTGACGCAGAAGTTTTTAATGATGTCGAAAGTGTTTGGGGGCTCAAAGATATCGCATTTTCTTAAACCTTTAATTTATTGATAGGTTAGCTATGAAACGGTCAGTTATAAAGAGTACCGGAAGGTATGTACCCGGTAGGCACGTCACAAACGAAGAGTTAGCCGGGTTGCTGGATTCATCAAATGAATGGATTGTACAACGCACAGGTATCGAAGCCAGATACTGGGTTAGTGAAGGTGATGATGTCGGAACCTCAGATCTTGCATATGAGGCTGCAATTGTTGCATTGGAAAGAGCGAACTGGAATCCGGAGGAGTTGGATTTAATTGTTTTTGCAACCATGACACCCGACCTAAATGTGCCGGGTTCAGGGGTGTTCCTGCAAAATCGACTGGGTGCGAAAAAGGTACCTGCTCTCGATATCCGCCAGCAATGCACCGGGTTTCTGCATGGACTGGAAGTCTGTGATGCCTATATTAGAAGCGAAAAAGCACAAAAGATCCTTTTGGTAGGTGCTGAATATCAAAGCCGATACCTGGAGTTGACAACAGAAAATCGTGACACAGCGGTCATTTTTGCTGATGGTGCCGGGGCTGTTTGTATTGAAGCTGTTGAATCCAGCGATGAAGTTGGAATCATAACATCTATTCTCCATGCTGACGGAAAATATTCAAGGGCATTGCATGTTGGCTTACCTGCTCGAAAATCCGGACAGGCAATTAGTCCAACCGTAATAAAAAATGAGGAACATTTTCCTTATATGGATGGCAAGACCGTATTTAAATTGGCTGTAACCCGCCTGCCAAAGGTGGCAGAAGAGCTGCTGGCAAAAGCAAACCTGAAAATTGAAGACCTGAATATGGTTATCCCCCATCAAGCAAATCAGAGAATAAACGATGCTTTCAGGGAGCGGATGAATATTCCAAAAGAAAAAATGTATAACAATATTCAACGATATGGAAATACAACTGCAGCAACTATACCGATTGCACTTGACGAACTTATGGAAAAAAATGTACTGAAATCAAAGGACATCATTATGTTAATCGGTTTAGGGGCGGGGTTGACCTGGGGTGGTGTGATCTATAAGTTGATGTAGTCGGGTAGGAGAAGGGAACAGAGAGGGGAAAGGGGACATCTATTTAATTGCTATCCCTTCAAGGGTAATGAGGGTAATGGGGTCAAATCTTTATTCTTGACAGGAGCCTTGTCATCTTAAGGTTGTCAAGGATAAAGATTTGACCCCGGAAATTGTTACAGGTTGTTGTACAAAAAAGTAAGCGCTTAAAGACCACCCTTACCAAGCCAATTTCAAAGAGTGTCAAACAATATTATGGCCACCTCCAAATTTTCGGGTCCCGGCTAACTTTTAGACGGAAATTTTTCTTAATTTTTGGCAATTTTCCCGAAGCCCTTCCTTGGAGTAGACAATCTGCCATAACTGTAGGCGCCGAGCCCGAAAACTACCGGCGCTAGCCAGGATGTAGTAGTTCCACATGCGGTAGAACCTTTCATCGTAGAGCTTTTTCAAATGAGTCCAGTTTCTTATGAAGTTGTCGTGCCAGGCCATCAGGGTTCTGTCGTAATATTCTCCGAAACTGTGCAAGTCTTCGAGCACGAACAAGCCTTCACTCGAGGCTGAAATTTGTTTTGCCGAAGGCAGCATTGAGTTGGGAAAGATGTACTTGTTGATCCAGGGATCGGTAGTCTTTTGTGAGGAGTTGCCAGCAATCGTATGGAGCAGAAAAAGGCCGTCCGGTTGTAGACATTTATTGACAACCTTCATAAACGTCCGGTAGTTTTTATAGCCCACATGCTCAAACATGCCAATCGAAACAATGCGGTCAAATTTCTGTTCCAGTTTATGATAATCCTGTAATTCAATGGAAACGTCAAGTCCTTGGCACCGCTTTTGGACAAACTCCGCTTGTTTGCTAGAAACCGTGATTCCATGCACCTTAACGTGATGTTTCTGGGCAGCATATTTGGCAAAAGCGCCCCAGCCGCAGCCGATATCAAGAACCTTTAATCCCGGTTTCAGGTCCATTTTTTGGCAAATTAACTCCAGTTTGTTCTCCTGGGCGTGATCAAGATCTTTGGCTTTATCCCAAAAGGCGCAGGAGTAGTTCATGCCTTTATCGAGCATTAATGAAAAAAGTTGATTGCCGAGATCGTAATGTCGTTTTCCGACAATATAGGCTTTCGATCTTTTCTGTACGTTAACGAGCTTGGCTTTCAACGTTCCCAGCAACATGGCGGTAGAGGTCAGGTTAACCTTTTTGTCAAGCCGCTTTCCCATGATTTTTTCAAAGAACTGGTCCAGGGACTGGCAATCCCACCAGCCACTCATGTAGCTTTCTCCTAAGGCAAGAGATCCTCCGGATAAGACCTTGCTATAAAAATCAGAATTGTGCACCTGAATATCCCAAGGTCTGGTGCCGTTAATAATAACATCCGAAGGAGCAAGTATTTCCTGTACCAGTTTCTTCATTATTACCTCCTTTAACAAAACCCAATTAAATGAATATTGTTGTTACTTTACAAATTTCCTTCTCTAGTGCGTAACATAAGTAATGATGTCAATATAGTTGGTAAAACAGGCCACGTCAAACAATAAAATCTTTTTTGCCATTGCTTGCCATACGGTGGACCCAACCGTCTAGACAACTTTTTGTAATGTTAAGCTATAGGCCGGGGTTTAAAATCTAAAGGGGTCGGAACGGGGTCAGGAACGGGGTCAGGCTTGACAAATCAGGAACGGGGTCAGGCTTGACAAATGGGTGTTTGAGCATTGCAGCCCGGCAAGTGATTCTTGCCGTTGATCAAGGCGCGCTACTCGCCGTTAGCGAAATAGAATGATTCAAATGTGAGCCATGATTTTTCGCTAACCAAGGCAGTTAGGGTGACAGCCAGGGCCGGGGCGGTTTTGTTAGTTGGTTTGAAATTGGTGTTCACCATTTTTTAAAAGTTTAGTGGAAGCCCTGCCCCTGATCGCTTACGTTAGCGTCTCTGGAATCACCCCCCCCCAACTCATCTTAAAAATAAAACTTGATCCCAAAAAGGTAACAGGCTATACTCTATATCATGAGGATAATTTCAAAAAAGACCTTAAGAAAGTTTTGGGGAATCCATGCAGATGCAGAACAACCTTTAAGGTCATGGCATGCAAAAGTAAAATTAGCCGAATGGAAAAGTTCGAACGACATAAAAATCGATTATAGAAACGCCAGCTTTATTGCCAATAATCGAGTTGTTTTCAACATAAAAGGCAACACATATCGTCTTGTGGCAGCGATTAATTATGACTTTGGAATTATTTATATCCGTTTTGTTGGCAGCTATGAGGATTATGACAAAATCGATGCAACGACAATATGAGGTGATTTATGAATATCAAGCCTATAAAATCAGAAGCTGACTACAATGCAACTTTACAAGAAATTGAAACTTTGATGAGTGCTCAAAAAGACACTCCCGAAGGAGATAAACTTGATGTCTTGGTCACTTTGATTGAGGCATACGAAGCAAAGCACCATCCTATACTGCCACCCGAACCAGTAGAAGCCATCATTCATCAAATGGAAAGTCAGGGGCTATCCCGTAAAGACTTAATACCACTTATTGGCTCAAGGGCACGAGTGTCAGAGATATTGAACAAAAAAAGATCCCTTTCCATAACTATGATAAGAAAACTCCAAAAGGGTTTAGGTATATCAGCTGAAATTCTAATAAAACCTTACAACTTGCAAGCAACGTAGAAAAATATACATCATTTCTAAGTTGCTTATTGAGTTTCAGTCATCAAAGCAATTACAAGCGCTAACAAATCGCATTCATGCAGACCGCGAATAGCCGCAAAGCTCTTTCCGGGACATCTCTGTGCGGCTGGTGATGCTCGTCGTTCGACACGTGAAATAATATGATCACAAAATGACGATTCCTGAATTAGTCAACACGATTGAGTTCTCTACTCTAGTGGTTAAAAAACAGACAAGAGGTCAAGAGGTCAAGAATCAGGCTTGACAGCTGGGTACTATTCCAGTGCCAATTCCCAGCAAAGTATTAATTTTGCCCTCTGCCAACCCGGCTGGTTGGTAAATTTAAGGAGATTGTAATCAATGGAAAAAATAAAGAGTGTTGCTGTCCTTGGAGCCGGCGCCATGGGGGCCTATTTTGCGACTCGCTTTTTTGCGTCTGAGGCTGTTGACATCACCCTGGTAGCCCGTGATCAGCGTTATCAACGCCTGCAAAATCAGGGGTTGCGGGTTAACGGGAAACATTACGCGGTTCCGGTCATTCATCCCGATGCCGTGGTAGCCCCGGTCGATCTTATTATTGTGGCTCTCAAGCATCATCACCTTGCCGAGGCACTTACTGATCTCAAAAATCTGGTCGGTGATGGGACGGTCATAATTTCAGTTATGAATGGTCTTGACAGCGAAGAGATTATTGGTTCAGTCTACGGCATGGATAAGCTGCTTTATGCGGTGTCAGTCGGTATAGATGCTGTGCGCGAAGGAAATCAGGTGGTTTTCAGCAAACCCGGAATCCATTATTTTGGCGAGGCGGTCAATGAAAACCTGAGTTCTCGGGTTCAGCGCATTCAGGAAGCCTTTAAAGCGGTGGATATTGCTTATGAAACGCCTAAAGATATGATCAGGATAATGTGGTGGAAATTTATGATTAATGTGGGTATGAACCAGTCCTCGGCGGTCATGCGGGCCCCTTACGGGGTTTACCAGTCATCGCTAAAAGCCCAGGCCGTGATGCAGGCGCTAATGGACGAGGTCATAACCCTGGCCCAAGCGGTCGGGGTCAACCTGGTTGAGCAGGATGTTACTGATTGGTACACCTTTCTCAACAGCCTTTCCCCGCAGGGAAAAACCTCTATGTTGCAGGATATTGAAGCCCGGCGCAAAACCGAAGTTGAGATCTTCGGCGGTAAAGTTGTGGCCTTAGGGCAACACTATGGTATCCCGACGCCGGTAAACGAGATGGTGATGAATATAATTTCAGTATTGGAGCAGTGAACCTGAGTCTTGAGGCGGCATGTCTTATTTGTATATTGCAACCGGGTTGGCAGTTTTGCTTTCAGCAATCAGGGACCGGGAAAAAACGCTTGTGGCGTTGAAAATAGCCGGGAAGAAATTTACGGCTATACTGCCCGCATTTTTGATGATGCTTATTTTGGTTTCAATCGCTCTGTTTATTGTTCCTGACACCATGATTTCTCATTATCTTGGGGATGAGAGCAAATTAACCGGAATCCTCTGGGCGGTCTCTTTGGGCTCGCTGACCTTGATGCCGGGTTTTGTTGCCTATCCCCTATGCGGCATCCTGTTAACAAAAGGGGTCAGTTATATGGTGTTGGCGGCTTTTACGACAACGCTGATGATGGTCGGCATTCTTACCTTTCCGGTAGAGAAAGAGTTTTTTGGCGTTAAAGTAACAATCATCAGAAATGTGATCAGTTTTTTTATTGCCCTGTTTATCGCCCTGGTGATCGGGATTTGCTTTGGTGAGCTATGATGAAGTTACAAAAAAAAGGCCTCAGATTACTTATTATAACGGCCTATTTTATATTTCTTATCATCTCCTTTTTGCTGGGGTTCAGTCCTGGGAAAGAGATTGGTGGTAATTTTTTCTCTTTCTCAATCGAGATGCTGAAAATATTGCCTTGCGCTTTTATTTTGATAGGTTTGTTTGAGGTTTGGGTAAAAAAAGAAAAAGTTGAGAGGCATCTGGGCCGGGAAGCGGGATTTGTCGCTTATGTCTGGGTTATTCTTCTGGCTGGGACTACGGTCGGAGGCCTATATGTGGCTTTCCCAGTCGCTTATTCCTTGCACCATAAAGGCGCGAAGTTGAGTGTTGTTTTTAGCTATATAGGTGCCGCCGCGATTTGCCGCATTCCGATGACAATCTTTGAAGCTTCCTTTATGGGTCTTCGCTTTAGCTTCATCAGGCTGATGGTATCCGTTCCCCTGGTGATTGTAAGTTCAATCTGGTTGGGGAATTATCTTGAAAAAAGAAACTATAAAATAATGGCAGGGAAATAATCCTGATCACATTGTGTTACACTGTCAGGGAGAATTGTTAGTAGGTTGATATGAATGATATAAAAAATTGGCGTGCCCAACTGCACGAAATTATTTTCGGGGCTGAAACCCCAGCCGGCAAAACCTTTGATGTGCTTCTGATTGCCAGCATCTTCTTGAGCGTTATTGTCGTAATGCTTGACAGTGTGGCATCAATAAATGCCGTTTGCGGTCGTCAGTTTTTTCTGTTGGAATGGTTTTTCACCATCCTCTTTACGGTCGAATACCTGCTTCGTTTAAGTTGTATCGGGAGACCTTGGCGTTATGCTTTAAGTTTCTTTGGTGTTATTGATCTTTTGGCGATTCTCCCCAGTTATATGGGCCTGATTGTGCCCGGAGTGGAGATTTTTCTGGTTATCCGGATTTTGAGGGTCTTAAGGATCTTTAGGGTTTTGAAGCTGGTTCAGTATATCGGTGAAGCCAATTTGCTTATTCAGGCCTTGAAAGCCAGTATGCGCAAGATTACGGTTTTCATGTTTGCTGTTTTAAGTTTGGTGATTATTTTCGGCTCGCTCATCTATGTCATTGAAGGTGAAGCGAACGGTTTTACCAGTATTCCGAGAAGCATTTACTGGGCGATCGTTACTATGACCACGGTTGGTTACGGCGACATCTCTCCAAAAACCGGTTTTGGTCAGGCTCTGGCGGCGATGGTTATGATTGTCGGTTACAGTATCATCGCCGTCCCGACCGGGATTATTACGGTCGAGATGGCTCAGCAAATGCAGAAAAAGCCGAGCAATCAGCCCTGTCCGGAATGTGGTGCCAGCAACCATGATGACGATGCCGAATACTGTAAATATTGTGGTGTCTCTTTATGATTGTTTTATGTTAAATCAGTGGCCTGCTAATGGAGGTTGAATATCTTGATGCGGTGTGTCGGAAAAAGGCGAGCTAACTCAATCTCTAGTTGCCTTTAAAATTTGGTTGGCGTTTTTCTTTGAGTGCCCGGACGCCTTCAGCGTGGTCGCCGGTGCGCTGGGTGATTCCCTGAAAGGCCGCGACCAGGTCAAGGTGGCCATTGATTTCGGCGGTTCGGGCATTGCGGATCGCCTTTTTTATCATGGCTACAGCCACCGGACTGTTTGCGGTTATGGCATTGACCATCTTCTCGGTTGTTTCGCGCAAATCATCTTGGTCTACCAATTGATTTAGAAGGCCAAGTTTTAAAGCTTCCTCGGGGTCAATTATCCTGCCGGTTAGAGAAAGTTCCATCGCTTTGGCGTAGCCGATCACCCGTTGCAGGAAAAAGGCGCCGCCGTCTCCGGGAACCAGGGCGAGTTTAACAAAAGTTTCACCAAAACGTGCGTGTTGACAGCCGATGCGGATGTCACACATACATGCCAGGTCGCAACCGGCACCGATGGCGGCTCCGTTGACCATGGCCACGAGTGGGGTTTGGAGGCTTTCGATGGTTAAAGGGATCTGCTGGATGCCTTTGGTATGGCGTTGGCGAAGCTCTTCTGATTCACCTGCGAACATGCCGGTTCTCTCTTCCATGGCCTTAACATCACCGCCCGCACAGAAAGATTTGCCCTCGCCGGTGATGACGATTGTACGAATATTTTCATCCCAGTCCGCTTCCCTGAGAACCCGGCATAAATTGACTATCATTTCGTCGGAAAAAGAGTTTGAAAACTTCGGCCGGTTGAGAGTTATCCAGACGACGGTCTCTTTTTTTTCGATTATCAGGTCGCTGAAATGTTTTTTTGCGTAGTCGCTCATATTATATTGCCTTATGTTTAGGGTTGACTTGGTTTGATGGTCAGCGGAAAACTTTGTTTTGGTTGGAACTGATTAGTTGAAATTTCTTTTGCTGGGGGCTGTTTACTGCTTGCGCTTTAAGGTCGATGTTTTACTAAAGCTAACCTGAAGGTGTAAGAAATTACCGTTGTTGGAGCCCCTCTACTGTTTTTTTATATATATTTATTTAGGGTAAAACTGTTTTTGTTTCCGCTTAAGGCCGATGAAGATGGTTTATGCATCTTCAGTGCCAGAATCAGGTTTTAGATGATTGGCGTTGCCAACTGGCGGCTCTGTAGTACACTTCTGGAGAGGTTGAAAATTTTTCGGATTACTTGCCAAGTCGGCTGGTCTGGGTTACAATGAGAATATAGAGAGGGAAAATGTCGTTTTGTGAGATGATCGGCCATATCGGCCAGTGAAGAAGGTTTAAAGCCAAGGAGTAGGCGTATGAAGAGAGCTCTGGATATTATGACAACGCCGGTGGTTACCGTGACCTCGGATACTGACATTAAGGCGTTGGCCAAGTTGCTGACCAGTAAATCTATCAGTGGGGTTCCGGTCGTCGATGATAAAGGTATCTTGTTGGGTATTGTGACTGAGACCGACCTCCTGTTTACGGAGAAACCCCTCCATATCCCAACTTTTGTAACTCTGCTTGATGCGGTGGTTTTTTTCGAAAATCCTTTTAACATGGATAAGGATTTGAAAAAGTTGACCGCCAGTACCGTTGCCGATCTCTATACTCAAGATTGTCTGACTGTGGTTGCGGAGACTCCGAGTGAAGATATTGCGGAATTGATGATCAATAAGAAAGTCAATCTTCTGCCGGTAATTGATGCCGAACGAAGAGTTATTGGTATCATCAGTCGTACCAACATGCTCACTTTGATTGGTTGAAAACTTAGCTTAAAGAGGAGTAATGCATCATGAAAATGCAGGATGTAAGGGGAAAAGCAAGAAGGGCTGATATTAAACCCGGTAAAATGAGAAAGGCCGAATTGATCCGTGCCATTCAGGCGAAAGAGGGAAATCCTGTCTGTTTTGCAAACGGCAACGATTCTTGTGATCAACTGGAGTGCTGTTGGTGGGCCGATTGTCTACCGCGAAAGCGCTGATCTGATAAAGGGGTAATCAGCAATTATAAAAATTAACATCATAGTGAAGAGGTCATATCATGAAAATCAGTGCGCGTAATGTTATGAAAGGCACAATTAAATCAATTGATGTTGGTGCTGTGAATGTCGAAGTGGCCTTAGAAATTTTACCAGGCTTGGAAGTAACGTCGATAATTACAAAAAAATCGTATGAACAACTCGAGCTTCAGGTTGGCGGCCAGGCTTTTGCCATTGTCAAGGCAAGTAATGTGATGATTGGTACAGAGTAGATGGTAAAAAGAGCCGGTTGAAACAAATGCCAAGGCCACAAAATAGCGACCATGATTTGCTTTGCCAACACTGCTGCTAGGAGTCAGAAAGTCGGGATCGTTCCGTTTTCGCCCCAGCCTCGACCCTGAGGTGAGTGGCCACGAAGCCGAGCTTGACTTTCCGGTCTCCCCAAAGTTCGTTACGATTAGTGAGACATACCGGCAATAGTTCTACGATCTCAAACAGGACTCATATGGCCCCGGCGGATATCCCTAGACCCGGCTCGGGTATACGTATGACGGGGGAAATCCTGATGGTAAGTGAATTTGTGATCCAGGCGGGATCCACGGTTATGATTCACGCTGTCTTTGAGACGGCTGATTATTGTTTGCCGGAAAACCCTTCTTTATGCGATCAAAGTTTATCTTCACACCATAATCGGTGACTCTGCCGACATTGAAAGATACCCACCTAAAATCTGTCTGTATCCGCTAAACATTTAATGCCAACTCATATAGTGATTGTTGCAGGAAACGGAAACGACCGCGACGAAAAAACTCCAGTGAAACTGTGACAACTAAAGAACGGGCGGGGGGTCCCCTACATCGTATTATTTAACTCTTTTTGGAGTAATTTTGACATGCTTAACCGTTTATATGTATGAGGGGGACCAACGATATGGGATGGTTAAAAACATACTGGCTTTTTTCATTCAGCAGCTATTATGATCCTAAAAACGTTTCACATGGCATGCTCCGGGTATTCAATGATGATATTGTTGAGGCCCATAGTGGTTTTGATACTCATCCTCATGACGAAATGGAAATTATTAGACAAAACCGATCAGGCCAGAATCAGTGAAGAAACTTCACTTTATATGACGGCAATTGATTATGCAGAGCTAATCTTAATTGATGTTCCAGCATGAAGAAGAGTAAAATTTTAAAAACACTTCAATTTTTTAAAGGAGTTAGCTATGAATTTTCAAGAGATAAGCAAAAAAAGACGTTCCATTAATTTTTTTAATACTGACAAAGAGGTATCAGAAGATCTTTTAATGAAAATGGTGGAAACGGCAGCAAACACACCGTCCAGTTTCAACCTTCAGCCCTGGAATCTGATGGTACTACGGAATATGGAAGAAAAGGAAAATCTTAAAGCGCTGGCTTGGGATCAACCCAAGGTTGTTGAGGCTCCAGTTGTTTTGATTGTTCTTGCAGATAAAAAGGGCTGGGAGGAAGGACACCCGGTATTTGAAAAAAACTGGGAAGAAATGCTCAAGTCTGGTTCTATGCAACCTGATCAACGAGATTGGTTTCTTAACGCAACAAACTCACTCTACAATTGGAGTACAGATGCAAATCTTGCTTTTGCAGCCAAGAACACTGGTTTTTTTGCAATGAGTCTTATGTATGCAGCTACAAGTTTTGGACTGGAAACACATCCCATGGACGGTTTTGATCATGAGGCAGTTCGAAAGGAATTCAAAATCCCTGATAATTACTGGATTCCTCTATTACTGGCTGTTGGTTATAAGAAACCGGATTTGGAGTTGCACCCTGGTAAATGGAGAAAAACGTATAATGAAATAGTGGTTTCATTTTAAAGGATTAATCAGGAGAAAGACCATGCTGGTTTTACAGTGGGTTTCCAGTTGGATCAAACTAATAGCGATTTTTGGTAATAAGATGATAAAAATGCCCTAAAATCGGTATAGGATGCCCTTTTTGAGGTCAAAAAGGAGGCTCTAAGAAACGTTTTCAGAATATGGGAAAGATAACAGTTTGTAGTAGCATGTAATCTTGCCGGAGGAAAATTAAAATGAATGAGTCTAAAAAAGCCCGTGCGATTGGCGTTAATCACGTCGCTCTCGAAGTCGGTAACCTTGATGAGGCACTTGAGTTCTACGGTACCTTCCTGAAATTCGAGTTGCGCAGCCGTAGCGACAACGCAGTATTTATCGATCTGGGCGACCAGTTCATCAACTTGTCAAAAGGGCGCCGTCAGGCCCCTGACGATAATCGACATTTTGGGCTTGTTGTTGACGATCTCCAATTGGTCGCGAGCGCATTGGATAAAATGGGTGTGAAATTGTTGCCTGGTCCGTTTATGGACTTCCTCGATCCATGGGGCAACCGGATTGAGATAATAGATTATACAAGCATCCAATTTACCAAGGCACCCCATGTAATGAAAGGCATGGGTCTCGCTGATTTGGAAAAAACCGAGGAAGCCATCGTTGAGCTCACCGAAAAAGGGATGGCACCGGACTAAGTTTCGATGATGGTTACATTGGTTGTTTGAAGAAAATTAAACGGGGTCCCCAATTAAGCACTAGCGGTTCAATTCAACAACATAGTTGGTTCCTGATAACTGGTTCTTTACCCTTATTTAAAAAACCTTTCTATTTTTAATGAAAAGGTTGACATGCCTACTTTTAATTGCTAACGATACTTAAAATATTCAATATTCGACATTGAACCCGTTACCGACAAGATTTAAACAGCACTCGGGATCGTTGAAGTTAAAAGTCCAGCGGACTTCGGGCCTCTTTAAGCGTAACACTTTTTACCGTCCATATAGGAATACACCATCAAATCCTGCCTGACAGTCCTGTCCATGAATTTTGATAACATTTTCAAGCTGAGTCTTCAACTCATCCATCAATACTTCGGGAATAGGGACGGTGCGGTCTTTTTTCCCTTGGCCCGAACAATTCCGTCAATTTTACCGAATTCTTTGCCTAAAACATTGTGAAATAAAAATAACAGCGCGTTAAAGGCCTGACTCTGACTGGATGCAGAGACGCCTTGGTCAACTGCCAACCAGGTCAAAAAAGCCTTTACATCATCGATTGCTATCAGGCTTGGGTCTTTACTCTTGGTATAGGTCTGGAATTTACGAATCCAACCTGAATAGGTTTTCAGCCTGCTTTTTCTCTTCAAGCTTTTTTAAAAAAGCAGGAAGGCTCTCTCTTACTGTCTGGTTGAAACTGTATTTATGGCAAAAATCAAGATAATAACGCAGCCACTTGACATAATGTCGATGTTGCCTGGTTGCCACACCTCTTTGCTCAATAAAGGTGTTGTATTTGCTGATAAGATTATTTTGGATTTTAAGCATGCGACGATTCCACTTTCAGGATACTGCTCATTAATGAATGATATCCGGTTGTAAATGAAGTAGCACTCCATAGATTTATTTGTCAAGGATATCGGTTTTTAGTAGATATCAGGAAACCATATATTAACTTGTTATGTGCAAAAATAAGGAGGTAATATGTCGGAAGAAAAAATGAAGCATTTAGAGTTCATTCAAAATGTAATTACTAGAATGAATAAAAATTCATTTCTGATAAAAGGATGGGCAATCACTATTGTCTCGGCCATATTAGCAATTTATGCATCTACAAAGAATTGTTATTTTGTACTTTCTGCAATATTTCCGACAGTCATATTTTGGTTCCTAGATACCTATTACTTAACCCAAGAAAGAAAATTTCGTGGATTATACAATGATGTGGCAGGGGTTTCTGAAGATCCAAAACAGATTAGATTATTTGAGATGAGACCTGATTTATACACAGGGGGAAAATATTCATATTGGGATGTATTTTGCTCTACAACAATATTGAAGCTGTATTTAGCTTTGATAATTATTTTAGGGCTGTTGTTTATTTATTTAAACTATTTCAAATAAAAGGAGTTTAAATTATGGCAAATGCTAGAAAGGTTTTTTTTAGTTTTCATTATGAGGATATAATGAATGCAAATATTGTTAGAAATTCTGGGCAATTTAAACCAACAGCTGAAACTGGATTTTATGATAAGTCCCTTTGGGAGGATGCAGAGACAAAAGGTAAGGCCGCTATTCAAAAATTAATAGACGATGGCCTTTATAACACTGGTGTTACATGTTTTCTTCTTGGCGAAGAAACACATGCTCGTCCCTGGTGCAAGTATGAGCTCGAAAAAAGTATTGCCGAAAAAAAAGGGATTCTTGGTATATTATTACCAAATCAAGAAAAACATGGACCCAAATGGATTAGTAAATATGGGAAAGTATACGCTTGGGATCATACTAAGTTTGCTAGTTGGGTTGAGAAAGCCGCAAAGAATGCTGGGAGATAAAATTTAACCTTATTCGTTATGCTTAAATATGAATATATGCTAGTTGAACCCCGGTTAAGTAATTTAACAATATGAAAGTATTGCGCAAACTCAACAAGACGTTAAAAAATATCCTCGATAAGGATAACGGGGGGAGTGGGCAAAAAACTGTCGATCAAGATAATATTTACCACAGCAAACACGATTCACAAAAAAATACAGAAACAAGCCCACCACAGGACGAAAACATTCGAACTCCTGCATTATGGGCCTTTGAAGTTTACACTCCCAGCTATATAGCAAACTTTCATGAAGGAGTTCGCAAGCTCGGTTGGACTCAAGACGACTGGAGTGTTAGTTCTGATTTTCAAGATACTTTACACAATTTGCGTTCTAGAGCATCGGGATCGGGATGGATTAATCTCGGATATATTTTTGACGAAACTAAAAAGGGTTGTTGGCCCGGCACAAAAAAGGCCAAATTACCTGATGGCATAAAAGCAATTAAAGCATCTATTCTCCAATTTTTGCCGAGTACAACTATCCTTGCATGCCAGTTTGTCTTTACAGATGAATTGGCTAATTCGGTAGAGAATCCTCTTAGAGAAATATATTCTACTTATAAAGAAAAAACAAAAAATGGTTACAGGATAATTGATGTACCACACCAAAAAAAAGAGGCTGTAGTACTTGTAAGAGAATATTTAAAAAATTTGTGTACATGTTGGTTCACTGAAAATTTTCCAGGCCTATTTTCCGCAGGATATCTCGACGGAGATTTCCCTGTTTGTGAACTTGTCACTTTTGAGAAGCACACCCCATATCAGAAAGTAGATGCAAAAAATCATGACAATTTTTTGTCGGTACTTGATCTTTCCCATGATTTCGATGCATGGCAAAGTGACGAATTGGAAGGGATGTTTTTACAACATGCAGAAGGAAGAAATAACAATAATAAAACACATAACCTTGTCTTGTCTGGCAATATCAACGAAATGTTATCTAATAAGGATATGAAGGGGTATGGTAAAACAACTGAAGATAAAATTCTTAACTACCTGAACTATCTTGATAGAACACTTGGCATATGGGTTCTATTTGTCATAGCCAGAACTTTTGAGAGACGATTTACCAAATTGCGAGACGCATATGGCGAATTTGACATAGATGATCCAAACAACAACCCTTCAATTTTGATGAATCTTGATAGACAAATTTTAGATATTCAAAAAAATACAACTCCATTTATTTATGAGTTGAAAGATTTTTGTGAGCATGAAAGGTTTTTTATGCATGATGTTTTTGAGTTTAAAGCGGTTCACGAAATGCGTAAAAAAGATGATGGTCTTTTTAGTTCTATCAGAAAAAGACTTATATTTTATGCGGAGTTGCTTGACAGAAATGAAAAATTATTAAGAAGCACAGCTGATGCTAATAGACAAATTGTAACGATAAAAGCATCAAGTTATCTTGCTCAAACAAACATTGGGCTCCAAAAGCGCATGAACTGGATGACCTTGGTGATATTATTATTAACTATAGTTACAACATTTTCAGCAATCATTGAGATCAAGAAAAAATATGACTTTTCTACTATTTTTGAAAAAGTCATTAACATATTAAAATCATTCACATAACCAAAGCATTCACCAGACGGCAAGAAGCACAGTGGCGCTGACGCGGCAAGCCTGGGTGGGGCGCTGGTGATGCAAGTCGTTCGGCGGTGAAATTTATGGACGGCAAATGTATTGGGTTTTAAATTTATCTTCGAATTGTTTATAGCTTTGATCATCAATTGATGTCTATGATCAGGCCCCTATTTTTTCTGTTTTCACCCTGAGGATGCGGTTCTGTTTTACATCTAAGTGAATAAGACTTGAAAAATGAATATTTTTACGGAAAAGATTGATCAAGAAGTATTTGAATGTATTGGTGTGACGGCTAAAGGGTATGGTCGGAACTGTGCTCGAAACGCAATTTCTCACTTAGAGGCCGCACGGGAGATAAAAAAAATTGACCCAGAAATGGCTATCTTTCGCTCAATTACGGCAGAAGAAGAGGCGGCCACAGCCATATTCATAGCCTTAAAAGAAAAAGGCTACGAAAACGCTTGTAAAATCAAGTTCAAAAGCCATATCTACAAACAAGCAGTGGCCCCATTCGTTACTGCCGTGGGTAAATTTATGGCTGATGTTGCCAAATGGCCAGATTTTCCTCTTGGTCAAGAATACCAGTTATCAATTAAAGGTGAAGACGAAAACAGGAAACTCATTCTATCATTTTACATTGGTAATGTGCAGGTTACACCAATACCTCCATTGGGATTTGAGATCGCATTGAATGGAAAACCTTACCATTTTGAACAGGAACTTTTAGAAATCACATCTGGAAAAAAACGTGCTGATATCATTAAACATGTGAAAGGGATCGCTGATCTCAGGAATACTATTTTGTATGCGCGGTCAGAAGGTATTCCAAAAATAATTGGCAACATTGATGGGCACCTTGAGAAACGACGGCGAACGGTAATGTCTTTTTTACGGATCTACTCCCTCATTTACCCCTACAAACAGAAAGTTATTTTTGTGGAACAAGCTTTAAAAGCTTTTTTGGTGATGATGGGTGAGATTGAAAATGTCATTGAAAATCAGAACGATTGATTGCTGTAGAGATAATTATGGGAATGACTCTGTATGCTAAAAGCGAAATCTCAAAATGGATGCTATATCGAGGTCACTCTTTCTTGAAGTCCGCCATCCTTTTAAAACAATCTGGCGGGAGTCATGATGTTGAACTGTACAATGTATGCCAAGGTACAGAGGTTGTTTTAAAGGGTTTGTTACTGTTAAAGGTGTACGATAAATATAAGCCTTTACTTCCTAAACGGAAAATTTTTGGTCATAACTTAGTCAAATTGGCCAATGCAGCAATATTTGAGTATGGGGTCAAAGAACTATCAACTGATGAAACTAATGAGCTGGAATTACTCAATATATATTATAATAATCATTTTCTGCGGTATGCAGGAGCACATGATATTTTCTTCCCAGCAACAAGTGTTGAGTATGGACTCACTATCCGCAAGTTAATGGCTTGTATTAAAATAGCAAGTAGGAATTTCTAGTAATGAAGGATAAAAAGGAGACAGACCCAGTTTTCAGCTAAGCAGGCTTTTACCTTATGCTCAGTCATTTTACAGTATCAATTAGTAATTTACTCTCAATTCTTGAGACAGGGCAAGTTTATTTCCCAAACGATAGGGAGGTGTTTGCCAACTTAACAGGTAATTCACTTGGCAACCGAAATGAACCGCAATGCCAAGGAATGATTTCGTTTACCGATATTCTGTTCGAATATTCTAAGCGGCACAGAGAGCTATTCGGAGATTTTGGAGTCGTTATTGATAAGGCGTGGGCCATTTCTAATGGTGCATGCAAAGTGATATATGTGGGCGGTGAGGGTGAGGTTTGTAATAGTTTTAAATCACTTTTTACGTTACTCAAACCACAAGTCCCTAAAACGGGACACAATGACTTTAATATTTGGTTAACCGAGTTATCTGTTTCTAAACCAGAATTCTCTAAATCGTTAGGTGGGGAAGCATATGCATGTCTTTTGAAACTTCATGAATATATGCAAACCGACGAACATGTGTCAGAACACGAATGGAGAATTATCAGGCCATGTAAATTTTCTTGGTCTGAAGGGTTTGAAATTGCAGAAGTTAAGAGTTGTTGTTTGAATTCAGCTAAGGCAGGTATTGTCCCATCTTTAAATCTAACTACAAACGTAGTTAAAGCTCTAATTTGTCCAAGTTCATACAGTGATAAGCTTAAGGAACAACTTCCAGAAAGATGGAAGGAAACTGATATTTTGACATATCGAAGCAATGGGTAAATCGGGGACAGGCCACGTTTTCTTGAGCTCTCCAACAACAAATTTATCGGCAAGAAATCGCCGAACAAAAGGGTGGAGAGGACGCGAAATAAGCCTTCAATTTTTGCGAACATTGCGGTCGCGCCCCTCACCCAAGTCGTTGATCAAGGCGCGCTGCGCGCACCTTGATCAACGGCCGAGCTGTACCGAGCCCCATAGTCATCTCGGCGCTACGCGCCTCGATAACAATGAGGCTCGAGCTGACATCCTCACACTGATAATCGGTGCAAGCGCCATTATCAGTGTTGCGGTGCAGCTCAGCCCGGCCGTTAGACTTTTCACCCGAAACAAAACCAAGAGCGCAACTTGAATTCAAAAAATGACAAAATAAGAGCGGGGTCAGCAGGAGCGGGGTCAGGCTTGACAAATGGGTATTCGAAAAATCTAAATTTGTAGATAACAAAAAAATGCACCGGGTGAACCGGTGATTTTCGTGTTCCTAGCGGCAACGCCGCCAGGAATCGCGGTGTGGACTACGTCCAGTTCCTTGCCCCGTCGCTTCGCGCCGGGACAAGGAACTGGACCTGACACCGTGAACATCACAATCAAACTACGCTTGCTTGCGCTGCCCACGGGGCAGGTCAACACCGCGATTATCGATTATCTCATTTTGGTTTTATCCTACATTCAGTGCTGATAACTTGTCTTTTTAAGCATTTCGATTAAAATAACTATCATTGATTAGGTGTTTCGGGGGCAGCTTGTAATATGGAAATAGGACTTTTATGCTGAAAAAATTTAGTTCACAAGTTATTTACGGATCGGTCAAAAGAGCGGGAGCGGGGTCAGGCTTGACAAATGGGTATTCGAAAAATCTAAACTTGTAGATAACAAAAAATTGCATTGGGTGAAAAAACCCCAAAACGGGGTCGGACCAAGTTAAAGTATTGAAATAATGAAGAATATCTTAAGAAAATGGGCTAAAAACAGGTTTAAACAGCTAATTTTCAGCTTAAAATGATAGCTTTAAGAATTATATGATATGCCCAGAGCTAACTGTCACCATATTCCCGGACAAGTTTGGCACATCGCGCATATGGGTTAGCTTGGTCCGACTCCGGTTGGGCCGGTGGGGGGGGCGAGGTCGGTTTGACCCCGCAAACTAAAATGAAGAAAAAATCACCAATAAAAGACAAACCACTCCGTTATGTTGGTCAATCACTTGATGAAAAGATCAACCAACTCATCAGTGAAGACGCCATTCCATATGTAGTTGTCAGTATTATGATGCTGTACCTGGCGGGGTATGAATGGTATCGATATTTTAAGAGCCCTCCGCCTTCACCAAAAATGATGTCAATTATTGCATTAAGCTTCGTGATTTTTAGCTTTTACAAAGTACGGAAGATAAACAAAAAAGTTAAGGCTATGAAACTTGGCAGAGTGGGAGAACGGGTTGTTGGACAATACCTGGAAAACTTACGGGAAAAAGGTCACAGAATTTTTCATGATCTATTAGCAGAGAATTTCAATCTTGATCATTACGGTGGTCCCCAAAAACTGGACAATATGTTAAGCTATAGATCACTCACAATTCAAGGAGATGATCGATGAGCAAAAAGAGAAAGCAGCATAGCCCAGAATTTAAAGCAAAAGTGGCTTTAGCGGC
>Ga0307990_1000175_pt1 | contig 61444 bp, 47 predicted proteins | sample EllFjometagen129_FD_203168 | JGI IMG/M metagenome (GOLD analysis project Ga0307990, IMG submission 203168) | Marine microbial communities from Ellis Fjord, Antarctic Ocean - #129 | ecosystem: Environmental > Aquatic > Marine > Unclassified | place: Southern Ocean | collected 2014-10-08
TAAACCATTTTACTGTTCCTTCTGCCAATTTCCTGTCCTCCTACTTAGGTTACTCTGAATCAGTCTGCATCGGTACAAAACGTCATAACAACATGCCGCTTTAATGAGCCGTAGACAAATCAGTTGTGATCTTATAATTAAGTTGCAAGAAAAAGTCAACAAAAAAAACACCATTGTCTAAAAAAAATCCTTACATTTAAAAATTACTGGAATTTCGATATAAGGAGACTTTTGCAGGATGTCCAATTGAAGTTACTTCCGGCACAACATCGTGAGGGTAGCCCGTTGTTTTTTCCGGCAAATGGAGCACAGAAATTGACCTAATGTGGGACAGTTTGTAAAACTGTCCCGACAGGCAAGTTTGGCAATTTCAGTGTAATGAGCCGTTGAAAAAACAGGCAATCGAGCGCAAAAAAGCGCCTGAAGTAACTTCAGTTGACAAAATATAAGACCTTATATTGGAATTCCAGAAAAATTATCTTTTCCTTGACTGATCACCATGATTTAATCCAGTGTTCTAACGGTTCCCGCAGCCCCAGCAAAGATCAATAGTACAACTACATCAAAGACGCAGGATACATACCAGGAGGGGGAAATGCGTTGGAATCGCTGCTACCTGAAAAGCATTGCCCTGTTACCTAATATTTTAATGAAACAGCGGGCGCACCAGCAGGGCTGTCAGGAAGCCTTTTTCATCTCGGCAAAAGGGGAAATTCATGAAGCCTGTGCTGCCAATATCTTTCTGGTTAAAGACAAAACCATTTCCACCCCGGAGCTGAACAACTATATTCTTCCCGGTATTTCCCGCCAATATATCATTGATCGAGCCCGGCAAACCGGGCTCATAGTCAGCTGCAGAACCTGCTTTCTGGATGAATTATTCGCTGCTGATGAAGTTTTTATCACCAGTACTACCATTGATGCTATGCCGATTGTCAAGGTTGATAATCGACAGATCGGGGAAGCAGCAAAAAAGGCCATTGATGACGATATCAACCAATATGCCATCACCTGGGGCACCAGCAATCTGCGGTAGGCCATCAGCCGCAAACTAAAACACTTCTATAACTGGGATGTCGATCCGGAAAAGGAAATCACCGTCACCTGCGGTTCCACGGAAGGAATGATTGCCAGCCTCCTAGCCACCTTATTGTGGTCCACAGCCCACTGAATGCCGGCGATTATCTGGCAATAACCAGTTCCCAAACAGGCTCTTAGAAAAATTTGCCCGATTACTTTGTCAGAAACAGGAAAAAACTTTTCACCACTGGGTCTAAATACTGATTTAGCACTGTCCATTCGTTGATTCGTATGACGATAAGAAAAGAGACAAATACATATGGGAAAACAAGGGAAAACCATGCAGCCCCAGATGTTTTTTTCAATTTTTCAGGCACCAATAATGCGAAAAGACTCGCGCCTGCAAGGGGAGGAAATGGCATAATATTAGCTACAAGTACCATTACATTCACAGCGACAACAATGGGAAACACTTGGTCTTCAACACCAAAGCGCGCAAAAATCCATACAATACTACCGGCGATACTGGCAAGGAGAAAATTTGCGAATACACCGGCAAACTTAACCAGCATACAGTATATACCCGGATGTTTGAATCTGTCCGTATTGACCTTAATCTGTTTCGGCCACCCAAATCCAGCCACGACAAAACAAATAATACCTGTCAGATTCATGTGAAACAAAGGGTTAAAATGAAAACGGCCTGTTGCGTCTTTGTCACTATCCCCTAACACCGTTGCCATAAAAGCCTGTCCCTCGGCATTGGCCGTAATGGTCAAAAGTATGGTGACAAAAAAAATAACCGCTTTGTCAAATTGAAAATTGGTAAAATCAAGAACAAAAGGAACTTGTATCAGAACATTTTCAGGCATAGAAGTATTTTTCCTGGTATAAACAACTTAGAATTTCAAGATATAGTAGTACTACAGCGACATTTTGGTATATAATATTTTCATCTCTAAAAGACACTTTTTTCTATGAGATTTGCAGGCCGCGTAATTTCTCCGCGTATGATATCTAATTATTTCCAGAGCTTGCTTTTTGTTGAGTGAAACCAGTAACAACACAACCATTACTAACCTTTGAGCCTGAGGTAATGTCAACGCCGGAGTTTTTTTAAATTTAAGGCGTAGCTGAAAGAGAAAGTTGAGAGCAAGAAAAACATATGCCATATGTCGGCGCCAGGCCGGCCATGAACGGTGTTCATAATCACCCATTCCAAGATGGCTCTTGCCATCTTCAAAGCATTGCTCGATTGGCCAGCGCATTAGTGATGCTTCGCGGAGTTCGTTAAGCGGTATATCTTCGGGAGCGTTGGAAAGCGCGAACTTTATCTAACCATCCGAAGAGCGACGCGGAAATAACCAAACAGGTAAGTCCTCGGGCATATATAATCTAAAGGTCAATCCTAAAGACGCCACCCAAGTCCCAGCTAATGGCGCCACTTAAAAAGGCCATTTCGAGAGGTTTCTGAAAGGTCATTTTTAGCGTTTTTTACTATACTTTGCAAGTGCTAATTTATCCGTTTTGGGAAGCAATTTTGGCTCTCTGAAACTTATATCATTGAGGACAATGCGGTATGCTCCTCGGCGCAGTCTGTCAATGGTTACCGTACCCAGGAGTTTGTTGGGGAAAGCCTTACCCCATTCAGTAAAATCGAGATTGCTGATGATTGTTGCCGGGAGATGCCGGGTTATAACGTAGAGTGACGGTTTCGCCGACCAAAGCGGCATCGGCTTCGTAAACTTTGCCATGCAGGCTGATGGTGCGATCTTTGTGGACTTTGCCTTTTTCTTCTAAAAGGAAAAAATCATCAAAATCCAATCCGGGTTCGGGATAGCGCGCTTTTTCCGCGCGTCTGGCCCAATAATCAAGTGGAGATTCTCCCAATACGCGGTGGGTGTTATGGTGATACTCCCGCTTGACGTAGACCCATAGTGCCTGATTGAGATTCGCGAGGCTGACCGTGTGATGTTCGTTGAGCATGGAAATAAATTGTTACCGGATGGTTATGGACCATCTTTAGATTTTTCCTTCGGCGGCGGCATGTTGATATGAGAAACGCGGGTGACCTTTACCACCTGGCTCCTCAATTATTAAGCCCCGATTGTTCAGCAGTCGGTAGACGGAGCCCGGTGACAAATTCAGATTGTTATCAAGTCCCCCCCCCCTGCTTCACTGCTGTTCTCAGTGAAGCAGGGGGGGGGGTAAGTCCTTTATTTCCAAATCGGGAAATATTTTAAAACTCAGTCCGATTAATTTGAACGATTAGCCGGTGTACTGAGGTTTGGTGGTAAATCTCGCAAGAATAACACCAGCAATCAAAAGCGCTCCTGAAATATAGAACGCAAGATTGAGACTTCCAGTCACATCCTGAATAATCCCACCGACTCTTGCCATGAAGAATCCCAGGCCCCAACCGACGAAGACCAGGCCAAAATTGAATCCAAGGTTTTTGGCGCCATAGAAATCCGCGGTAAAGGAGGGCATGAGTGACAGCCCGCCGCCATACTGCCAGTAGGCAACCCCAACAACGAGAAACAGTAGAGCCAGATTCGCGGTCGAGATAACATAGGGAAGTGCAAACAGGCACACAGAAGATATAATACAGTTCAGACAATAGGCATTTAGACGGCCTATTTTATCTGAATAAAAACCGGTTCCGACACGTCCAGACGCGTTAACGAGACCTCCAAAAGATACAATTATCCATGCATTGGCAACAAAAAACGGTATGTTTTTTGCCGTTGTAGTCATCAGGCCCTTGGCACTGCTGATGATAAGAAGACCGGATTGAGTGTTCAGGATGAACATCAGCACCAGCGCGTAGAACTGCCAGGTTCTCATCATCTCCCCGGCCTCCCAGTCGTGTGTTTTTTCAGTTGCGTGTGATTCACGTTTTGAGACCACAACCGGCGGGGTATATCCCACGGGCGGTATCTTGAGCATTTGAGCGGCGATGACAACCACAACAGCAAAAAGGATTCCCAGGGCCACAAAACTTCCGGTAATGCCATAGGAATCGATCAGTTTCTGACCAAGCCATCCGATGTACAGTGCCGCGCCACCATATCCGCCGACAACCAGACCGGCAACAAGTCCTCTTTTGTGAGGACCGAACCATTTCAGCGCCGCGGGAGTTGGAGCAGCATAACCGATACCCATACCCGCGCCACCTAATACTCCAAAGCCGATGAGGAGGCCTGTATAACTTTTCATCATACCAGCAACGATACACCCGGCAGCCAGCAGGAGTCCACCTACTGTGGCACCAAACCTGGGACTTATTTTGTCCTGAATTCTCCCACCGGGGATCATCAGTATTGCAAATACAATAATGCAAAGCGAGAACGGAGTCGCGGCCTGCGCGTTAGTCAAATATATCCAGCCTTGATTGATACCTGTCATGGCCTCTCCTGCCCTTTCAACATTGACAAGGGCTGACTTCCAGATACTCCACGCATAGAGAATCCCCAGGCAAAGATTGATCGCCGTACCTGCAAAAGTGGTGATCCACGCCTGTGCCGGAACCTTTTCAATCGTTTGTGTGCTCATCTTTAATCTCCTTTCAAAAAGCGGGCTAAACGACCACCTACTTAAGTAGATGGGTTTGAATTTGCTGACTAAATATCCGGAATACCGGCAGTCTAGTAAAACCGGATTAAACTAAACCTCAATATCAAAAAAAACAAATCCATCGCTTAAAACACATTCTAAATGATGAGGAAGATACTCCTCAACTGTTTGTAAACTCTGTCGTACAAGATTACGAATACGTGCTGCCAATTCTGATTGCGACTTATGATAACGATACTTCATTACCTATACGAAGCGATACTCTATTTTATTGTAAGATTGCCTTCTCGAAATTCCATCCCAACCAGTAAATACAACTACCAGCTGAAAGCCACCCGCCGGTAAAGCAGGGGTTAAACCTTAAAAACAGACGAATTAAATGGATGAAATCCTGAAATATATCCATAAACCACATGCGAAAACCTGATCAAGTCGGGGCTGCCATCGGTACCACTGCCACCACCAGCCTGAACAGTAAAAAGGATGTTGCAAAAATTGATGTTTTTCTCAATCATATCAAATAGTTAAAACGTAAATGCTTTTCAGGGCCAGCTGTTTAAATTTATCGAATAAACAGGGGTACCTTGCAACAGCTATTAAAAACTTACTTTTTTTCATCTTTTCCTCCCATCATTTAAAAGGTTAATTATACAATGCCACTACCATAACGAACACTAAACAACCTAGCTATAATTAGGATAAGTTTAATAACAAAGAAAAAACGAACAATCAGGTCGACTATTTCTGAAAATTTTGTAAGATTTTTTTACAGCACCCTTTATTCCTGCCAAAACTTCACATCTGGAAAATAAAAATATTTCTGAATCCAGAGTTTTAGCCGCGTTATTTAATCGAACATGTTTTTATTGTCATGTGAAAAGTTCAAAAACCGCATCAAGAATTGCATATTCAACAACTTAGATTATCCTTAATCGAACATGTTTTTATTGTCAAGCGAAAAGTTCAAAAACCGCATCAAGAATTGCATATTCGACAACTTATAATTATCCTTAATCGAACATGTTTTTATTGTCAAGCGAAAAGTTCAGGCAAAAATGGGTGGGAGTGTCTATCGGATGTCGGATCTCAGATCAGCCGGATGTCTGGATCGGAATGTCCCGGACCAAGATAACTTGTAAGCATTAGTAGCACGGTCAGGCCTTGACAAGAATAGTGGGGTTAGACCTTTCACCCCATCGGCCACATCATAACTTTGGCAGTTTATTCCAACATAGAAAACCTTGTCCTCAGGGCAAGATCAGAAATCGTAGGCTTTGCCATATGATCGGCTCAATGTTATCCTTTTTTGATGGTGTTGTCCCCACAACTACCAGACAAAGGAGTAACAATGAGTCGATTCATGAAGTTATCACAAACGTTATGGTATTTGTCAGTACCATATTGTATGGGTACCTAAATATAGGTTTCGGGTACTAGAAGGTGCTATCGCAACAGAGGTTTCAAATTGTATTCGAGCTTTTTCGGAACAGCAAGATGTTGAAATTGTAGAGTTAAGTGTACAAATTGATCATGTTCACTTGTTGGTGATGGTGCCACCTAAGATTTCGATATCGAAATCTTAGGTATAGTTAAAGGCCGAACGGCTATCAAAGTTTTGAACAAATTCAAACAATTGAAAAAGAGACCATATTGGGGTAATCATTTTTGGGCCCGAGGGTACTGTGTCGATACCGTAGGACTGAACAGCCGAGACTGTTCTAAATTAATAAAAAGGGGCAAGGCAGAGTACCCCCCTTCCAGGGGTTCTCAAAACCGGCCCCTCAGGAGCCGGTTTTTTAGTTTTGACGCTGCCATAAATTACAGCCAGCACTTCACATCTGGAAAATAAGGATATTTCTGAATCCAGAGTTTTAGCCGCGTTATTTAATCGAACATGTTTTTATTGTCATGTGAAAAGTTCAGAAACCGCATCAAAAATTGCATATTCGACAACTTAAATTATCCTTAAAACATATTTTTATTGTCAAGCGTAATGTTCGGACAAAAATGGGGGGGGGTCGATGGGATGTCGGATGTCTCGGATGTCGGATCGGACCAAGATGACTTGGAAATAGTGTTGAATGGTGGGGTCAGACCTTGACTGTTGTTGCTTCTCATTTTAATTTGACGAAAATTATCTAATTATCCGGGTAAAGTTTTCAAATTATTCGGAACCGTTAGATTTGGGGAAAATCGCGCCCTGGCCAATCTCAACTACTGATTTCGTAGTCATCCGGTAAATCCAAATCTTTTTTTGCCAATTGATACTCAATTACATACCTTCCAAGTAACTTGTAAATATTCGGCTACGTAAAACAACACTATCTGACAGCAGGTCATTAAGTTGGTTCGCTTCGCCCTGCTTCGCGAGGGGTCACATCTTGACAAAGGCTATTGAAAATCACCAATAAAAGCAGATATCACGATACGCCTTCGTCAAGAAATGACCCCAATCCCGGTAGTTCTAAAACAATACCGAATATTTACAGTAGCTTAATGCTAAGTAATTGATTTTATTAGGTTCAGGTTTTGCTTGATTTGAGCGATTTTATTGGTAAATTCAAGTTACTTCATGATAAACCGCTGCCGCGGGCAGTGTGAGGCGCTAATTTCACCTTTGTCTTTGAGTTGTGTGATCATCCATTGCGGCAATCGAATAGTCATAAGTTCACGTCTTAAATGAGCAGGTTTCTTTTTTCGGCCAGCACCGGCTCGCGTTTTAACCTCTAAAAGCTAAAGATTGTTTGATTACCGTATAACACTATTCAAGTTTATTTGGCCAAAAATGATGGACTCGTAAAAAGTCAGAGCGCCAAAACAGCCTTCCGGTGGTTTGGTAATAATATTTTCACCATGATCTGAGGAAAATATTCCGACTACCACTAAAATGTTAATAATCTGGTCTTCGACCGCCGCCACCATGACAACTCGAACAGGACCTGAAATTCTCAAACTCAAAAATTCCGTTCTCGTTGCGAACTAAGGAATGACAATCCAGACAAGCCATCCCTCTTGTTACCACCAGTCGATGATGCCTGGCCACGTTGTCATGGTTGCCGTGTCTATCTATGGGGGAACTGGAGCCCAAGTGGCATCCCAGGCAATCTTCATTGTTACCGATGTGTCCAAAATACGGCATCTCCGCACCGGGATCGAGCCTGCCATCGCCGTCCGAATCGATTTGTATGTTGTGAAGCGAACTCACTCCATGACACTGTTCACAGGCTCGAATTTTGAGATTCTCATCCGCCTGAAAATCATGGCATAAACTACACTCGAGTGCTGAGCCGGGAATCGTCCCCTGGCCGATTCCCGTACTGTGGTGAGTATCGTAATTTTGCCAAACCAGAATCCCGGTTTCGAAGTCGATGCCGGCGTCATGACAGAATTTACAGCCACCCTGGCCATTTGTACCTGTACCCAGGCCGGGAAATGGGGTTACCATGGAAGGTTCATAGCCCGGAATAAAATGGCCGTCAAGAGGGTTGTCAATGGGAACATGACAGGCTTTACAGTCTTGAGCTTCGGCTGATGCGGTGATATGGTGAACCGAGGCTTGTCCTGCAAACTGCTGATGGCAAAGCAAACAGTCTCTGAAGTTGACGAAAACATAGGAAGACGTGCCGCTATCCCATTGCTGCTCATGGCAGGCGAGACACTCATAGGTTTCTCCAGGTATCCCATTGGGCGCGGCTGTCGGATCGGGGATGATCTCTCCCACCAGCAGGTGGTGCCGGTCCGGTATCGTTCCCGGCGCCACGATATCAGGGTCTTCATGGCAGGCGCGGCAGCCAAGTTCTGTGACGTCGGTGAAAACACCATCCGGAAGACCGATGATTTGATTCACCGGCGGCGGTGGCACGGTTGCCCCCGCCGATGAGGATATCAGCAGACACAGAGCCAGAAGACTAAGAGTCAAGATATTTTTTTTCATGCTCCCTCCTCCTTAATACCTGAAGCGGGAAAGTGAAATGACAAAGCTTTTTCAGGTTCATCGCTTATCAGGATAAAACATTTATTTGACTATGGAAAAAATATTTTAAAAGTTACACTTTCGGATGACAAAAGTACCCGGCTGTCAATTCAAAAAAATTTCTATCCTGGCCCTTTGTTTGAGCTCCTGAACATGCGCTGCAATCTTCTCTCGGATGAGCCCTTTTTGCAAGTATTTTCCGATAAAATCCCTGACCTGCTCCAATGGCACAAAACCAGCTGGCTTTCGATCGACCAACTTGATAATATGATAGCCGAACCGGGTTTCGATAACATCGCTCACCTCGCCTTTTTTTAAGGCAAATGCAGCCTGGTCAAACTCAGGGGGCATAAAACCTCTTTTGATATATCCGAGGTCGCCCCCGACCTGTTTTGTCCGGGAGCAGTCTGAGCAGGTGTTTACAATTTCGACAAAGTCTTTTCCTTCAAATAACATTCGCTTGATATCTGCGGCTTTTTCCTGGGCTTTCAGCTTAGCCTCCGGCTTCGCATCTTTTTCCACACTGACCAGGATATGGCTCACTTTTACGCTCTCATCGCTTTTAAAACTGTCCTTTCTCTGCTCATAAAACTTTTTGATCTCCTCTTCGGAAACCTGTAGGTCGGTCAATCCCTGGCTTTTAAAATACTCGTTAAGATAGATGTTTTGCCTGGTGGTTGTCATCAGGCTCTCAATTGTCAGGTTTTTTGCCTTTAGATAGCGTTGAAACTTTTCCTCCGATTTGAGCTTTTCTTTTATTAAAGCCAGTTTTGCTTTGACCTGATTCTCAATGTCAGGAATAGCCAATTTCCGGCTTGCCTGATTCAAAATCTCCTGGTCGATTATTCGCTCCAGAGCCTGCTTTTTCAGCTTGTTAACCAGTTCGGGCTGTTGGTTATGCATGCCGAGGTTTTTAAATTTACGCAATTTTTTATTGACTTCCATGGTGATCTGATCTTCATAAATTAGTATTCCGTTGACTTTGGCGATGACTGTCCTTGAATTATCCCTTGAAGGCTCCTTCTCATCACTGCATATACCGATGTTTGGATGGGAGAGAGACAAGATTAAGGAAAGACATGACAGGATTAATAAAAAGTGGCTTGTAACATTTCTTTTTCGCATTTTGCTTTTTTCTATATCCAGTTGGTTTCGTTGGCGAAAACCCCTCCGGGACCAGGTTTCGAACAGAGTTCCCTCTGTCATTGCAGGGGCAGCAGGAGGGTCTTACCGCCTGGGCGGTCTTCTGAGCAGGAGTTTCTTGACCACGACCTCAGCCGAGACACTGCCGAACACGCTGACCACTTCAATGGTGCTGCCACTGACGCATTCGCCAAAGTCGGCCACGATTTCTGTATCATTCCACGAAATGATGGTGCCGGTCTCGGTGGTCGTTGGCGTGGTCAGATAAACACCTATACTGGAGCTGGCCGAAGCCACATACTGGCCGAAACCGCTGCCGGTGATGTAGACAATGCCATCCTTACAAGTGGCGGAGTCGATAACCATCGTTGGCATTACCGCTGCGGCCGCATCGATGAGACCACATCCATAGGTCTCGTCCCATCCAGCTGTTCCCAGATCCTTTGCGGTTTCCCGCAGCTTTTTTCGCACATCCTGGTTGTTTATCACTCCGTCCCCGTTTATATCTTCTACGCCGTATGAGATCATCAGGGCCGCCGTTCCGGTAACATGAGGAGCGGCCTGGGAGGTGCCGCTCATTTCCGCATAGCCGCCGTCTTCTGAGGTGGAACATATTAACACCGCCGGGGCGGCCAATTCAACCTGGGGGCCGAGAGGCGAAAAATACGCGGGTTGATCAGTTTTATCGGTGCCGGTGACCGCGATGACAGAGTCATAGGCGGCTGGATAGGTTACCGCTCCGCCATTTGTGTTGCCCGCCGCGGCAACCAACAGTAAACCCGCGTTGTCGGCCGCGTCACAGGCATCATGAAGGGCTTGCGAGTAGTCGCCGGCAAGGCTTATATTGGCAATGTCCATATTGTGGTCCACGGCCCACTGAATGCCGGCTATTATCCAACTTAGAGATCCGAAACCAGCACCATCCAAGACCTTAACAGCATGAAGTGAGGCTTCAGGAGCCACCCCGACGACACCAAAACCATTTGCTTCGGCGGCTATAATCCCGGCCACGTGGGTGCCGTGGCCGTTCCAGCTATCATCGAAGGGATCGTCGTCATCAAAGACAAAGTCATACCCGTCAACGTAATTTCCCGCCAGTTCTTCGTGGGTGTAATCGATCCCGGTATCAATGACCGCGACATCAACCCCGCTGCCCTTGATATTGGCGTCATGTATCACTTGACAGCCGATGTGCTCCACGCCCCAGCTGTTTTCGTATTCGACGCTCCCGGCGGTGACCGGCTCTATCGCCGTGAAGGTTGCGTCTTGCTCCACATACGCGACATGAGGATTGCGACGCAAGTTGGCCAGGGCATGTTCCGGTATCTTCGCGGCTATGGCATTGATCAGATGATATGTACGATGAACACCACCGCCGGCACCATGAATCAGCGCTTTCTCGTTCGGGCCAGGCTGCTTGTGAAATCCTATGATTACCGAACGTTGCGCTCCCAGAGCGACCGTCGAGAGGCAAAAGCAGATGAAAACCAGGAAAACCGGCAGAGAGAAGTATTTGCTTCGCAATGGCATAGGGATATCCTCCTGGGTGACAAGGCGTTTAAACCAAAAATTCACGCCCGGTCGTTATTGATATGAAAAGATGTGGAAAAATTTCCCATGATAGTTTGAACGCAAAGTATTTCCGGCAAAAAATAAAAGCAGCAGGGAGCCAGCTCCGCCAGTACCCTGCTGCTTAATACTTAAAAGAGAATTACCTTTCAAGAAAAAGAGTTACCTCCTGAGCGGCCTTCTAATTATTTGTTTTTTGACTACGACGTCAGCCGAAGCAGCGCCGTAGACGCTGTCCACTGTAATCTCGCTGCCGCTTATGCAATCTCCAAAATCGGCCACAATCATGGTGTCAGTCCAGGAGATGATGGTGTAGTCCCCGGTGGGGGCTGTCAGGGTAACGCCAGTCCCCGAACCAGTGGCATCCACGTACAGCCCGAAGCCGCTGCCAATGATGGTGACGATGCCGTCCTTACAGGTAGCTGAGGTGACAATCACCGCCGGCATCACCGAAAGATTGACACAATTACTTGTCTGAGGTCCCTTGATGGCCCGCAGGTCATAATTGCCGGGAGCCAGGTCGGCAGGAATGGTTACCATCATTGAAGCCTCGCTGATGGTATCCGGAACCAGAGTGGTTTCGGCATCATCGACACCGGTCAGGATGATGTCGGAGAACAAATCGATGGGACCATCAGGACCAACAACCTGGTTGGTAAACGCGGAACCGGTTACCGTAATCGTTGTCGGGCTACCGCCCGTGACCCTGTAGGCACTCAACTCGCTGATATTTGGAGCAACAGCGCCGGAATAGGGTGCGGCAGTAATAGCCGCGTTGGCGTGGCAGCCATTACAGTCATCATTATGACCGATGTGGCCCCAGTAGGCGTCCTCTAAACCAGGCACGATGGTGCCGGGATTAGCAGGATTAGGAGAATCCGCCTGGATGTTGTGCAACGATCCCACTCCGTGGCAGACTTCGCAGCCACGGATAGCTTCTAAGGTTCCAATAGCATCCACCGCATGGCACGTTATACATGGGAGTGTTGATCCGGAGCCAACCTGGCCGATCCCCGTGCCGTGGTGGGTATCGGCATTTGTGGATACAACAAAGCCGGATACATCGTCGGTGCCGGCGGCATGACAGAAGGCACAGCCGCCCTCACCACCTGCTCCTGTCCCTATCCCGGTAAGCGGAGTTACCATGGAAGGATCATATGTTGGCACATAATGACCGTCAAGAGGATTATCGATTTGACCGTGACAGGCCTTGCAGTCCTGCGCGTTCGCGGCTGCGGTCATATGGTGAACCGAGGCTACTCCGGCAACTTGTACATGACAAAGCAAACAGTCTCTGAAGTTGACAAAAACATAGGAAGATGTGCCGGGATCCCATTCCAGTTCATGGCAGGAGAGACACTCATAGAGATCTCCCGGGGTTCCGTGGGGCGCGGCCGTCGGATCGATAATGGTATCGCCAACAATCAGATGGTGCCGGTCCGGTACGCTTCCGGGATTGACAATACTGCTATCTCCATGGCAAGCCCGGCAGCCGGCCTCATCCAGATTGTTGAAAACTCCGTCCGGGATACCGATGACTTGATTTACCGGCGGCGGCGGCACGGTCGCCCAGCTTACCACTACCAGCGCCAGGATCATCGTCAGGGACATGGCTAAAATTCCTGATAGTCTTGTTTTCATTTGTTTCTCCTCCTTTTTCCTTTGATTAAATCAGATCTAACAGCATCGGGGGTTTGAGAACATCCAAATGGAATTTGTCTTTCATCACCTCCTTTCAGTATCGATTGAACATTGGTAAATCACTATACACAACGCCTCCCAAGCGAAAAACTGCGAGGGAGGCTTTTTTCCTGATCGCTTTGATGATGATAGATTAGCTGCTGGACTTCCGGCTGATCCCCACCAGCCCGATTATGCCGGAGCCCAGGAGCCAGAATGCCCCGGGGATGGGTACGGCGTTGCACGGGGGAGTCTCGCCGTTGGTTGTGAATGAAAAAGCGTTCAAGGTTCCAGTATCTTCGGTATAATTATCCCAGATGACCAGGGACCAGGTTCCAGCGATTGAGTTACCATCAAAAGAGCTCAGCAGGTTGCTGTCTGTGTATGAATCGAAAGTGGACACAGGCTTGAATGAGCCCGGGCCATAAGGCGGCGTACCGGAGTCAATATAAGTCGCTGCCTCGTCATCAAAAGTTACCCCGGTCAAATTATCCTCGGCTCCCCCATACTCGTTAAAGAGTTGAACATATTTCCCAGTACTACTTTCGGATTCCCAGTGCGCCAGATAGATGTCGAGATCGGATATACATGTATGGGTCACATCAACACAGACATTGACATCGGTAACGGTCCCCGAGTCGGTAACAACAATATCAGCATAAAGATAGTCCCCTTCCGGAATCGCAACGGGAGTGCCTGGATAGGTGAAGGTTGCCGCACCTGCTACCCCCGCGGTTAAAAGCCCCAATAACAAAGCGCATAAGATTCCTGAAAACTTTTTCACTTGTCTACCTCCTCTTTTTCTTAAAAGTTAATTACCAGGTACTGATCTGAAGAGTTGCACTTCCTTGCCAGCTATTACACATAAAAGATAATGTCACAAAGTCATTAGGGCTTCCAGTATTGTCGTCTACCACATAGAAAGTGACAGGATCCATCAATGCTGCGGCTGCATTTTGAACTCCGGCAACCCAAACAAGCATCACCGCGAAAGCCATCACTAATATTTTCTTCATGATCAATCCCTCCCTCTGGGATAAATATTCAAAAAATTTATCGGCATTGTCTCGCGGTAATCTAATAATTTATAATACAGGATATTCTCCCGATGTCAATAGGTAGAAAGTACTAATTTAGCACCATCTTTATAACGATCATGCAAGCCAAAAGTATGAAGCCCTTTCAATTTTCAATCCTTCCTTCAATCTCGCCAGCAGCAAAAAAACAGCAATCGTCGTCAAAACTCACCACCATACCGGTCGGCGTACTGCGGACAACGGTACCACGAAGCTGAACTCTGCAGCCAGGCTAATTACAGGCAGGAAACCGCAATTCCAAACCTAGCATCATTCCCGGCGACAAAGGCTGCCGGGTATCAAAAAAAGCCCCGGAGGATGAGATATCCCGGGTCATCAACATAACCTCCGGACATTCCTGAATATCTGGAATATCAATAATCACCACAGGCATATTGAGATCATAACACTGTATGCGACGACGGTCAGCCATAATGATAAATCGCCTTCAGATATACACTATATACCACAACCTGGATAAACCGGAACCAAAAAAATGATTTTCATATGAACCAGTGCATGAAGACCACGAAGATAAAAATGTCTTCCTTCGTGTATTTCGTGACCTTTGTGGTAAAAAATATTTTAACTGTCTTGCGTAAAACTTCATTGATAAGAGCGTAAAACAAAAAAACAGACACACCCTACATATGATAGTTCTGAGAATAGCTCATAGAAGCAAGTCTGCCAATCAGCCAAAAGTATGATTTTACCTAAGTTAAGCGATTAGCAGTTAGCTATCAGCGTTTAGCTTTAAAAAAATCAAGACATTACGTTCATGAGCAATAAGACCTGACGGGTTACTGTTTGGCGAAATTCCTGCAGACAGGAACTCATAGCCCAGCGGGAAACCCACATCTGTCCAGCGGCTATGGCATCTACTCCCTGAACCAGTTGTTCCAGAGGACAGTGTTCGTGGAATACCCCCCAGAGGCCACAGATCAGCGCGTCCCGCTGGATATCCAAAGCGACTGCCACGTTAAAAAAAACCATGCGGGAGCTGGGATTATCCTGAGGGGTATAATTTTCCAGTCGCTCGGGCAATGCCTCCCGCCAGGCGGCCTACCGCTTCCATCTTCTGGGCCTGAAGGAGTTGACGCTCAAGTCTTTTGTGCTCCGTTATGTCCCGCATTATTCCCTGGTATGTCTCAACAGTTCCTTTCTCATCGCAAAGAACCGTGGCGGTCACAAGCACAAACAGTTTCCTGGCATTCTTTCTTTTCATCTCTATTTCATAATCCTTGACGAACCTGTCCCGCTCAAGCGTTTTTTGATACCTCTCTCTGTCTTCAGGATCCCAATAAAGGTCGTTGACAATGTCAATCGACAGAAGATCTTCCACGGTTTCAGTATATAGCCATTCCGATATAAGAAGACTTGTACAGGATGTCCAATTGAAGTTACTTCCGGCGCGACATCGTGAGATACCGTTGTTTTTTCCGGCGAATGGAGCACAGAAATTGACCTAATGTGGGACAGTTTTTAAAACTGTCCCGACAGGCGAGTTTGGCAATTTCAGCGTAATGAGTCGTTGAAAAAACAGGTAATCGAGCGCAAAAAAGCACCTGAACTAACTTCAGTTGACAAAATATAGGACCTTATATCGGAATTCCAGGAAGGCCTTACCGTTTGTATCGACAATGTATCAGTCCTGAGATACAGTATATAACAAATTGCCGGTTTGGCAGATGGTCCGAATCTGTGTTCGTCTGTGTATGTCGAGCGAGCACAGCGAGTGGGTGGGTAGCAAATTTTTATACTCGTGGGTGACGAAAGTCTCAGTTATGAACGTTTGATATTAAGGTAAAGATCTGAATTATGGCTAAAAATACAAGTGTAAATGTTAGAACAACCAAGGAGATTAAAAAGGGTGCAGAAGTCATTCTTAGTGGCCTCGGATTGAACATCTCCTCGGCCGTCAATCTTTTTTTGAAACAGGTTATTAACTACAGGGGTATCCCGTTTAATTTGCGACTGCCTAACAGGGAAACGCTGAATGCTATGGATGACATTGAAAATAGTCGTAATCTTGAGTCAGCGGATACCGTTGAAGAAATGTTCAAAAAGATTGGTGTATGAATTCCAGAAAACTGATATGGACAAAAGGTTTCTCTAAGGATGTCAAATGAGCGAAAAGGCGTAACCGGAATTTAGAATCTCTTCAGAAAGTTACTGAAATGCTGCAACCGGGCAACGCCCAAACCTCAGGAATACAAACTTCATCCCTTTAAAAGGCAAATACTCAGGTTATATGGAATGTCATATTGAACCTGATTGGTTGCTAATCTGGAAAGCAGATAGCAAAAACGTCTATCTGACACGAACCGGTACACATTCAGACCTTTTTGGATAATATAACCACATTTTTCGTTCCTTTGACTTGCCTGGCTCTTACTTGCTTCAGTCAGAGATAGGCGTCAAGGCCAAGGGAACCATCCTGCTGGTTGCCATTGCGGAAAGCCGTATAAATACGTGGTCTCGGGAAAACGCAGGAGATTCGGTTCGTGGCAGAAGAGACAAAGATCCATTTCCTTTTCCAGCAACCGGACTCTCCATGGTGGTGCTCTATCACAATCAACAGGAGAAGATGCTGGAAAGCCGGGTTTTTATGGATTTGATGAGATAAAAGACATTCAGGTACCTTTCGGCCAGGTAAATGGTCTGCTGAAACAGGCTTATGCCGACCGGGAACCGCTTAATGTCCTGAAATCAAACACTCACCCGACTAACCAGGACAACAAAACAGTTAAATGCGGCATTTTCAAGGACGATTATGCCGAACGAAAGGGAAGCAACCGCCGGCGGCACATCAACGTCTGCTTTAAAGACATTGAGGAGCCCAACAAAATTGAGGCGGCTGATCAATCCTGTTTTAAACACTACTCGATACTTACTTACTGCAAACATGACAAAACCGTTGAATCGCTGATCGGCAATGCCTCGGCGTTTTTGATTATCCTCATCTGCGAGGAAAACAGCTTTTACGGTTATGTGCTGGCCGACAAACCTTTAATAGCTTCACATATAAGCTACGAAAATGCCAGAATCGCCTCATCCATTGTTGCCCATTCGGCCCTGACCATCGGCAGGGCAATGAAGCATCGGGAAATGATGACGCGGATAGCCAAACAGAACGAAGAGTTGTCCCGCCACCTGGAAGAAAACGAACAACTTAAAAGTTTTTATGAAAGTATTTTTCAAAGCCTGCGCAGCGGCTTGATTACCGCGGACAAAAACCTCAACATCACCCACCTGAACAAAGCCACAGTAAACCTGCTGGGATTTTCGCCGGCGGAGATAATAGACTACCCGCTGATCTCCCTGTTCACAGCTCAGAAAGAGAAAATCAGGGAAATATTCACCAGTGGAGGAAAATGTATCGACCCAAAAACCGGCTTCCTTTCGGAGTTCAGGATGGTCCGCAAGGACCGTGAGCCGTTGCCCACAGAGGTCTGCTTTTCCATCATCCACGACAAAAGTGAGGAGATAACCGGACTAAGCTGTATTTTCCTGGATATAACCCAGCGTAAAAAGATGGAAAAACACCTGGCAAGAATGGATAGACTGGCATCCCTGGGGGAACTGGCATCGGGTATCGCTCATGAAATCCGCAATCCCCTGGCTGGAATTGGAGGGGCACTCCAGATTCTCAGCAAGCAGTTTGACAATGACAACTCTAATCATGTAATTTTCAAAGAGGTCCTTGATCAGGTTCTCAGGTTGGATGATTTCGTTAAAAATCTGCTCCAGTTCGCCCGACTCAGTACCCCAAAGTTTGAATCCCTGCAAATTGATGATGTGATTGACAGCACCATGGCACCATTTCCGTTGATAGTAATCCCGATACAGGCACAACCTTTACTATTTCTCTGCCCATAGACAGCTGATCTGAATCAAAAGGCTTTTACCGTACGCTGCAATGACGAAGATTGCAACATAACGATGGAGATGGAGTTCTTACGAAGCCATCAATAGTAATTCCAGATCGACCAATAATCCTCGGCTTTTTCGCCGACCTTTTCCAAGCGCTCGAGATATGGCAGAATCGGAACATCATTGCCGACATAGGTCTGAGTCGACTGGGAGATGTTCTGTTCCCAGGGATAAAACTCATAGACCCGGGAGCCATCCGGTAAAATTGACAGCAGGTCACGCTGCTGCTGGGCTCGCAGATAGTTTTTACCCAGACCCGGAACATTAAAAACCGCCTCATCAGTACGTCCCAGACCCGGCAGCAGCCGGGCTTCCTCTTTCTGTTCCTGGAGCAGCCTGGCGATGGGTACCCGGTAGGCGGCGGTTTCCTCCTTACCCTTGGCATTAAAAGTATAATAAGGATCAATGCCGATAAGACGCAATTGACGACGCAGGGCTACCGACTCAAAACGGCGGGAAGCAAAAAAAGTATAAACCAGCTGATTGTAAACCGGAACTCCCTGCATCTGCAAATGATTCACTGCGGCCACCACTTCAGGGGTAATTTCATAAACATGCTGTACATGGGTGACTACCGCCACTTCCCGACGTCCCGGCTGCCTGAATGAGCCGATCATTTCAGCCAGCGCCGGGGTGATCCTCATGGGCATGGTTACCAGGGTCCGGGTACCTATACGCAACCGTTCAACGGTGGGAATATCCGCCACCCGGGAGATAATGGCTTCCAGAATATTGTCATCCAATGCCAGGGGATCACCACCAGTAATTAAAACTTCTTTGATTGCCGGGTGGTTCCGTATCCAGGCTACCGCTGCATCTATCTGCTTTTCCGATGCCAGGGATCCCGGAGCCATGGCATCATCAATCTCCCAGTTGCGCTGGCAATAGACACAGATCTGCGGGCAGGTATTAAACGGTTTAAAAATACAGATCGCCGGATAGCGACGGGTGATAAGATCAAAAGGAGAAGTATCTTCTTCAAGCATAAAATCAAGACTTTTGTCATGTCGTGAACGAGCATCTGCAATTTTTTCCACATAATCCATCGGCGGTAAAACCTGCGCCCGGACGGCCCGGTCCCGCTTACTGGCATAAGTATCCATCAGCGACAGATAGTGGGGAGTAATACCAAAGGGGACCTTGCGTTTTCTGGCCGCCGCAACCGCTTGTTTTTCCACCTCACTGAGGCCGACAAGATTCGCCAGTAGGCCGGTATCCTGAACAATATTTTCCAACTGCCAGCGCCAGTCATCCCATTGATCCAGGGTCCCGTCAAAATGAGCCAGCATGGTATCACGGCGCTGCCTCCTCATTTCAACTATCTCCGGTTCCAGACCGGAAACATATTGTGCCATCCGCTGTTCGACACTTTCCCATAGAGTGTCAAGTTGCCGGGAACGGGCGATTGCGGCCGGGCGACCATGAAGTTCGGTGGCCTCAAGGGGAATATCCATCAGAACGTGATGGGGTCCCATTCCATGCAAGCCATGCAGAATATTGTATAACTCGGCAAAGAATGGCGGTTGCAGATCAGGACGGGGAATGCATTCGGCAATATCACTGACGGCCTGAGCAATACTGAAATCGGACAGCTGATCAGCCCGTTCACGCAACATACCCCGCATCACCCGGGCACAATCACGGGCACAAACCCGAGAGCTGTTATTTGCCAGAGAAACACGATGATAGACGTCATTTTCCAGCTGGGTTACCAGCAGAGCCAGCCGCTCACGGACCTGCTCCAGGTCCGGCGCCTGACGGGCTATGGTAAAAAAAAGCGGGAAGCTTATTTTCAGGTATTCAGCCGTCAACTTTGCGTAATCTATCATCTATCTACCCATAAAATATCTGTCATTTCAAGAACTTCCAATACAGACCATGGCTTATAACACATTATTGCCGAAGAAGCAAAAGCGGGCAAAAAATCATTGACAACCAACCCGGTTTACAGGTATGAAAGTGGCCTTGTTTTCCAACTCATTATCGATTTTTATGATTTCGTGAAAAGTTATGAAACTGATGGCACAGTAAAGGCTTCATATTCGAGGCGCGCAAAGCCTGAGGCATGAAGCGTACTTAAAGTACGCTGCAATAACGAAGGCTGCAGAGCAATGAAGAAGATGGAGTTTTTACGAAGCCATCACCTTTGGCGGGGTTAACTCAGCTGGTAGAGTGTCAGCTTCCCAAGCTGAAAGTCGCGGGTTCGAATCCCGTACCCCGCTCCATAAAAAGATATTAAAATTCAGGTATTTAGAAAGCAAAAAGGGAGGTCGTCATGACCTCCCTTTTTGCTGTTTTCAGCCTTTGGTATCCGGTTTATTAAGCTAATGGACTAAAAACAGGGCTGGCAAACCATCATTTCACCGAATCCCACCAGCACTGGCATTTGAACTACAGCACCAAATTTTGCCGTTTGCCATACTTTTGGCATTTATGATACATAGGGGGGATGGATACACCGCTTAATCTACGCCAGGAACCCAGCCCCGGGGTTCACCTGCTCCGTTTCCGGGGCGACACGATAACTTTCACCCTGAGTTTGTCATCACCACGGCCCGGCAGCGCCTGGCTGCGCACCAATCTCGGCCAGGCGGCTATCGGCCGCCGGGAAATCATCCGCCAGGTGGAAGCGGAAGAATCACCCCTTGGCCGCGACTGGTTTGACCTGCCGATGGAACGGCTTGATAAACAGCATTTCCAGCTTACCGTTCCCCTGCTTGAGATTGGTCATTTTGCCGGGAAATGTTTTTTTATCCAGGAAGGTCAAGAAACACCATGCTGGCCGGACGGCAATAACACCATCATCAATATTGAGCCAGCCTTCACCTGCGGTGCCAACAGTATCTACAATACTTTTGTCCGCCAGTTCGGTCCCAACAAAAAAGCCAGGACAACTCCAACGCCAGACGAAGAAAACTACATTCAGGCCCTTGACCGGCATAAATACACCGTCATCCCACCATCCGGCACCTTTCGTGACCTGATTACCGAGCTTGATTTCATCATCGGCAAGCTAGGCTGCCGTATCATCCAACTGCTCCCCATCTATCCAACCCCAACGACTTTTGCCCGCATGGGACGTTTCGGCAGTCCTTACGCGGCGCTTGATTTTACCTCGGTGGATCCAGCCCTGGCGGTTTTTGACCCAAAAGCTACTCCCTTGGAACAGTTCGGGGAACTGGTTGATGCCATTCACGCCCGCCAAGCCACACTTTTCATTGATATCGCCCCTAACCATACGGGCTGGGGAGCTCACATTCATGCCACCCATCCTGAATGGCTGGTCAGGGACGAGGAAGGACGAATTGAAGTTCCCGGAGCCTGGGGAGTCACTTGGGCTGATCTGACCCGCCTTGATTACCACCAGCACGAACTCTGGCGCTTCATGGCAGAAGTTTTTCTCACATGGTGCCACCGAGGGGTTGACGGCTTCCGTTGTGACGCCGGTTACATGATTCCAGTGGCAGCCTGGAAATATATCATTGCCAAGGTCAGGGAACAATACCCGGACACGGTTTTTCTGCTGGAAGGACTGGGCGGCAAAATATCGGTCACCGAAGAGTTGCTGGATAACGCCAATTTCAACTGGGCTTATTCTGAATTGTTCCAAAATTATGATCGGGGACAACTCGAATTCTACCTGCCGGGAGCACTGCATGTTTCCGCCGGCAAGGGCATTATGGTGAATTTTGCCGAGACCCATGATAACAACCGATTGGCAACCACTTCCAGCTCCTATGCCAGGATGCGGACCGCCCTTTGCGCCCTTTGTTCTCCGAATGGTGCCTTTGCTTTTACCAATGGCGTCGAATGGTTGGCCACAGAAAAAATTGACGTTCACCAGGCGTCATCGTTAAACTGGGGAGCAAAAAATAATCTGGTGGAACATATCCGCCGGCTGAATGCCATCCTGGCAACCCATCCAACTTTTTACGGCCAGGTAGAGCTGCGCTTGATACAGGAAGGCGAGGAAAATTTTATTGTCCTGAGCCGATATCAGCCAGCCGATGGTACTTTTTTGCTAATCCTGGTCAACCTGAACCTGAAACAGGAAACGAACGCCACCTGGTACTACCCGGCAGCCATTTCGGCTAAACCGGAGTTCATAGATCTTTTAAACGGCCGGAAAATAAGGGTGACTGAATATGATCATAAACAGTCCCTGAGGCTTGAGCCCGGCCAGGTTCTCTGCCTCTCAGCCGATTTTCATGATCTTGAGCTGGTCAACCAGGCGCTGACAAGACCTTTCATCCCGGCAGAATTACAGGAAAGCCAGGCCCGGCAGGCCAAGACCCTGGAAGTTTTCAACCATTACCGCGGCCTTAACCAGCTGAAATCCTTTGATCCGGCAACAGCCGGGGTACAACTGCTGGAGGATCCCGAGGGCTACTGCCGGAAGTGCAATCCCCACAGCGGGGAATCACAGGTCGTGAACTGGCACTGGCCCACCGACTGCCACCGGGAGGTGATGATCCCTCCAGACCATTTTCTCCAGGTTCACAGCCCCTTTCCTTTTCGGGCCTCCTTGAAAGAAGGACAAAAAAACCTGGGCAGTGAAAAAAGTCTGGCAGCAGCTGATAACAATCATTTTGTCCTTTTCAAACCCCTGGAAGTTCCCTCCGTTCACCGCTCCCTGGAGCTGAAACTGAACGTGTACAACCCCAAAAAAACCGAGCATGTCGAGGCCCCGCTACTGCTTTTAACCAAGCTAGATGATGTCCGGATCAAAAAACAATTCAACCGGGAAGAAATACTGCATACGCCACTACTATTCCTGGGGACCAATGGCCGGGGGGCCATGATGCGCAGTAATATTCTCTGGTCACACCTCAATAGCCGCTATGATGCCCTGCTGGCGGCCAATCTTGATCCTGGCATCCCCGTAGACCGGCAAATCATGTTCAGCCGCTGCCGGGCCTGGGTGGTTTTTCAGGGTTATTCCCAGGCCATTAATGGCGACTGCCTGCATTCCTTTACCTTTGACTATCATTCAGCCGGCCAGTGGAACTATCGGGTACCCACCGGCCAGGGAGAGCATGTACACCTGATGGTGAGCATGGAAATGGTCTCGGAAGCCAACAAAATCCGCCTGACATTCAGCCGGCCGGAAAACAATGACAATGATCGTCATCTGGACAATCAGCAACGGGTTACTTTAATCCTGCGGCCGGATATTGAAGATCGCAATTTCCATCAAACCACCAAGGCCTACCTGGGAGCTGAAAACCAGTGGCCGGCAGCGATCAGCTGCCAGAAAGAAGGTTTCACTTTCAGCCCGTCAACAGACCATCGACTACAAACAAACATTTCAGCCGGCCACTTTACCCAACAGCCTGAATGGTTGTATATGATTCATCGTCTACTTGAGGCTGAACGCAGCCTTGACCCGGATTCCGATCTGTTCAGCCCCGGCTATTTTACCGCCACCCTGGCTGGCAGCAAAACGGTGGAACTAACAGCAGAGGTCCTGACCAACACCAAATTACCGGCAAGAAAAATAGGATTACAGCGGATAGAAAGTTCAGCCAATAAGGATGAAAATGACGGGAAATCATCCGAGCTTGAAAAAGACCTTAAGCTGGCCTTGGAACATTATATGGTCAAACGGGGCAGCTTACGATCCGTTATTGCTGGCTACCCCTGGTTTCTTGACTGGGGCCGCGATTCGCTGATTGTGGCCCGCGGCCTGATCGCCGCAGGGAAAATTGAAAAAGCCAAGGAGATTTTAATCCAATTCGGCCGCTTTGAGGAACATGGTACCCTGCCCAATATGATTCAAGGCAACAACGCTGGCAATCGGGATACGGCTGATGCCCCCTTGTGGTTCATGGTCGCCATCAATGATATACTTAAAGCGGAAAACAGCCATGATTTTCTTGAAACAAGCACTGGCGACCGGACCATCAGACAGATTATCTTCTCTATCGGCAGCTCGCTGATTATCGGCACCGACAACGGCGTTCGGATGGATCCAAAATCGGGCCTGCTTTTCAGTCCGGCCCATTTCAGCTGGATGGACACCAATTATCCGGCTGCAACTCCCAGGCAGGGATATCCCATTGAAATCCAGGCTCTTTGGCACGCCTCATTATCATTGCTGGGCCGCGTGGACCCGCAAAAAGAAAAAGGTCCCTGGTTATCACTGGCAGAACAGGTGCAAAATTCCATTGAAAAACTTTTCTGGCTCAAGGAAGAGGGATTTCTGGCCGATTGTCTCCATAGCCCGGATGGTGGTCCTGCCGGACAGGCTGAAGCCGATGACGCCCTGCGCCCCAACCAGTTGCTGGCTATCACCCTGGGAGCGGTTAAAAACAAGGCTTATTGCCGCAAGATTCTTGATACTTGTGCCAGATTGCTGGTTCCCGGGGCTATCCGCAGCCTGGCTGATCGACCGCTGCAAAAACCACTGGCCATCTACCATCACGGGCAGCTACTCAACAACCCTGAAAACCCCTACCAGGGAACATACCAGGGAGATGAAGACAGCCAGAGAAAAGTTGCCTACCATAACGGCACGGCCTGGACTTGGATATTTCCCAGTTTCAGCGAAGCCTGGGCCATGACCTATGGCAGTGAAGGATATGAAACCGCCCGTTCATGGCTGGGTAGCAGCAGCATGTTGATCAATGAAGGATGTATTGGCCAGGTACCGGAAATAACCGATGGAAATTTTCCTCACCGGCAACGAGGCTGTGATGCCCAGGCCTGGGGCATCAGCGAGCTGCTGCGGGTTATTCTCTTTCTCAATAACAAATTATAACATAGTAATATTATTACTGGAATTCCAATATAAGGTCCTATATTTTGTCAACTGAAGTTACTTCAATTGAACATCCTGCAAAAGTTTCCTTATATCGGAATTCCAGTATTATTAATCTTATTTCATACATACTCAATGTGTCGAAACAATTATCAGAGATATCCAGGCTTGACCCATAAAAACTCACTACTCCCAACCATGAAGAATTTTATTGCAAATCATGAAAAATAAGTTAAACTGAGAAAGGTACTTAACATTATAAAAAAGGTAATACGCTTATGAGTCACATACAGATTTTCAATGTCTTTCCCAAGGTTCCTGAACCACTTTCTTTTCTTACCACCCTGGCCCACAATCTCTGGTGGACCTGGCAACGGGATGCAGTAGAGCTGTTCCGCCGTATTAACCCCCGGCTATGGGATGACGCCCATGGAAACCCGCTGGTTTTCTCAACCATGGTTACCCAAAAACGACTGGAGGAGCTGGCGGAAGATGAAAGCTTCCTCGCCCATCTCCACAAAGTGGAAGAGGATTTCAATAAGCAGATCAAAAAACCCATCGATTACGCCCAGACTCCCTACGAGTACAATAACAGCATTGTCTATTTTTCGATGGAATTCGGCATTCACGAGAGCTTGCCACTGTTTGCCGGCGGCTTGGGAGTACTGGCCGGTGACCATTTAAAAGCGGCATCTGATTTGGAGCTCCCCTTGACTGCCATCGGTCTTCTTTACCGCAACGGTTACTTTCATCAATACCTGGATCAAACCGGCTGGCAGCAGGAAGGTTACCTGGAAACCAATTTGTTCTTCCTTCCTCTCAGCAAAGCCAAGGATAGAGATGGGAAGCAGATTTTCATTTCCGTTACCGGACCCCAGGGTGAGATCCGGGCAGCAGTCTGGAAGGTTAATATTGGCAGGATAAACCTGTATCTGCTGGATACCAACCTGCCCGAAAACTCACCTGAGATTCGGCAAATAACCGCGAGTCTGTACAGTGGAGAATCAGCTGTACGGCTGGCTCAGGAAATTCTTCTGGGAATCGGCGGCATGCGGGCATTGAAAGCTTTAGGTATTCAGCCAAAAGTGTATCACATGAACGAAGGTCATTCTGCTTTCTGCAGCCTGGAACGATTGCGGTACTGCATGGAAAATCACCAGGTAGACCTGAAAACGGCATTGGAAATTGTGCCCCGGACCATGATCTTCACCACTCACACGCCGGTATCAGCCGGCCACGATGAGTTTCCCCCCTCTATGGTCAGGCCCTACTTTGAGGCTCTGGAAAAATCCCTGGGGACAACAGCGGATGAAATGATCTCTTGGGGACAACCGGCCGGCTCCGGTCCTGACGCCCCATTTTCCATGTTCATCATCGGCTTGAGAATGTCTTTTTACTGCAATGGGGTCAGCGAACTCCATGGCAAGATCGCCCGCCACATGTGGACCCACGTCTGGCCCGAACGACCGGAAGCGGAGATACCCATCGACCACGTTACCAATGGCATCCACATAACCTCCTGGATATCCCATCGCAACTACAAACTTTTTGAAAGTTATCTCGGACCTGACTGGCCCCTTCATCCCTGCGAAGAGAATGTTACCAAAAAAATCGATGAAATCTATGATGAAGAGTTGTGGAACGCCCACCAGATGGGCCGTTCCCGCCTGGTTAACGCCTGCCGCCGGCTGATGGTCAAGCAATGCAGCCAGCGCAATGCTTCAAAAAACGTGATGCAGCAGGCGGAATCAGTACTTGACCAGGATATCCTGACCATTGTTTTTGCCCGTCGTTTTGCCACCTATAAAAGGGCGACCTTGCTACTGGCAGAACCGGAGAGACTTGAAGCCCTGATTAACTCCTCAACCATGCCGGTACAGTTTATCTTTGCCGGCAAAGCTCATCCGAAAGACAACGAAGGCAAAGAACTGATTAAACGAATCTTCGCGTTCGCCAACCGTCCCAGTGTCCGACATCGCTTTGTTTTTCTCGAAGACTACGATATCAACATTGCCCGCTACCTGGTCCGGGGTGCCGATGTCTGGCTCAATACCCCCCGAAGGCCCTATGAGGCCTGTGGCACTTCCGGCATGAAAGCAGCTATTAACGGCGGCCTGAATGTAAGCATCCTGGATGGCTGGTGGTGTGAAGGATACAATAAAAACCGTGGCTGGAAGATCGGCAACGGCGAAGAATATGACGATCCTAAATATCAGGATGCCGTGGAGAGCCAGGCACTGTACAATATTCTTGAGGATGAGGTCATCCCCTGTTTTTATGACCGGAGAGAGGGTACCACGCCGGCCCGCTGGATAAAGATGATGAAGGAATCCATGAAAATGGCCATGCAGAATTTCTGCAGCATTCGCATGGTCAAGGAATATGAACGGCGATTCTACCTGCTCCTCGCCTGGCGCCACGATGAACTGCTTGCTGACAACGCCAGTGAAGCAGTTGAATTATATGAGCAACATCATCGACTCCATCGTTTGTGGGATAAAATCCGCCTTGAGTCACCCCAAAGGAACAATGGCGGTGCATTTATGGTGGGCGATGTCTTCAAGGCCACATCCATTGTTCACCTGGGTGAGCTGCGCCCTGAAGAAGTAAAAGTGGAACTCTATTACGGCCCCACACAGTCCCTTGAGCAGATAGAACCAGGAATGACGGAAACTATGTCCGTCGAGGAAAATCTCGGTAACGGCACCTATCGATACGGCTGCACTTTCCATTGTGATGTAGCCGGCCGCTACGGCTTCACTGCCCGGGTAACCCCCCGAGGTGACCGCCGGCTCCGGTATGACGCCACGTTCATTACCTGGGCTGATTGACCCTTAAAATTCTGAAGTCTGTGAAATTTTTTATTTACAGACTGGAAAGTGAAAGCCAACATGCATGCCAGCCATAAAAATCCCCGGGTCCTGATCATTACCCCGGAAGTCACCTACCTGCCCAATGGTATGGGCAACATAAGCAACTATCTGACCGCCAAGGCCGGCGGGCTGGCGGATGTTTCTGCAGCCCTGATCAGCGCACTTTTTGAGCAAGGGGCAGATGTGCATGTGGCGCTACCCGACTACCGGTCCATGTTCAACAACCAGATTCCTGAACGCCTGCAACGGGAATTGAAGATAATTCAAGAGCAGGTACCGGATGAGCGTCTCCATCTGGCCGAAGACCGGGTTTTCTACTATCGCAGCCAGGTCTACTCCAATTACGGCTGGAAAAACATGCTGATCAGCATGGCCTTCCAGCGGGAAGTCATCAATAACATCATCCCCCGGGTCCAACCAGATCTTATTCACTGCAATGACTGGATGACCGGTTTAATCCCGGCTATGTCGCGGCATCACGGCATTCCCTGTCTCTTCACCATTCATAACATTCATACGATCAAAACCTCCATGGCTCATATCGAAGATCGGGGTATTGATACCGCCGAATTCTGGCATAACCTTTATTTTGAACGACCAGCCTACAACTATGAGGAAACCCGTGAAAGCAATGAGGTGGATTTTCTTACCAGCGGTATTTTTGCCGCTCACTTCGTTAACACCGTAAGCCCCACTTTTCTGCAGGAAATTGTCGAAGGGAGGCATGATTTCGTTGAGCCTCAGATCCGACATGAATTGGAAAATAAATGGCATGCCAGTTGCGGGGTTGGCATCCTGAACGCTCCAGACCCATCTTTCAACCCGGCTGCTGACCAGGATTTAAACTATCGTTATGATCACACAAATTTTTGCCGCGAAAAACGAAACAATAAACGGGTGCTCCAAGAAAACCTGGGGCTGATTCAGGACGATCAGGCACCCTTGTTTTTCTGGCCTTCACGGCTGGATACAATCCAGAAAGGCTGTCAGTTGCTGGCTGAAATTCTCTTCCGTGTTGTTTCCAGCTACTGGCAACAGCATCTGCAGATTATCTTTGTTGCCAATGGAGAATTTCAACAGCACTTTAAGAATATTGTCAATTTTCATCAGCTGCATAACCGGGTAGCCATCTGCGATTTTGATGAAGCCCTGGCCCGCCAGGCCTATGGGGCATCGGATTTCATCCTGATGCCTTCACGCTATGAACCCTGTGGTCTGCCGCAGATGATCGGACCTCTTTACGGTTCCCTGCCAGTAGCCCACGACACCGGCGGCATCCACGACACCGTTACTCCCCTACAGCCGGAAAAGAACATCGGCAACGGTTTTCTTTTTGAATATCACGACTCAGCCGGGCTGTTCTGGGCCATAGAACAGGCAATGACTTTCTACGGCCTGCCGAAAACGATCAAAAATGAGCAGATTGAAAGGATTATGATTGAAAGTACTGCCACTTTCAACCATGAAGTAACTGCCCGCCACTACATGGACCTCTATGAAGAAATGCTCCAGCGACCGCTGCTGAGTCGAGAACCATAATAACTCAACTTTCTGAGTTATAAAAAAACAGCTGAAAAAAATTTCATTAGCTGTGAGGTGTTCGCCGCGAATCACCATCGTGGTGATTCGTTCGGCGCCCAATGCCGCCTGCCTGTCGGCAGACACGGCTATGAGCCATGCCGGAACATCCTAATAATATATTCAGGTAACACAAGTCAGAAAGTTGAGTCATAGATAATTGCCATTATTTATTTTGGCAGTTCAAGATTACTTCATGCTATGGAGCTTTCAATATTTTCAACTCTATGTTATTATTTTGCTGTTGCAGATTCCGGATCACTATATGAATTATCTTTTTCAAATAGTATAATGCTGCCAGCACCAACATCACTCCCGGATACCCTCTAAGAGAAAACCTCTCAAACAATAACTATAACAACCATGAAGGAGCAGTCCGTAATGCCGAAACGTTTTATCAGTTTTTTATCAACCCTCATCATTTTGTTTTCATTATTTTCCTCCGCCCAGGCAGCAACTACCTGGATCAATAATTTTGAAGCTGCCAAAAAGAAGGCAGTCGTAGAAAAAAAAGATATGCTGCTGTTTTTTTCCGGTTCTGACTGGTGCCACTGGTGCCAAAAATTGGACAAAGAAGTTTTTACCCAGGATACATTTGCCCAGGAAGCGGAAAAGAATTTTATTCTGGTAAATCTTGATTTCCCCCGGAAAAAAGAACTGGAGAAATCCATTAAAGAACAAAACCAACAAATGCAAAAGACATATGGAATAAGAGGATTTCCCACGGTTATCCTGACTGATGCCGGGGGTAAACCATATGCCAAAACCGGCTACCAACAGGGTGGCGTCGATGTCTACCTGGCCCAATTGGAGAATTTCCATAATAACAACACAAAAAAAGACACCTTATTGGCCAAAGCTGACCAGGCTGCCGGTTTGGAACGGGCCAAGTTGCTGGACCAGGCATTGGCAATAATGATGGAGAATCATCTTCTGGGAGATCGCAATAAGCTGATGGAAGAAATTGTTAAACTTGACCCTGACAACAAAGCAGGATTGAAGGAAAAATACATTCTTCAACATAAGGTCGCACCCATTGAAAAAGCACTGCAAAAGACGGGAAATTTCGACCAGGCCCTGACCGATTTAGATAAACTGCTGAAAGAAGAAACCAAACTGAAACCAGAAGACCTGCAACGACTCTATCTCTTTAAAGCCAGTATCTGTCTGAAAGGAAAAAAGGACAAGGACTCAGGCATCAACAATCTGGAACAGGCGGCAAAAGCGGCACCAGGCACAAAAATAGCTAAACAGATACCGGATATTATTGCCAATATTCGGGGAGAAAGAAAATAAACATTGGCTGAAAATTCTACCTCTTCCCATCCCGGGGTTTCTGACCCTATAAAGAAACTGCTGGCAACTGATCCTCTGTTGCAATTGTATGAAACCACTTTACACCGGCGGGCGGAGAAAACCAGGGCACGAGAACTGCAACTTACCCGGGGAGAAATCAGCCTGCGTGAGTTTGCCGCCGGTCAGCAATATTTTGGCCTTCATTTACAGGACAGGGAATGGGTCTTGCGGGAGTGGGCTCCGAATGCCACAGCTCTCTATGTGATTGGAGATTTTTCCAACTGGCAGGAAGATAAACGTTTCGCCATGAAACGGCTCAACACCCGGGGAGAGTGGGAAATCCACCTGCCCGGTGAAACCTTGAGGCATGGTGACTTGTACCGGTTTCGGATTCATTGGCCTGGCGGTTCCGGCGACCGGTTACCGGTCTATGCCAAACGGGTGGTGCAGGATTCTCAGACCCTGATTTTCAATACCCAGGTATGGCAACCGGAAAATCCTTATCAATGGCAAAGCCGTAAATTCCAACCACCTGCCGATGGGCTGCTGATCTATGAAGCCCATATCGGCATGGCTCAGGAAGAAGAAAAAATCGGCACCTACCGGGAATTCACCGACCATATTTTACCCCAGATCGCCGCTTCCGGCTACAACACCATCCAGTTGATGGCCATCCAGGAACACCCCTATTACGCTTCTTTTGGCTACCATGTAGCGAACTTTTTTGCTCCTTCATCCCGTTTCGGCACCCCGGATGAGTTAAAAGAGCTGGTTGATAAAGCCCACCTTCTGGGACTGGCCGTGATTATGGATCTGGTTCATTCCCACGCGGTCAGCAACGAAGTAGAAGGATTAAGCCGCTTTGATGGCACAGAATACCAGTATTTTCACCAAGGCCCCCGGGGCCGGCACCATGCCTGGGATTCCCGCTGTTTTGATTACGGCAAGCCCGAAGTCCTACATTTTCTGCTGTCAAACTGCCGTTTCTGGCTGGAGGAATACCACTTTGACGGTTTCCGCTTTGATGGCATCACCAGCATGCTCTATGATCACCATGGACTGGGAAAAGCCTTCACCTCTTATGGTGACTATTTTGACCAACATGTGGATGAAGATGCCCTGAGTTACCTCACCCTGGCCAACAAGCTTATCCATGAAATTCACCCTGAAGCTATTGTTATTGCCGAAGATATCAGCGGCATGCCCGGGCTGGCCGTATCGGTAGAGGAAGGAGGCATCGGTTTTGATTACCGCTTTGCCATGGGAATTCCCGACTTCTGGATCAAACTGACTAAGGAAGTTCGGGATGAAGAATGGCCCATAACACATCTCTGGCATGAGCTGAACAATCGGAGGGTCCATGAAAAAAGCATCAGTTATGCCGAGTCACATGACCAGGCCCTGGTGGGCGACCAAACCCTTATCTTCAGGCTTATAGGTCAGGAAATATATGACCATATGCAAACCAGCGACCAAAACCTGATTGTTGACCGGGGAATGGCCTTGCACAAGCTCATTCGCCTGATTACTCTGGCCACTGCCGGCAATGGGTACCTCAACTTTATGGGTAATGAATTCGGCCATCCAGAATGGATCGATTTTCCGCGGCCCGGAAATAACTGGTCATATCACTATGCCCGCCGTCAATGGCGGCTCAGGGATGATCCGAAGTTGAAATATCATTTTTTGGCGGCATTTGACCGCGACATGATTGCCTTGGCTGAAAAATACGCGTTCCTGAAAGGGCAAAAACCCATCCTCATCCATGAACATAATGACGACAAAGTACTGATTTTCCAGCGCTCAGAACTGCTGTTCGCGTTTAATTTCCATCCGCAAAATTCTTACAACCATTACGGTTTCACGGTACCAATAGAAGGAAAATATCAAATGATCCTCGACAGTGATGCCACTCAGTACGGCGGTCATGGACGCCTTGAGCCAGAACAAAAACACATTTCAGCCGCAGATCCCAAAACCAGCAGGCAACAGCTCAGTCTTTACCTTCCCTCCCGCAGCGCCCAAATTTTACAGGAGCCTGTAAGGGTGTAACTCAACTTTCTGACCTGTGTTACCAGAATACATTATCAGGCTGTTCGGGCTTGGCTCTCGCTCATTCTCGCTGCACATCGTGTGCAGCTCCGAGGTGTTCGCCGAACAAATCACCGTCCGGGTGATTCGTTCAGCGGCCAAAACCGCTTGGAGTCAAGCCCGGACATCTTGGATAATCATTTCAGTGTTTTGCAGTTAGTTACCCAGAAATTAAAAACCAATGGCACAGTAAAATCTTCATATTTGAGGCACGCAAAGCCTGAGGCATGAGGCGTACTTTTGAGTACGCTGCAATAACGAAGGCTGTGGTAGAACAAAGAAGATGAAGTTTTTACGAAGCCATCAGCCTCTACAAATCAACAGCTTACTTTTACCGCTCGGAGAATGGCTAACCGAAATCCGGGGAAATATTTTTTTAAAAAAATCAACCCCACCGGAAATAAATTCTTTAGCATCACCGGAGCCCATGGAATAAATCCGCAGGTAAAACAGCATCCTAATCCACCACTTACGGGGAACCTCATGTTCCATCAGCAGGACCATCCCCTCTTCGCTGACCACCCGTTTCATCTCCCGCAAGGCCAGCAATCTGGCATCACCTTTCAATTCATAGAGGGCGTGGGAACAGGTTACCACATCAAAAGAATGATCGGCAAAAGGCAGGAGGGCAGCGTCTCCCTCAACGACTGCAATCAAGCTCGTTAAATCTTTTTCCCGGGCTTTTAGCAACATCCCATGGGAAAAATCATAACCAACCAACAATCCAGCCGGATAATGACTGGCAAAATCAAGGATGACCGCACCAGTACCACAGCAGATATCCAGGATTTTCGGCTGAGATCCAGGAGTAAGACCGGCCGCATTAACCAGGAAATCCCTGGTATCATCTTCATCCTGGCGGGCATGCAGGCGGATGAAAGCATCATAAAAACCTGAGAAGAAATCGTAATATTTACGTCTGCCACCTCTTATGCTTGACATTGCAAGGCCACCCATTCCCCTTCCGCCAGCTGATGATCAATAACAAGCCCCTCAGCTTCATATATCCCCATGACCATTTCCAGCTGTTCCGCCAAGATTCCGGAGAGAATCAGCTGACCACCAGGATTCAGTTTTTTAATCACTTGAGGTGCCAGTTCCACCAGTACCGGAGCAATAATATTAGCCACTACCAGGTCAAATTTTTCCTCAAGTCCAACAAGAGAATCCGAGGATAACCGAACAGTACGATCACAGTTGTTCAGCCGACAATTTTTGGCAGCATTGATCAATGCATCTTTATCTGTATCAATGGCAAAAATGCGTCCAGCACCAAGTTTATTAGCGAGAATGGCCAGGATGGCACTGCCGGTCCCCACATCAAGAACTGAATTTCGGGGTTGCAGACTCTTTTCCAGTAAGGTTGCCGCCAGGCGGGTAGTTTCATGGGTACCGGTACCAAAAGCCATTCCGGGATAAATGACGATCTGGCCAGGTTGTCCACCTGCTCCTGGCCACCATGGGGGCATGACCATCCATGTTTGTGTCAGGTTCACCGGCCTGAAATATTCTTTCCAGCCTTCCATCCAGTTTTCCTGGCAAATTTTTTCAATCGCGATTTCCCCGAGGTCCGTTAAAAAAGGGGATAACTGCTGGCAAAGAACCTGTAGATCATCATAGCATTCCGCTGGGAAATAGGCAATTATAGGGGCACTCCCCCCCTCATCAGACTCCCAGACACCAGAACACCCGGCCGCGAAAAGCAGCCGGGTGACCTGGTCGTAATATTCAGGAAGTGGAATCAAAGATGTTGACCACCAATAAGGTAAAAAAGAGCTATTCCCTTCCAATGTTTGATTCATAATTGATATCCACTTATTTCATTCTCATAACCACAAAGATCCGACTGTTCCGTCGTTGAATCAGGAAGCGGATAAGTTTATTCTTTTCCGCCTTTTTGACCGCCTGGCGAAAATCTTTAACCGTTTCAATATCATTGTTATTAACCTGCAACACTATATCGCCGGGATGCAATCCTCCTTCGGCAGCCAGGCCATCAGGATCAACACGATTGATTACCACCCCGGAATCACGGGGTAAGCGATGCTGACCGGCAAACTCCGGGGTAATCTGGTGGACCGCCATCCCCAAACTATCCAAATCTCCCTCTTCCAATCTACTTGCATCAGCCTTTTCCTCACCTTTCAATTTCGCAATCACGACCTTCAGTTTTTTCACTTTACCCCGGCGCAGCACCTTCATTTTCACTTTAGTTTCCGGGGATACTGCCGCCACTAGTCGCGGAAGCTCCCGCATACTGTTCACTTCCTGGCCATTGAAAGAAAGAATAATATCCCCGGTTTCCAGGCCGGCCTTATCCGCAGGGCTATCCTTAACCACATCGGCAATCAGGGCACCTTTCTCGCTGTCCAAATCAAACGATTCAGCCAATTCAGGAGTAACTTTTTGAATCTGCACTCCCAGCCAACCACGGGATACTTTACCGGTTTTCAACTGCGGCAGCAGATCTTTAGCCATATTCACCGGGATGGCAAAACCAATCCCCTGACCGCCAGCGACAATAGCCGCATTGATCCCGACAACCTCTCCCTGCAGGTTAAAAAGGGGGCCACCACTGTTCCCGGGATTGATAGAAGCATCCGTCTGGATAAAATCATCATAGGGACCAGAACCGATAACCCGACCGCGGGCACTGACAATTCCGGCCGTAACCGTCCGTTCAAGGCCGAAGGGATTACCGATGGCAATAACCCAATCCCCCACCTCCAGTTTATTGGAATCACCGAGGGGAACGATGGGCAAATCATGATCAACTGCTATTTTCAAAATAGCCAAATCCGTCCGGTCATCAGTACCAATTACTTTGGCATCATAGGTTCTTTCATCGGAAAGGGTAACTTTCACTTCATCGGCATCCTCCACCACATGGTTATTGGTAAGAATATAACCATCTTTGCTGATGATAAAGCCTGAACCTAAGCTCCGCTGTTTGAATTTACGCTGGGGCTGCTGACCAAAAAAACGGTTAAAAAACTCATCAAACTGGTCGTTGGGAAAAGGCGAACCATGGAAATTGAAATTACGGCCACGGCGCTCAACCACCTTGGTTGTATTGATGTTAACTACCGCCGGAGTCAGAGTTTTCACCAGCGGCGCAAAGCTCGAAGGAGCGGGAACTGCAAACCCCATCTGGAACCAACAACAGATGATAACTGAAGTTACAACAACGGCAATCGAAACTTTCACTAATTTGCGCATTTCAACCAACCTCCTGAACAAAAAAATTATTATCTGGTACTTTCCGAAAACTAAATTTTTCCGGATGAAGACACTTTAAAAACCCGTTTAACCTCCCTAAAAAGGGACACCCCTTGGCAACCCTGCCAAGGGGTGGTTAGTAAGCAACCCAAAAAGGAGGTAAAAGGCTACCTGCCAACAGGAAGAAAAGAGAGGAACGAAAGAGTGGTTTTGCTAACCAACCTTCTATTCTCCCTTTATAACAGATGAATATTATACCTCGATTAGATAGATATTATTATTTTTTAATTTCATCATCCGGAGTTGATAAAGCATCAAAGGGAAGAACAACCGTAAAAGTGGTCCCCACATCTACAACACTCTCAACACTAATTTCACCATGATGAGCATTAACAATCCATTTAACAATGCTTAAGCCCAGACCATTGCCACCCTCCTCTCGGCTGCGAGCTTTATCAACACGGTAAAAACGGTCAAAAATACGGGGCAAATCTGCCTCCGGGATACCGATTCCCGTATCTTCAACCACCAACTCCACCCCATGGGACCCATCTTTAAGACGAACGGCCACACTCCTCCCCTCCGGGGTATAGCGAATGGCATTGGCAAGCAGGTTGGCAACCAGCTGACGCAATCGCAAACTATCTCCCTGCACCAGGGAAACCGGCTGAATATCTCCGGTCAGCATTACCCCCTTTTGTTCAGCCAGCATGACAAACTGGGAAATCAGTTCTTTGATCAGTTCCTGGAGATCAACAGATTCCAAAGACAAAAGGTCCTGGCCCATATCACTTCGGGACAGCAATAGAAGATCACTGACAATCTTAGACATTCTTTCAATTTCTTCAAGGTTGCTGACGAGAATTTCACGATATTCTTCTGCCGGCCGGTCAACCCGCAGGCCAATTTCAACTTCACCCCGCAGGATAGTCAACGGCGTACGGAGCTCATGGGAAGCATCAGCAGAAAACTGCTTGACCTTCATAAATGCCTGGGATAGACGATCAAGCATTTCATTGATGGTTTGGGAAAGCTGGCCAATGTCATCCTTCGCCACCTCAACGGTTATCCGTTCATCCAAGTTATTGGCAGTAATATGCCTAGTGGTAGTCGCAATATCACGAATCGGTTTAAGGGCTTTTCCAGCCAGAAAATAGCCAGCCAGACCAGCAACGAAGACCAGGGTTGGCACGGAAATCAACAAAATCAACAATAAATTCTGCATGGATGCCTGAACATATTCCAAGGATGTCCCAACCTGGATAACTCCCCGGACCTTTTTCCGGTAATCCAATAAAGGATAATTGATAAAACGAACCGGAACTTCATCACCAAAAAGATTCTGGGTCTCGTAAACAATTTCTCCCTTGGTTACCCGTTTTAAAATATTACGATTAACGGGAATGGACCGATCTTCAAGATTTTCGGTCCGGGAACCGATAGTCCCGGACAGGTCCAGCAGGCGGACAAATTTCCCCGTGGGCCGAACCCCGAAAATATGATTCAACCGCCGTTCAAACTCAGGCGGCAAAAAACTGGGGATGGCACACAAGTCCGTCTTGCCAATCAACTCCGCCATAGTTTTTAAGCGCTTGTCAACGGTCTGATTAAGCTTCTGCTCCATCATCAGGTAAACCCAACCACTGAACGCAACCAGGAACAGACCGAAAACCACCACATATAAAGCCGTCAGTTTCAGCCTGATACTTATCGGCCTCATTACTTCTTTTCCTCTTTCAAAACGTAGCCAACCCCACGAACGGTATGAATAAGCTTAGAGGCAAAACCACGATCCACTTTATTGCGCAGGTAATTAATATAGACATCAATAACATTGGTAAAACTGTCATAATTATAATCCCAGACATGCTCGGCAATCATGGTTCGGGTTAGAACCCGGTTGGGATTCCGCACCAGATATTCCAGCAAGGTATATTCTTTGGCAGTCAGTTCAATCTCCCGGCCATCACGAATAACTTTGTGGCTGATCAAATCAAGAGTAAGATCCGCAAACGTAAGAACATTACTCAGTGCCCCTGAACCACGACGTAAAACCGCCCTGATCCGCACCAGCAATTCTTCAAAGGAAAAGGGTTTACTGATATAATCATCACAACCAGCATTAAAACCCTCAAGTTTATCTTCCACCATTTCCTTGGCCGTCAGCATAATCACCGGGATGTTAATCTGCCGCTGGCGTAAAGTCTTCAAAATTTCAATGCCATCCTTGCCCGGCAACATAATATCAAGAAGGATTAAATCATAGTCATTGGTGGTTGCCAGATGTTCACCATCCAGACCATCATAGGCAACATCAACCACATACTGTTCTTCCTTCAGTCCCTTTTGGAGGAAATTTGCAACTTTTTTTTCGTCTTCAATTACCAAAATTTTCATGATTGTCCCTTTAGTAACTTACCCCTGAATTTCTGTCACTCTTTTCAGTACCCCCTTGAGGGGGGAGGTATAAAAAACAAGAAAATTTAAATCAACCATTGTAACTATTCAGTTAACAGTAAAAATAACCTGCCTGCCGACAGGCAGGTTTGGCCGCCACCGAAGCTCTCACTCAGCTGCAAACCGTGGCAGCCGAACTAACTTTCTATATTTTGTCAACGATAAAGATTTGACCCCCTTTGCTCTTTCATGATTGTCCCTTTAGTAACTTACCCCTGAATTTCTGTCACTCTTTTCAGTACCCCCTTGAGGGGGGAGGTATAAAAAACAAGAAAATTTAAATCAACCATTGTAACTATTCAGTTAACAGTAAAAATAACCTGCCTGCCGACAGGCAGGTTTGGCCGCCACCGAAGCTCTCACTCAGCTGCAAACCGTGGCAGCTGAACTAACTTTCTATATTTTGTCAACGATAAAGATTTGACCCCCTTTGCTCTATGCTGTCTGTGCTATCATTTCATGATATGAAAATTCTCTAAGCCCCGCATTAGCCTTTGCATGTTCAATTGTCATGTTTACCAAATTGCCATTTTGGTCTAGGTCAATATAAATATTTTCACTGATCTCCCTCGTTTCATACACATCATTATCAAGAAATTCCAAATGAGCAGTGTCAGTGTCAGAAAAATATTTTACTCGCATTATTGATCCTCCTTATATGACCTGTCGAAAAAAGCATTGTGTACCGTTTCACTGTCTTCTAATAAAATAACCCTTAAATATTTATTCACCTCAGCTATCTTGGCCCATTTCCGAATCCTTCCATCTGACTGGATTTGAGTTTTCTCTGGCTTATCAATTACATGCTTTATCCATTTATCTTTGATTTGCGCACGATCAGGTCGTTTTCGTGTGTATTCAAAATATTTGGTTTTTTTCATTTGTTCAACATCCTATCCGGGAAATCATTTTTTCACTTCGTCGAACAGTGAAAATAACCTGCCTGCCGGCAGGCGGATTTGGCCGCCACCAAAGCTCTTGCTCGGCTGCAAACCGTGGCAACTGAACTAACTTTCTATATTTTGTCAACGATAAAGATTTGACCCCCTTTGCTCTTATATCATAAACAAGGTTATTTTAGCCATCAACTAAAAAAATGTAAAGGGAGGAAGTGAGGGGAAAGCATTATAATTTACTAAGAAAAAAGAGCATGAGGGAATCCCCATGCTCTTTAAATAAGTCGAAATATTTATGTCGTTTTATCGCTTCAGGTTAACCACCTCAGTCAACAGTTCATCACTGGTGGTAATCATGCGGGCATTCGCCTGGAAGGCCCGCTGGGCTGAAATCATGCGGACAAATTCAGTCGCAATATCAACATTTGACTGTTCAAGGGAATTGGCGGCAATTTCTCCCCGGCCAGCCGTTTTGGGCAAACCGATACTGACATTACCGGACTCCACCGTCTCCGCCCAGAGGTTATTCCCTTCTTTCACCAACCCCCAGGGACTCTGGAACATGCCCAAGGCCAACTGGGCCAGGGGCTTAATCTCACCGTTGCTGAAGACCCCGGAAATCAGGCCTTCGCTACCAACACTCACCCCGGACAGCGCCCCGGCCGGGAATCCATCCTGACTTTGAGAAAACGTAGCTGAAGCATTGGCATACTGGGTGGTCCCATCCAGACCACTACCCCCTTCGCTGGTACTAGTGCCAAAATCGATATTGATGGGCTGCAGCAGATCAGCGCCGCCGGCAAAATTGAAATAGACATCATCACTGCCGCTTACTGATTTCAGGGAACCATTGGGATTGAATTCCAGCGTCCCGCCACCACCAACCATCATTGGCTGCGAAGTACCGTCAGAGCTAGGAATTCCATTATCCAGGTCTTCACTGCTCATGGCAGCGTACCACTCCCAGTTATTGCTGGCCACCTTTTTGAAGTAGAGGGTAATCGTATGGGGAGATCCAAGACTATCGTAGACATTAAGAGCCGTCGAATAGGTGACGGCGGCAGAGTCAAATACTGTATTAGGTGAATAAACGCTTTCAATATTTCCACCTGCGGCTATCTCAAAACTGGTTACTGTCGCTGTATTGTTTTCGTCAAATTCACTGGCAAAACCAAGCAGCTGTTCCGCCGAGGTTTCCTCGGCTTCCCAGTTTATTCTGGCAGCAGTATCTGAACCAATGGTAAATTTTCCTGTTGTATCATCATAAAAAACGGTAAATGTTGCCCCTGACCCAGCACCATTCAAAGCAGTTTCGACTGCAACGGCAATCGAAGTCGTTGAAGGTCCAGTACTGGTCATCTGGGTAGTATACGGCGTGGCGATAACCGGAATAGTTGCCTGATAATCAGTACCACCTACAGTAAATGAAATGGTATTATTATTGTTATTGACATAAAAAAGTTTATCCGTCAATCGGGGAGTACCACTGATCTCACTGCTACCGTCAGCGATGGGCACCGTTGCCGGGTCAAAACCAAGAATCTCCCTGATAGTAGACTCTTCCGCATCCATCTCTAAATCTATGGCCGGACCCGCAGGAGTATCTTCAGCATTGGCAAAAGTAAATTTACCGGTTACCGGGCTGTAGTTGACGGTTAAACCATCGACATCAATACGTTCCTCCAAAGCTTCAGCCAGAGTTACACCGGTGTAAGTTCCTGCGTTAAGAATCACCGTCACCCCATCGACAACGATCTGGTTATTATAATCATCCAGCACAAAACGAGTTTCCGAGGTTGAATCCAGATTGGCTCCGATACCTACTTCGCTGGTCGCCCGACTAGAAGAGGAGATATCGGCAATATTGATATCGGTGATATCACCGATAGTTCCCCCATCCTCGGAAACCAGCCAACCCTGCACCCGTAGATCACTACTATTAACCATATAGCCATCTTTATCAAAAATAAAATCTCCAGCCCGGGTATAGTAGTTGATGCCGTTGTCATTGACGATAAAAAAGCCTTCGCCGTCAACGGCCAGATCCGTGGTCCGTGAGGTGGTTTCAAAGGAACTCTGGGTAAACAAGGTGGAAATATTTCCCGTATGCGCTCCGCGGCCAATCTGACTCGAGGCAGCCCCACCACCCAGACTCTGACTGACAATATCCTGAAACTGCACCCGTCCACTTTTAAAACCAATGGTATTGCTGTTGGCAATATTGTTCCCAATAACTGAAATGGCATCACCATTGACATTCAGCCCACTGACTCCGGCATAAAGCGATGTTAACGACATAATACTTCCCTCCTTATTCTCTTTTATCTTGCGATATTATTCAAACAGGGCTTAGTTGTCCCTGACCCCAACAATTTCATCGATTGGAACCTGACCGGAAGCGAGAACAACTACCGTCTGCCCCGTGTCATTATCCGTTTCAATCCCCTGCACCAGTCCACTGCCATACAAGGTAACTGCGACACTATTACCAATTTCATCTGCCGCCGCCACCTGAAAGTGGTATATCCCCACCGGCAGGGGCTGACCATTTGCATCCAGGCCATCCCAGCTAATCTGGCGGCTGCCGGCGTCCTGGTAGCCCAAATCAAGACGGGCAACCTCCTGACCCGTCTCGTTAGTTACCGTTACCGTTGTTTGATTAGCATTATCTGCAAGATTGAACTTGAGTGGCACGCTGCTGTCTCCTGCAGCCAGAGTTACTGTCCCGGAACCGGAAAAAGTCACCTGTTTACCAATCATGCTCAAGGCACTGAGGCGGTTGGTAGTTGCCGAATAATCCTGCATGGCCGCCAGGTTTTTATTGACATCAAATAGCTGTTCCAGGGAACTGAACTGGGCCAGTTGAGCGGTAAAATCCGTGCTTTCCACGGGATTTAACGGATCCTGATTTTTTAATTGTTCAATCAGCAGTGTCAGAAACTGTTCCTGACCCAATGCCGCTTCACTCAAGCCGGTTGAATCGTCCTTCTCGGTTCCAAACATGCTGGTTGGAGCCATTGTCGCTGTTGTAACATTCATCCTATGATTACTCCTTTACCGAAAAACAAAATTATTATGCCCGGATATGTAAAGATCCCGGTTGGGAAAACAATCCGGATGGTGACCGGACGGTCGGAATATGCACTTCTTCGGTCTTAACCGGCTCGACAGTACTTTGATGCTGTGCTGAAAAAGAATGATGTCGCTGCTCACTGCCGGGTGAAAATTGCTGAAAATCGCGTGACAGGTCACCACCGGCAGAATGTTGATCAATATTGACGGACATTCCGGTCATTTTCTCTGCCGGGACAATCTCCACCGCAACCTGTTTCACCTCTATGCCTTTAGCCACCAGGGAATCATGCAGAGAACTCACATGTTTCAGCAGCACATCCCTGACATCGGAATGTTGAACCACAAAATGGGCGGTTAATTTCTGCTGTTCCATAACCAGTTTTATCTCAACTTTACCCAAGGATTCCGGCTGTAATTGAATGGTAACAACCTGACGGCTGTTATGCTGATCAGGCAAACGCATAGTCACCTGATTCAATAAATCATCACTGGTAACCGGAAGAGCATTTTCTCCCTTACTGACAGCAGGCTCAAAACCCGGCAACGGCAATCCAGAAAACTGATTTTCACCAGCAGCATTCACAACAATCTGCATATTATCCTTTTTGCCAGCGGACAATTCAGACAACCCCAAGCTCAGAGTCGCATCTGCCTTGGATTTTTGCCCCGCCAGCTGTTGATCCTGTGTCCCCTGAGAGTGAGAAAATACCATTTTCGCTGCAGCATTTTTTTGTCCGGAGGCATCCCCAAAAGAAGTTGAAATATTATCATGAGGCTGTTGATCGCCGGCAGATTTAATTTTTTCCCCGGCACCGGTAACTAACTGATCCAACATGGTTTTTGACATGGTCAAGACATCATTGCTCCCGGACAAGAGATATTTCCCCAGCAGTTCCGGCGGGGAAATATCAGTGGTAGAGGTTTGCCCTGCAGCAACAGGATTTTTCATATCGATGCCTTTATCAGCCATCGATTCCAACAATGAGTTTGAAGTATTGACATTAATCCGGGGATCATCAGTGTTACCCAATATATCCGCAGAAATGGAACTGGATCCGGAAAGCAACTTCCCATTCTCAGCTACCGGAAACAAACCATTTGCCCCATTTTCCTCCGTACCCTTCCCATTAATGGCAGAGCCGATGAGCGCTGCTATCTCGTTTGCCGTTTTACCTCCAGAGTTATTTGCCGCATTCTCCATAACCCACTGGATCAACTGTTCAATCGGCAACTGTGGACGCGCTTGCGGCTCTGCTGATCCAGAAGCCGATTGCTCTTCCATCGCTGTAGTTAAAATACTTGTTCCGGTTGCTTCATCTCCTCCACCATACACCGCGGAACCAATAATTGCCGCTATCTCGCTTGCCGTTTTACCTCCAGACTTGTGTGTCACATTGTCCATAACCTGCTGAACCAACTGTTCAATCGGCAACTGTGCACGTGCCTGCAACTCTACTGATCCCGAGGCCAGTTGTTCTTCCACCACCGATTGACTCAACAAAGACACCTCACTTTCGAGGCCGGCAGTTCCTTCTTCCAATGCCAGTCCATCCAACATCGCCATGACCGTTACATATGAATACATGATTTCATCAGGAACCACGGCTTTCCCCGCCTGTTTATCAGGCACCCCTGCGGTTAAATCATCAGGAGAGGATGCTGAATATTCATATGGGGTATTATCCGCCCCCTGCACCGAAGGTGATTCTACAACTTCAGCTGAAATATTATTTTCTGCTTTGCCGCCGGATTGCTGATTAACCGCAACCTGACTCTGTTCCATTGATGAAGCAAAATCAGATTCAGTAACCTCATTACCAGACGATGATGCAATATTAGCCAAACTGATACATGACATGTCTGTGGATTGAGCATTTCCAGAAATTACTGGCATATCCATGTCATACCTCAATCTGAATTAAGCGGTTAGCTTTTAGCCATTAGCTATTAGCGCCTCACACTGCCTGCGGCAGCGGTTTATCATTAGAGAAACTTAAAATCTTCCGATAAAATTGACTGAATTGAACAAAAAACTGAATCTAATAAAATCAAGTAGTTAACATTAAGTTACTTGGAAATTCAATGATTACAGCATGTTTACTATTGCAAACTGCCACCTGTTAGGTTTTATTGTTAATGAACGTAATGCCTTGATTCTTTAAAGCTAAACGCTGATAGCTAACAACTAATCGCTTAACTTATACTCAAGTAATTTACAGCAAAAAGAATGATAAAAAAGCTGCTATTTTAAGCAAAAAACTCTCAAATTAAAAAATAATCCATAAAACCTTATTTGTTTCCCCCTGCACTTACCGTGGTAATAGATCGCGAAATCGCCGCTGCTCTTTTTGATTCTATGGCAGATAGCAGTTTGGCGGCTTTTCTTGGCTGCATCCGTAAAATAACTTCAACGGCATAAGAAAGATCCAGCTTTTCAACCAAAGGAGCTGCTGCGGCTGGCTTCATGGCAGTATAAACCGCAACCAGACGGGATAAATCTTCATCTTTTAGCGCTTTCAGTTCAGCCAACACCGTTTCAGCCCGCTGGCGCAAATTTTCAATATCCTTCTCCTTTTCCTGTAATTCTTTCTGCAAGACCATCAACCGCCGTTCCTTTTCCCGCAGCAAAGATTCTTTCTCCTGCAATGCCTTTTCCTTGTCATGCAGGATCTCTGACATCCGAATCAGTTGCTGATCTGAATGTGATGACTCAGCAGCCAGACCGGATTGCGGCAGGCAGAGCAAGATAAATATGCCCAACAATATTACGGCAGATAGAGGCAGAAAAGGCCACCAGGAGAAGCTTTTATCCATCGCACTACTAAACTTGTTAACAATGAGCTTCATTTATAATATCACTATATTTAGGTTAAACCTGAATTGAGCGGTTGGCTTTTAGCCGTTATCTATTAGTTTAATCTCAACTTTCTGACTTGTGTTACCCGAATACATTATCGGATGTTCCGGCTTGGTTCATAGCCGTGTCTGCCCAGCCCGCCGACAGGCACGGCGACAGACAGGGCTGTTTTTTCATAACTCAGAAAGTTGAGTTTAATGATTACAGGATTTTCACTATTGAAGCAGTCATCCGTTAAGTTTTATTGCTCAACTAAGGGGTCACATCCTGACAAAGGCTATTGGAAATCACCAATAAAAGCGAATATCGCGATACGCCTTTGTCAAGAAATGACCCCAATCCCAGAATCCCAGCAGTTTCTATTACCACTCAAATAGTAACTAGCAAAAAGCATGCCTTGCTGAGTCCGGAGGATTAAAGACCGCTATTAAGACATAAGGTATTGATAATGTGAGCTTTTTAACTAGATAGTTTTAAGGAAAAAGGGAGAGTACTCTCTAGGCAATTTTTGCCGGCCGGGGAAAATTAGAGGGGGTTTTATCTGCGGGAAAAAGTTCGGCTGACCGCCAGTTCATCAATTTGTTTTCGTTCATTTCGGTATTCAGCAACTTGATATTCTTGATATTGTTTTTCCTTCAAGCGTTCCAGCAGGCGCCGCTGCTTCATCTTTTCGATCAATTCCTGGCGTTTCAAGTCTACCCTGGCTTTTATTTCGGCGACCTGGGTACCTTGGGTACTAATATTACGATACAGGTGGAGAGCATATTGGCGGTGCAGGGAAATTTCTATACTGCTGATTCCCTGCTGCTCAATGGCAAGCCATTGCCGCTCATGTTCCTGCTGACTCTGCTTCAATTGGGTCAACTGATGTTCAGCATCCTTGAGTTCATCACTGATAATTCTCAGCTCCCGGGCGATGGCATCTTCCTGCACCCGACGGAATTTCAGCAATGTTTCAAGAGAAAAACGAAACATAAATTTAACACCTCCAGAATCGCAATATAAACATTAGAAAAAGTCATTCATCTTCATCCCGCAGTACCGATTCCAGTTCCCGGCAACTTTCAGTAAAAGGCATCTGCTCGCCAATCTTCTGGCACAGGAAAGCGGACATCCGCTCATGGAGCATTATCGCCCGATCTATTCGGGGATTACTTCCATGGGCATAAGCACCGATATTAATCAGGTCCTCCGCTTCACGATACGTAGCCAGGAGGCTGAGAAATTCGCCTGCTGAGTGTATCTGCGCTGCAGGTACTACATCAATCATTACCCTGCTTTTACTGGCCAGGACATCAATAGCTGGGTAGATGTTACGGTCAGCCATTTGTCGGGAAAGCACAATATGACCATCCAATATCGATCTGGCTGCATCGGCGATGGGTTCAGTCACATCATCACCTTCAACCAGAACCGTATATAAACCGGTGATACTGCCATCACTTTTTGAACGACCCGCACGCTCCAGAAGTTTTGGCAGCAAAGCAAAAACAGAGGGGGTATAGCCCTTGGTTGTGGGAGGTTCTCCAACTGCCAGACCAACCTCACGCTGGGCCATGGCAAACCGGGTCAAAGAATCCATCATCAGCAGAACATCACGGTTTTTTTCCCGGAAGAATTCCGCGATGGCGGTTGCCAGGAAAGCTCCCCGCATGCGCACCAGCGGTGGTTGGTCCGAAGTCGCCACCACCACCACACTACGAGCCAATCCTTCCGGGCCCAAGTCCCGTTCAATAAACTCCCGCACCTCCCGACCCCGTTCGCCGATCAGGGCAATGACGTTGACATCGGCCAGGGTGTAGCGGGCCATCATCCCCAGCAGGACACTTTTACCAACACCTGAGCCAGACATAATTCCCAGCCGCTGTCCCTTACCACAGGTCAGCAGGGCGTTGATGGATCGAATACCAAGATCCAGGGGTTCCCTGATTCTTGCCCTTTCAAAAGGATTAAGCGGATCCCGATAGATGGAAATTTCTTCATGATATTCCAATGGCCCCAAACTATCAATGGGATGACCCAGACCATCGATAACCCGCCCCAACAGCCTTGGACCAACCCCGATGGTAGCCCTCACCCCCCCCGCAATAATCTGGCTTCCCGGAGCAATTCCCAAACGGTCACCAAGGGGCATCAACAGGATACGCTGATTACGAAAGCCCACAACTTCAGCAATAATCCGGGTGGAGGTTTTTTCATTGATAATCTGGCAGACATCTCCCACGGAACTGGGTGGACCACTACCCTCGATAATCAGCCCGGACATCCCCACTACCTGGCCAATTGAACGCATTGTCCGGCAACCATCAACCCGTTCGATCAGCTGATCAAAATCAAGCATGTCCACCTCAAAAAACTGAAAAATCCCTTCTCAGTCCTGCAGGGCATCACGAATCTCAGCAAGTCGGGTATTCAGTCCGGCATCCACTTGACCCACGGGAGTTTCCAGTATGCAGCTTCCCCGAGCCAGGCCTGCACTGGCCAGCAACTGAACTTTATCCAGCTGCTCAAACTCAGCCTGCAGAGCAGGCAGAGTATCATGGAGAACATGGTAATCATCCGGATGAACTTTCAAAGTTATAGGACCTTTAGCCGGCATTTCGCTGATAGTTTCACGGGCAATGGTCGCAATAACTTCGGGATTTTGAGACAACTCCTGATGAACAATCTTACGGGCAATCACCACAGCCAGGTCAAGCAACTGTCCCTCATACTGCCCCAGCAAATCTTTTTTCAAAGAAACAAAACCGGACAGCATCTCAGCCAGGCTGGCTACCTGAACCGCCACCTGTTCATCACCCCTTTTCAATCCCTCTTGAAAACCCTTTTCCTCAGCTTCCTGGCATATTTTCAAGGCTTGCTGTTCAGCCTGTTCCACTAACTCCCCGGCCTTGTTTTCAGCCTCCAGCCGCAACTGGTACAACTCCTTTTCCTGCTCTTTTTTAAAGGTTTCAAGCTGATCAAGCAATCGGCGGCGGGTATTTTCAAGGTTCCGAGAATCTTTTACTGAATTACCTGGCAAAACCTGTTCAAATACGGCCGGCAAAAAATCTTTAAGTGAGCGAAACAGGGGATTTTTACCGGTTTTTCTGGTGGATTCGTTTAACGCCGGGAAGGAAAATTCACGAGGGATATCAGGCTGAGAAGAATCCCCTTCATCCAGGCTGTCAGCGGCAAAGTTCCGGGGAGAAAATACTGGCCTTTTATTATCCGGTTCAGACAACGACATCACCCCCACCACCGCCGGCAATAATAATTTTACCTGCTTCTTCCAATTTACGTACCACTTTCACAATCACCTGCTGTGCTTTCTCCACATCCGAAAGCCTTACAGGTCCCAATGATTCCAGATCATCTCGCACCATGGATGCCGCCCGTTTGGACATATTAGAAAAAATCTTCTCTTTAACTTCTTCAGTGGCAGTTTTCAAAGCCAGCAATAAATCTTCATTATTTATTTCTTTCAGTATTGACTGAATGCCGCGATCATCCACTTGAATCAAATCGTCAAAAGTAAACATGAGTTTCCTGATATTTTCAGCCAGATCAGCATCATTTTCTTCAATAACTTCCATGATACTGGCTTCAGTATTCCTATCAAGGTTATTAATCAGTTCCGAAACCACATCGAGACCTCCAAGGCGCTGGCTTTCTATTCCCCCGGTCGTTTTCAATTCACTTTCAAGAACATTTTCAATTTCATGAATCATTTCCGGGGGTACCCGGTCAAGGTTGGCAATACGCAAAACGACATCAGCCTGGATACCTTCCGGCAGCAAGCCAAGAATCTGAGCCGCTTTTTCCGGTTCCAGATGGGCCAGAATCAGAGCAACGGTCTGGGGATGTTCAGCTTTAATAAATGAGGCAATAACCCGGGGATCAACATGAGCCAAGCTGCCAAAAGGTTTCTCCTGCAATGAGTCACTGACCTTATCAAGAAAATTCTTGGTCTTTTCCTCACCCATAGTTTTCTGCAGAATATTTTTCAAATAATCCCTGCCACCATAAAACATGGATTTGCTACCTGCAGCATCAACAAATTCATGGGCAATTTTTTCAGTTACTTCACCCGGAACATTACCCAGCAGGGAAATTTCCCGGCTGATCTGCTGCAGCTCAAACTCGGTAAAAGTTTCCAAGACTTTGGGAGCAATTTCTTCTCCCAGGCCCAACAGCAAAATCGCCGCTTTCTGGCGCCCGACTAAATTATCCCCCTTTTTTTTATTGGCCATCTATTATCCTATTATATCTTTGATCCATAATCTGCAGCTTCCTGGCGAACTTGTAATCCTATAATCCTACAGCAGTGTCCGGTATACTTTTTGCGTCGTCTGCAATGTCGTTAACTGATGCTGTTCCAGCGCGACATCGTGAGTTGCCGTTGCTTTTCCCGGCGAATAGAGCGTAAAAAATTGCCCTGTTTGAGCCCTATAAGGGCGAGTTTGACAATTTTAGCGTCATGAGCCGTTGGAAATGCAGGCAAACGAGCGCCAAAAAGCGCTGAGATCAGCATCAGTTAACAGTTGCAAGAACCTAACCGGACACCACTGATAATTCTACGTTCGTCAGCTAAGGCGGGCTTAACGCCCGCAACCAAAAACAAAATAATTTTGCAACTATTCAGCGTAAGTAGAAAAGCACCATATATGAATTTATTTCAGCAAATTTTGGGGACATAACCCGATTCTCCGAAGGAAATCGGGATTGTGTACCCTGAATTTGCGGGTTAGCTGAATAGCTACATAATTTGCAACTATTCAGGTAGCTATTTTGGCAGTTAATTTAGCGTGAAAAGTGTCGAACTTTGCTTCGCCCTCTCCGACGGGGTCAAAGCTTGACAACCGGCGGGTCTATATTTCGATGTTTCAAGATAATTTCTTGCCGCCGGCAATCAAACACTGACCCCAATTGAAACAGTTTGGAAAGAGGTACTGAATAGTTACATAATTTTTACCACTGGAATCACCGAGGGCTCAGAGAAACAGCCTGACTATTTTCCTTCGTGTTCTCTATGTTCTCAAGTGAGCATTGCGAACGAGTGGTTTATAATCAACAACGTCCCTGCAACTTTCCGAATAAATAATTATAACATGTTGGAATCATTAATCTTTTGTTTATCGATATCTCAGACTTATGGAGCAAATGCCTAAAGATGTCCGGGCTTGGCTCATAGCGGCATTGACCGCCGTACGAATCACCACGATGGTGATTCGCGGCGGGCACCTCGGAGCTGCACACGATGTGCAGCGAGAATAAGCAAGAGCCATGCCGGGACATCATCAAGAACAATTACTTATTTACAGATGTGTGGCCGCAATATACGGGGTAAAAGCGCTTTTTTACGAAAACTGAGAGCTGATGGAAACTAGCTCGTCTGTTCCTTTAACCACATTTTTATAATTCTGGCAACTTCATCCGGATTTGACCCAGCATAATCACGAATTTGATCCATCATTGTTCTTTCTTTTTTTATCTCCACCTGTTCGGTTACTTCTTCTGCCATTTCGCCAATACCCCGGGCGGCGCTTCTTTTCCCCACTGAGCCGGTCATGGTAAGTTGCTGGGTAATAAAGAGCAAGAGGGGTTTTAAGACCTTCAAATAGAAAATGAGCAATCCCAAAGCCAGTAAAGCATACTTGGCTCCAACCATGATAAGATGATAACGTTCAGCCGACTTCATGGCTTTTACTTCCTCCGCCATTGAAGCCGTATCAAAAGGAACGCAGGCAACTTCAACCTGATCCCCCCGTTTTTTGTTGAAACCTATGGCTTTTTTAACCATACTGGTATAAACCAGCAAATCCTTATCGGCACGAGGGACAAATTCCGGCTTTTGATCTTTGCCAGCTTCCTTGTATATCCCATCCACCAGGACGGCAACACTGATGTTTTTCACCGTGCCAACCGGCAGTAATGTATGGCTAACCGTTTTACTGACTTCATAATTCCTGGTCTGATCATCTTTTTTGCTGACCTTTGCCCCGCCACCTGTCTGAGTTGAAGCGGTGGCTCCAGGCACATTTGAGGCAACCCCAGGGACACCCTGACCGGCCGCAGCCGGCTCCTGATTAGCTGCAGTCAGAAGATGCTCACTGCGAACCGCCGTTTGATCCGGATCGAACAGCTCTTCAGTCTTTTCCACCTGACTGAAATCCATTGGGGCTGAGACCCTGACCACCACCTTCTGCAACCCCACAACCCGCTCCATCATCGTCCGCAATCTCTTTTCCAGGTTGCTTTCATATTCCCGCTTGATACTTATCTGACTGGCGGTCATGGTTTTATCATCTTCAGGCTGCATAATTTCCTGGGACAATACCATCCCACGGGTATCCAATACTGTTACCTGGGCCGGCTGCAATCCTTCAACACTGCCGGCAACCAGCTTCATCACCCCCTCCACCTGCTCCTTATTCAGCCGGTTTCCCGGTTTCATTTTTAAAATAACCGAAGCTGTCGCCTCTTTCTGCTCTTCAATAAATAACGATTTTTTCGGGATGACCAGATGCACCCGAGACGATTCCACCTGGCGAATTTCCCTGATAGTTCTGGCCAGTTCACCCTGTAGAGCCCGCTGGTAATTGATATTCTGGACAAATTCGGTAACCCCGAGATTACTTTTATCAAAGATTTCAAAACCGACTCCACCACGCGGCAGATTACTTCCCACCAGTTTCAGCCTGGTTTCATAGACGTCTTTACGGGGAACCTTGATTACCCGACCCTGATCAACAAGCCGATACTCAATTCGCTCTTTTTTAAGAAACTGGATAACTTCGGCAGCATCATCGGAATCCAGATTATAGTACAACGGTTCAAAGGAAGTGCCAATGGTTACTGCTACGGCCACAGCCAGGCCAACAAGAAGCACCACCACACTGCCAACCAGAGCAATTCTCATTGGCACGGTCTGGCTTTTCAGCCGGTCCATAATTTGCTTCATCCAGTCAAACATGACGACGCTCTCCCCCGGTCAAAACTATCTGGTTTCCATCCGGAAATACCAGTTTCCGGATGGACATATCTATTATCAACAATAATGGCTTCTGAGTAAGTAATTACAACATATTGAAATGATAGGTTTTTTGTTTATCGATATCTCAGACTTATGGAGCAAATGCCTAAAGATATCCGGGCTTGGCTCATAGCCGTGTCTGCCCAACCTGCCGGCAGGCACGGCGACAGGCAGGCGGCATTGACCCTACAGCTGCATCTGCATAATCTGTTCATACGCGCTCACTGCTTTATTCCGCACCTGCAGCAATAGCTGGAAAGACATGTCGGCTTCTTCAAGTGCCACAATGGCATCAATCATATCCGCCGAGCGCCCACTCTGCACTGCGGTCACCTGTTGATCAGCCTGTTGCTGCAAACCATTAATCTTTTCCAGAGAGCTGCGAAGCAGTTGGCCAAAACCACCTTTCCCGGCATCGGTTCCCCCTGGACGAACGTTGGCATTGGCTGCCTGGCTGGCAAGGTTCCGCATGGTAAGGAGATGAGCTTGTATTGCATCGTTCTTCATAGCTTATTCTCTATACTTTCAGGATTTCGATGGTTTTGTTAACCATATCTTTGGTGGTTTTCATCATTGTCAGATTAGCTTCATAACTCCTGGTTGCTGACAACATATTTACCATCTCCTCAATGGCATTGACATTAGGATAGGCGACATAACCCTGAGGATCAGCGTCCGGATGTTCCGGTTGATATTTCATGATCGGCGGCCGGTTGTCAGTTATAACCTTCACCATTTCCACCGAGAGAGGCTCTGCCTGACCAGACACTGACAACGATCCCGTTTGATTGCCAACAAGCGGTTTGGCTGCAAAGACAACATCTCGCCGCCGATAGGGTCCCCCTTCAGGTGTTCGGGTCGTTTGCAGATTAGCCAGATTGCTGGCAATAACATTCAACCGGAAACGTTGGGCGGACATCCCGGCAGCACTTATGTGTAACGTATTTTGAAAACTCACTATTTGCCTCCCTCAATAATGGCATTTTTCAAGATATTCAGTTTTTTATGCAACATCTGAACGGCAGCATTATAATTCAGGTTGTTTTCTGCCAACGCTGCCATTTCATGATCCAGATCAACGGTATTCCGGTCAAAACCAGCGAGTGAACTTTCCTGCAGTTGAATCAATGGTTCAACCTCTGCTATGCTTCGTGATACTGGCAGGTGCCCCTTATGAGTTTTCACCAAAGGCAGGCGTTCAGATTCACCGAGTGCATCCTGCAACTGATCCATAAAGCTAAGTTGTCGGGCCTTATATCCCGGAGTATCGATATTGGCAATATTGCTTGAAATAACCTCCGCTTTACGAGCCCGTAAAACCATAACTTTGGCCAGCAGGTTCGTGGTATTGTCAAACAATCGGTTTACTGTCATTCTGTTGACACCCTTCACCAGGAATAAAGTTTATCCAACCGGCACAACATGTTGAAAAAACGTGGTTTAGCTGGAATCGCACGCTCTTAAAAGTGGCTATTTTTTACCTAGGGATGGAAGAGCAAGCAAATCATATGCCAGCAGCTCAGGAAATCTGAAAGTGGGAAAATCCGGGAGGTAGAGAATTAAGACGGTTTGCTGACAGCATTCTGATTAATTGATTCGGGAGTCTGGTCATATTTTTCCCGATATTCACGCAATTTATTCCGTAAAGTCCTGATGCTGATACCCAAAATACGGGCAGCATGGGTACGATTATTATCGACTTCTTTCAGGGTTTTAAAAATCATAAATCGCTCCAGCGATTCCAGGCTGGTTCCCACCGGTAAAGGCAGAGATACTCCAGGAATCATATCAGCGGGATTCCCTTCGACAGCACCTGCATCACCACTGTTGGCAACTGCGAGCAATTCATCCTCATCCAGAAAAAGATCGCTCGGTTCCAACAGCGATCCTTCCGCCAGGACTACACCACGTTCAATCATGTTTTCCAGTTCCCGAACGTTCCCCGGAAAAGAATGATGAAATAATGCCTGGCGCGCGGCAGCTGAGATACCCCTGATTTTCCGGTTGTTTTTCCGCCGATAACGATCGATAAAACGTTCAACCAGCAGATCAATATCCATTAATCGTTCCCTTAACGGTTTGATAGTCAAAGGAATTACATTAAGCCGGTAATAAAGATCCTGGCGAAAATTCCCGGCCTCAACTTCTTTTTTCAGCACTCGATTCGTGGTGGCAATTATGCGAACATCAATGGGGACAGGATGTCGCCCGCCAACTCGGTCAACCTCGCCTTCCTGGATAACGCGCAACAATTTACTCTGTAAACCCAAGTCCATTTCAGATATCTCATCAAGTAGAATCGTACCACCATGAGCCAGCTCAAATTTGCCTATTTTCCTCACTATGGCCCCGGTAAAAGCACCTTTTTCGTGACCAAAAAGCTCACTTTCCAACAGGTTTGGAGGCAGGGCAGCACAATTAATGGCAACAAAAGACTTTGCCGATCGGGGACTTTGTCGATGGATAAAACGGGCAAGAACCTCTTTGCCTGTACCGCTCTCACCCTGGAGGAGTACCGTTGCATCACTGGCGGCAGCTTTAGTGGCCAGCCGCACCAGCCGTTCCATAGACGGGTCAGCATAGATTAAATCCTGGGGATGATGCTTTACGATTGGTTTCAGGCTTGGCACCTGCTGCTCCAGCACCACCCTTTTAATCAATGATAGAAGAGCATCAATAGTCATATTTGCTTTCAGCAGATAATCAACAACTCCCAGGCGTATGGCACCAATTGCTCCTTCTACTGAAGGGGACGCCACAACCGGCAAAAGTTTAATCTCTGGAAATTGCTGATGCAAAGCAGCGATAATATTTTTCCCCTTTTTATCCCGCCAATCAAGCTCACCGACAATCAGAGAAACCGGTAGCATATTTCTGAGGGTTCCCAGATAGTCTGCCGGCAAGGGGTGGCATACTACACGCATGCCGGCATTTCCCAGGCCGACGATCAGCGGCTTCCAGAAATTGCCATCAGCATCCCAGATTATTACTGTAAATTTCGACTCCCCGTTTTCCATTCATAATCCTTGAGATTAGAGATAGCCAGAGATGTCCAGTCACTGTTTTTGTAATGAGATTTCAAGGTATTTATTATTTTATCAAGTTCTTTTTTCTGTCCTAAACGAGCATAGCAGAGGGACTGCCAGTACAATAATTCGGCTAAATTTTCATGGTGGTTCATCATGAGAGAAGCCTGACGAAATCTTGCCAGTGAAGCCTGATAATCCCCCTTAATAAATAATATTCTGGCAAGTGCGGAAGTCAGGGTAACCCGGTGTGCCACATCAACCAACTGCGGTTGGGCATTAGCCAAGGATATGGCCTCCCGATAGCTTGCTATGGCAGCATCGATTTCTCCTTCATTGTTGTAGGCCTCACCCATCATGGTCATCAGGGAAACTCTTTCCGGGATTTGCCTGATTGATAAACGGGAACGAATTTCAGCCAACATCTTTAATGCCGCCGGATTTTCTCCTTCCCTGATCATGATTTCAGCTTTTAACAACATCATTTTTATCCACCAGGAATTCCCCAGATCATTCATTACCAATGGCTGTAGTAATCCGGCCGCATCCTTCACCTGCCCCAGGAAAAGATGACAGCTGGCCATCCCCCAGGTAATGGCTAAAAATTCCTCTTGGGACGGTTTAAAGCCCTGTAGTGAACCATACAACTTCAATGCCCCGGCATACAAACCCTGGTAACGCATAGCTTCAGCTAACCAAAAAAACGGATACATTCCCGTTGGCCGAGGTAAAAAATTATTGCCATACCGTTTTTGCAAGGCCACCATCGCCGCATATTTTTTTTGTTGATAGTCGTCTCTCAGTTCATCATAGATCACTTTCCGCATCTCAGCAAGGGCCACTGAACGAATATCATGATCTACCTGAGGCAAGATCAATTGATCAAAAAGCTGCCGGGCACCGGCATAATCATGTTGTTTACACAACAGACGCCCCAGGCGCAACCGGGCTACATTACTCAAGGGATTATCCGGATAGTTGTCAGCAATCAAATAATAGGCATGTTGAGAATCCAGAAATTCGGCATAAGATCTCAATTCAGGACACCCGGCAAGTCCGGGGTTTTCAACCCCCAGCCGAGCCATGGCTAACCGGGCAATAATCTCGCCGTCAGTTTCAGGATACTCTTTGATAACCGTAGCCAGGAAGGCAACCCCTTCAGCAAATTTCCCCTGGGTCAAAAGGGAATCTCCCACTTTTGCCAAAGCCAGATCAGTAAAATCATTTTCAGGAAACAGATTACGCATCATCAGCAGATAGTCACGGGCCTGCTGATATTTTTTCAATGACAGGTAGCAGCTACCTAAAAGATAGATAGTCCGGGGATCGGCCTGTAAATACTCCGGCGTCCTTTTTAACGCGGATTGATACCTGGACAGGGCCTTGGTAAAATCCCCCAGATGGTAAAGACAGTGGGCCTGATAAAATTCGGCTTCCGTACTGAATCCCCGCTGGGGATACTTTTCCACCAATTGCTGATAGGCATGCAGGGCTTTCCGGTAACGTTTCAGGGAATAATTTATCCGGGCGATTTCATACCAGGCAGCCGCGGCAAAACGGCTCTGGGGATACTGGTGAGCCAATGCCTGATAGACTCCTTCTGCCTCATAATCGAAATCCATACTCTCGTATGCACGACCAACCTGCAGCAAAGCCCAGGGGGCATCACTATCCCGGGAATACTTTCTTACCACCTTTAGATAGTTATCAATAAGATGATGTAAATTACGGCTGTTTCCACTGTTTTCCTGCCGTGCCAAGGCATCATTATAACGAAAAAATGCTTTGGGAACCAAAGCAGAATGGGGGAACAGGGTCACCAAACAGCTAAAAGTTTCCATTGCTTTTTCTAATTCACCTTTAAGATAATGCTGCAATCCCTGATCATACAACTCACAGCCAGGATCAGCTTCACTATCGGCAACCGGGGTGGAAACTAATGTTCCCACCGGAGGCCCTGATTCCAACTTCTCTGCAATCGGCTTATCCGTTAACAATTCATTTTCCGCCGGTGATAATAATCGGAATTCCGAAGAAATCGATTTCTCCAACATTGGTACTTCAGGCTCAGTCGAATTGCTTAATGAAGGTGGAACAATATCAATCACTTCCGGCTGCTTCGACTCTGCTTCGACCGTTTCTGGTTTTGGTGCAGCCCCGGCTTCAACCGCGGTCAAAGGTTTTTCCCCAAGTTTCATTGCCGCTTCCGGTTCCTGGATTTCTGGCTGTTCATCGGAATTTTTTATTTTATCGGCGGATGCAGCCTTTTCTTCTGAGGTGACCTGCCGGCTGTTGATATCAATAACCAACATGGGAGGGGAGTTGAATAGGTGGGCCCGGTAATGGTATTGGCTGGTGGTAAGTAAAAGCTGTACCTGGAGATACTGTTCTTCCTGACTGATGCGAATCCCTTTAATTAAACGTTCGTCAACCAATTGCCGGGGAGGCATCTGACCGCGACTGAAATCAAATAACTTGATAGAGAGGATAGCATCATCCGGCTTATCATCAACTTCATAAAAACCGGCACTGCTCAATTGTAAAACCACCCTGCTTTTTTCCTTAAAGCTACCAATCTTGACCGATTCCAATATTTTTTTCGCGGCGGCACAGCTATCTCCGGGGAAAAGCATCCCACCGCAAATCAGGAGCAGAAGCAGAAACAGGACAATTTCACAAGGGAACTTGACAGTTTGGCGCAGATTAAACAGGGTCCGCTCCTCCATTCAGGCAGCTTGGAAAAAAGCTTTTATTTATCATTCAAAGTATCCGCATTTATCCGATTACGCTTAATTTTCTCAATCAATGTGGTTCGGTTCATTTTCAACAACCGCGCGGCCCGCTCCTTGACTCCCTGGGACTGCTGTAAAGCCTGGATGATCAATGCTTTCTCCAGCTTACCAACCTCAGTCTTCAGCGACAAGCCTTCCGCGGGGATAGTGGTCAACGGCAACCGGGAAGCGTTTTCCGCTTTACCAATCATACGATCCATCGATACAATCTTTTCCGGCAGGTCAACAGGCAATATGGAACCACCAGATTTCATCACCATTATCCGTTCAATGATATTTTCCAGTTCCCGGACATTTCCGGGCCATGGATATGACTGCAAAAGCAGCATAGCTTCCGGGCTGATGTCGGTTACCGGCAAACCTGATCGTGCTTCGTTCTGGCAACGAATAAAATATTCCGCCAGACAGGGGATATCCTCAGGACGCTGGCGGAGTAGCGGGAGCTGGATGGGAACCACGTTAAGACGAAAAAAAAGATCCTCGCGAAAAACACCTTCCCGGACAGCCATTTCGAAATCACGGTTAGTGGCGCAAATAATTCGGATATCTATCTTTTTTGCAGCCTGGCGCCATCCCAGCGGTTCAACCGTACGGTCCTGAATCAAACGTAGTATTTTTACCTGCAGCAGGGCATCCATTTCACCAATTTCATCAAGAAACAGCCCTCCCCCATCAGCCATTTCCACCCGACCCAGGCGGTCGGAAATCGCCCCTGTAAAAGCACCCTTGACATAACCAAACAGTTCGGACTCAAGAAGTTCACGGGGAATTGCGGCACAATTAACCGGTATAAAAGGATGCCCGGCTCGGGCACTCAGTTTATGAATGGCTCGGGCAACTAATTCCTTGCCAGTTCCACTTTTTCCCTGAATTAAGACATTGCTGTTACTGCGGGAAATTTTTTGAATCAGACGGAAAACAGATTTCACCCCAGGGGAAGCCCCCAGCATCCCATGGAATCCCAAAGATTTCAATACCTCATCCGCGGGCAATTGTTCGTCTTCCACTTCTGCCGCCAATTCACTACAACACTGATTGACAACCCTTTGGACATCAGGAGGAGAAAGAGGACTGGTAATATAGCTGTGGGCTCCATGCAATACACCCATTTTAACCCGTTCAATGTCTCCCTGAGCACAAATCATAATCAGGGAAATTGGAAGATCACACAGGAATGAAGGCCAAAAGAATTCCTTGGCAGGCGGCAGACAATCAATAAATATTGTTGCTGTCGTTCCGACGGATATCCGCCGTCGGGATAGCTGATCGGGGGCTAAAACTTCCAATTGTACCGGTTCAGGCAAGCAGGCCTGCAGAAGGCCCGGCAGGTGATCATCGGTGGTAATAAGCAGATAAATGGAGGGAGAACCTGGCATAATCAGGATCTGAGCTCATCCGGGAAAAGAATTCGGTTCAGCAAGAAAATCTTCCAATGATCCGGGATAGATTGTCAATATCCGATCAAGTTTGGTTATGGTGATAACATCCAAAATTGGCGCTGGCAAGCCAACCAGAGTAAAAGAACGACCCAGATTTTTTGCCTGTTTATAAATACTCACAAAACAGCCAAGACCGGAACTATCGACAAAATCCAGTCCACCGCCATCAATAGCAAGGTTCTGCTGGCTCTGCTGCAGTATATCCGCCGCTGCCAGCAATACAGCGCTCACCTGACTCGCATCAAGAACCCCTCCTAGAATCAGGGCGGCCAACTGGTCAAAGTTTTTTGAAATTATTTCCATACTCGATATCCCCGTCATCCAATCAAATTTTCATGTAGACATGTAAACTAAGCAGTCAGCTATTAGCTGTCAGCTTTGAAAAACCAGGGCATCACATCAGTAGAAATATAGCATCCAACGAGCAAAAATTTCTTATAGTAAACATCATGTAATCATTAAACCAATAGCTTACAACTAATATGGTTGACACTTGTCAAGAGAAAAAAGTAACCCACAGCCCCTTGCTTTGTAGGGGTTTTAATAGGCATTCTCCAGTCTATAATCAGAAGCGGGATCATCATGTAACGACGGTGGATCACTCTGATATACGCGGGTTGGGTACCGCATGATTTGGCTTCGTCGCGGAGCTGCCTCGATCTAAATTCGTGAGTTTCGGTATCAAACCTATTCACATAGTTGTTGCGAGGGTTCTCCTGACCGTGATCGCGCTTCCGATTATAGACTGGAAAGTCTGTCTTGCTCGTTGAAAATGGTTCCTTTATTTCCAGGAAACCAGCCGATGCAACCCCGCCGAGAATGGCCTCTTCAAAAGGCACGTCGGAGGCGGCGGTACATCGGCGGCACATAACCGCTGATCATATTTTATAAGGTGACCTCCTGGGCAATAGCCCAGGCAAAACCGGCAATCTCTCTGGCAATAGCGGTTTTGACCACATTCGTTTTTTTACCTTTAGCGGCTAATTGCCAATAACGTCCACAGAGTCGTAACTGGGCTTTCCAGGCAATCCGGCAAACGTCTTTACTGAGATTTTCCTGACGTTTGAGAATAACCCGGCTTTTCCTGGCCGGCAGCCGGTAAGCCTGCGCTGCTTCTATCAGGGCTTTTCGTACATGGCCGTTACCGGTTTTCGTGATGGCTCCTCTTTTGGTTTTTTCTCCCGATGAGTGTTCAGAGGGAACAAGACCAAGATAGGCCATCATTTGTGCCGGATTTGCGAAACGACGAAGATCACCAAGCTCTGCAGCCACGGTTGCCGCAACAATAAGGGAGATACCACGCATGGCCTGGAGAGCTTTGATCAGTGGGGCTAATCGGCTTTGCTCGGATAAATCACGAATTTGACTGGTAAGCCGATCGACCCGCTTGGCATTATCATTAATTGTGTCAATGTACTCTTGAAGTGTGACCTGCTGAGCACGATGTTCCATGCTGATATCTGCCAGCCAGTTAAAATGAGCTGAAGACCACATGGTTTTGCCGGAATAAATAATATGATGCCTGAGCAGGAAAGCACCAAGTTGCTGTTTGCTTTTACGTAGTGCTTTCTGGGCATCTTCACGACCACGAACCAAATCCCGCAAAGCCTCATCCTCCAAGGTGGGGACATACACCGGCGTCAGCTCTCCTGCCCGATGAAGTCTGGCAAGAGTAATGGCATCACGTCGGTCAGTTTTTATCCGGTCGCCACTCTTGCGGGGCATTTGAGAAGGAGCAATGACAGAACAATCAATGCCGTTACCGGTCAAATAGCGATAAAGGTGATAACCGCAGGGACCGGCTTCATAAACGCAACTAAGTTCGGAGCCATCTGAAACCAGCTTCCGGAGAATTTTATTGAGTTTGTCCATATTGTTTTCAACCTGACCGTAATATCTTACTTCGCTATTACGTTTTTGATCTGCGACAGCAATTGCAATGGAATTTTTGTGGACATCCAAGCCAACATACTTTATTATTTTACTCATGACCTACCTCCTTGGTTTTGGCTCTGGGAGAGCCGATTAAGTGGTTATCCTAACCCACGTTGCAAGGATGGTAGGTCATTTTTACTCTGAGTGTCAAACCATAATATCTAA
>Ga0307990_1000176_pt1 | contig 61356 bp, 44 predicted proteins | sample EllFjometagen129_FD_203168 | JGI IMG/M metagenome (GOLD analysis project Ga0307990, IMG submission 203168) | Marine microbial communities from Ellis Fjord, Antarctic Ocean - #129 | ecosystem: Environmental > Aquatic > Marine > Unclassified | place: Southern Ocean | collected 2014-10-08
CATAATATTTATTTTCATAACTACGATCAAGTTGTTTGTCATAACTATAAAGTCCATTTGAATTACCGAACCATGTAATATTTTCATTATCAGTATAAATAACCTCATAAGCTAAATTTGGTAATGGCATAAATGGAACATCGGTAATTTTATAATTCCCATCATCATAAGGTGTAATTACTTCCACCCATCTTATTTTTTTATTTGGATTATTGTTTGATAAACTAAGCCAGTGATTTCCATGGGTATCAGTTATAAATCTATATACTGCAACAGATCCGTTACAATATTTGTCCCCAAAAATATCATCTTTTATAAATTCATCATCTATTTCAGAATACTTATAAAATCCTTTTTCTGTAGCAAAAATTAAATCCTCTTTGAAATCACATGCGAAATTCGTTTTTAACATTGGTAAGCCATTTGATGTATCAAAATGTTCAATAGTTGCTTCTTTATTATTATCAAAACTAATCTTATATATCCCATCAAATGCAGAACATGCCCAAATTTCTTTATTTTTATTTTCTCTTATACTTCTAATTTCCAGACCTAAGGTGTCCTCTAGATCAATTTCAATTTCCCAGTTTTTATCATTTTTATATTTTAAGCCTATAAATCCTCTTGATGTCCCAATATATAACATATCTGGATCAAACCTAGACGCATAAAGAATGTATGTGTAAAATTTATGAGTTGGATTCTCTAAATTACTAATACTCCTTTCAATTTGACTTGTTTGATTTTTGTCAAAAATTTCATAGAGTCCATAATTGGTTCCAATAAGAAGTATCTCTTTTTCACAACTTTTAGGTTTAAAATTTAAAAAGCTCCATGCTGAAGAAATTCCTTCAATTTGAATAAATTTTGGATCATTATTCTCGTATTCAAGATAATATACTCCTGCAACAGTTGCTACATATAATGTTCCATTAAATTTGATAATATCATTAATAGAACCTTCAATTCCACTTTCATCACCAAAATAATTAAATGGAGAATTAATATTAGTTTTCGAAATTCCTTTATCCATTGCAAACCACAATGGTTGAGGACTTAGGCAATTAGGCTCATTATAAGTTGAATAAACAATATCACTTTGAAGTCCTAAAGAAGTATTTAGCTTACTTATTATAGTAAAATCGTTTTTGTCAACTATTATTACTCCATTTGTAGTTGTACCAAAAATATATCTATCATTAGATAATGCGGAACCCGAAGATAATACATTTCCTGTTCTAAAATAATTATTTGTACTTTCAGGTATTTTGGAATCTGAAACTTTCCCTGTATTTAGATTATAAATAAATAAGCCATTAAACATAGTGCCAATAACAATCTCATTATCACTATAAGGTAAAATTGAGAATATGTTTTTCCTATAAAAGAAATCACCACCTCTAACAACAATAGTGTCTTTATTGTCTATCATCATTAATCCCCGTTGATAATTACCAAAATAAAATTTTCCTTTAAAATAATAGCTAAATAAAGAAGATTGTGGAAGTGTAATAAATTTATAAACTTTATTATAATCATATTTGAAAATACTAACAGTAGTACAAAAATATACAGCATCTTTGGTTGTATATGTTTTCCATACGTTTTGGAATTGTTGTTCACTTGAATCTAATCTTTCAGATAATGAAACATACTTCATCTCACCGAATTCATCTGGTGTTATATATCCAAAACCACCAACACCTCCAACAAAAACAGTCCCACTGCTATCAATTGCAAGAGAACGTACGGTTGAGCTATTAGAGTATTTAATTTTTCTCCAATTTATTCCGTCAAATTCTAAAAGTCCATCATCATTATTCCCAAAATACATAACCCCTCTTTGATCTTGGATAACTGACCAATTTTGATCACTTGCATTAAAAGTTTGTGGACTATAATTATTAATTATTGGGACACCATATTTATTTACTTGTGCAAGTATAATTACAGGAAGTAAAATAATGATATATAACAATATAAGTATTCTCATTGCATGTTTTATAATAATTGCAAGATACAAATTTAATAAATAAGATTTTTAAAGAAAATAAATTTGAACTACATATTTTATATTTTTATTGATTTATGACACAAATCACTAAATTTATGTACTTTATATTTTGAAATTAAAAAAAGCTCGAAAATAAAATTTCCGAGCTTTTAATAATGTTTTTGAAAATCAAAAATTATTGACTATTCATTGAAATTAAGAATTCTTCATTTGTTTTTGTGCGAATCATTTTGTCACGAATAAATTCCATTGCTTCAACAGGATTCATATCTGCTAAATAATTTCTTAAGATCCAAGTTCTGCTTATAAGTTCTTTTTCAATAAGTAAATCTTCTCGGCGAGTACTAGATGAAATAATATCAACAGCAGGATATATTCTTTTATTAGATAATTTACGATCTAATTGAAGTTCTAAATTTCCTGTTCCTTTAAATTCTTCAAATATTACTTCGTCCATTCTTGAACCTGTTTCAGTAAGAGCCGTAGCGAGAATAGTAAGCGAACCTCCATTTTCAATATTACGCGCTGCACCAAAAAATCTTTTCGGTTTTTGAAGAGCGTTAGCATCAACTCCTCCCGATAAAACTTTCCCTGAAGCGGGTTGTACCGTATTATAGGCTCTTGCTAAACGAGTAATAGAATCTAATAATATTACAACATCATGCCCACATTCAACAAGTCTTTTTGCTTTTTCTAAAACTATGTTTGCAACTTTAACATGTTTTTCAGCGGGTTCGTCAAATGTCGATGCTACAACTTCCCCATTTACACTTCTTGCCATATCAGTAACTTCTTCAGGGCGTTCATCAATAAGAAGTATCATTAAATATACTTCAGGATGATTTGCTGCAATTGCATTAGCTACCTCTTTAAGTAAAACAGTTTTTCCTGTTTTTGGTTGAGCAACTATTAGTCCCCTTTGTCCTTTCCCAATTGGTGAAAAAAGATCGATCACTCTTACAGACAAAGTGCCTGTTTCGCTATCTGAAGTAATATCAAATTTTTCATCAGGAAATAATGGTGTAAGATGTTCAAAAGGAATTCTATCTCTTATATTTTCAGGTTTTCTGCCATTAATTTCTTTAACTTTAATAAGTGGGAAATATTTTTCACCATCTTTTGGAGGACGAATAAATCCCTCAACAACATCACCTGTTTTTAATCCAAATAATTTTATTTGAGATTGAGAGACGTAAATATCATCAGGAGAATTTAAATAATTAAAATCGGATGATCTTAAAAATCCATATCCATCCTGCATTATTTCTAAAGCACCAATGCTTGTAACCATTGCATCGAATTCGTATTTGTCGTTATTTCTTTTTTTATCCCTATTACTATCTCTGTCTTTTATAGGTTCGTCTTTAATAATGTTATTGTCTTCGTTAGTTTTATTTTTTATTTCAGGTTTTAAATCAGTATCAGTAATAAAAGGTTCTTTTTGTTCAATTTCACCAAACAAGTCAGTAGTAGAAATATTTTTATCCAATTTTATATTTTCTTTGCTTTCTTTTTTAATATCAGATGTGTTTTCTGTTTTTGGCTTAATCGTTTTTTCATTGGCTGCATCAATAGCCTGTTGATCCAATATTTTATAAATCAACTCTTGTTTTTTTAACGAATCTGTCTTTTTAATTTTTAAGTTTTTAGCAATTTCTCTTAGTTCATTAACTAATTTTTTGTTCAATTCAAGTATATCAAACATAAAGTAATAATATTAAATTAATAATTTTAAATAAGGTAGTTATTTAATTTGAATTTATTTGTGCAACTATTTTAAAATGAAGTAGTTTTGAAAAATGCTCGCCAGAATCTCCCTCAATTATTGACTGCAATATTATATATAATGTATTTAATATCAAAAAAAATTATAATATTTTATTTTTCTATATTAACAAATATCCAAATAAACATGATTGTCAATGATATAAATTTTTATCATTTTGTGATAAAATTATTGTGTTTTAATAGTTATTCATGTATTTATTGCAACTTTTCATAGAAATTTAACGTAAATTAATATAAAAACACATTCAAAAATTTTGAAAAGTATATGAGACAATTGAAGATTACCAAACAGGTTACAAATAGAGATACTGCATCTTTAGATAAATATTTACATGAAATTAGTAAAGTAGAATTGATATCTTCAGATGAAGAAGTAGAATTGGCAAGACAAATAAAACAAGGAAATCAAATAGCATTGGAAAAACTTGTAAGTGCAAATTTAAGATTTGTAATATCTGTTTCTAAACAATATCAAAACCAGGGATTAAGTTTGCAGGATATGATAAATGAAGGAAATCTGGGTTTAATTAAAGCAGCACAACGATTTGATGAAACAAGAGGATTTAAATTTATTTCTTATGCTGTATGGTGGATAAGACAATCTATTTTACAAGCTATTGCCGAACAATCCAGGATAGTTAGATTACCATTAAATAAAATAGGATCGATAAATAAAATTAACAAATTATTTTCCAAATTAGAGCAAAAATATGAACGTGCACCATCAGTAAATGAAATAGCAAAAGAATTAGATTTAAAAGAAAATGATATTAGAATTTCTATGTTTTCTTCGGGTAAACACATTTCAATGGATGCACCTTTAATACAGGATGAAGAGGGTTCATTATATGAAATTATGAAGAATAAAGATACCCCTTTGCCGGATAAGGTATTAATTAAAGAATCATTAAAAAAAGAAATTGAGCGTATTTTAAAAAAACTCCATGAACGAGAAGCAGATATACTTAAATTATATTTCGGTTTAAATGGTTGCCACCAACATACACTTGATGAAATAGGTGAAAAATTTGATTTAACAAGAGAACGTATACGACAGATTAAGGAAAAAGCATTAAGAAAATTAAGAAATTCTTCTAGAAATAAAAATTTAAAAACATATTTAGGTTAAAATTATCTTTCCAATTAAAGAAAAAGCAAATTAAAACTCTTGCAAAAAATATTTTTTCGTAAAATTTATTGTTATAATGAATTGAAATTATACTTTTGCACCTCAGTTAAAAATCAATATATTGTCTAACTTATTAATTATAATTAAATTTAAATGACACAAAAAGAAGAAAAAAATAATACAACCAACAAAGTTGTAAAAGAAAAAACTGTTAAAAAAGAAGCTGTAGGAGTGTCCGAAACGGCTGAAAAAAAAGCAGTTGAAAAAAAAGTTGTAAAAGAGACCAAAACGGCAAAAGAAAAAACTGTTAAAAAAGCAATCGTAGAAGTATCCGAAACAGTTGAAAATAAAACTGTTGAAAAGGAAATTGCAAAAGCCCCAAAAACGGTAGAAGAAAAAACTGCTAAAAAAGAAATTGAAGAGGTGCCTAAAGTAGTTGAAGACAAGGTTGATGTTGCCGAAAAACAAAAGAAAGAAGAAAAGGTTAAAACAGCCGAAGATACAGAAGAGTTTAATTGGGATGCTTTTGGAAAATCTGAAGAAACATATACTCCGGAAAAAAGAGCCGAATTAGAAAAAATTTACGATGAAACTCTTTCTACAGTTGCCGAAAACGAAGTGATTGACGGAACAGTAGTTGTTCTTTCAAAAAGAGAAGTAGTTGTAAATATTGGTTATAAATCTGAAGGTATTATTAACATTAACGAATTCAGATATAATCCTGATTTAAAAATTGGAGATACTGTTGAAGTTTTAGTAGAAACTCAAGAAGACGCCAACGGACAATTAATTATTTCTCACAAAAAAGCAAGAGTATTGCGGGCTTGGGACAAAATTAATCTTTCTCTTGAGAAAGAAGAAATAGTTAAAGGGTATATAAAATGTAAAACTAAAGGCGGTATGATAGTAGACGTTTTTGGAATAGAAGCATTTTTGCCAGGCTCTCAAATTGATGTAAAACCAATTAGAGATTATGACATATATGTTGATAAAACAATGGAATTTAAAGTTGTTAAAATTAATCATGAATTTAAAAATGTTGTAGTTTCTCATAAAGCATTAATTGAAGCCGAGTTGGAATTACAAAGAGCTGAAATTATTTCGAAATTAGAAAAAGGACAAGTTCTTGAAGGAACTGTAAAAAATATTACATCTTATGGAGTATTTATTGATTTAGGCGGTGTTGACGGTCTGATTCATATTACTGACCTTTCATGGGGCAGAATAAAACATCCTGAAGAAATTGTTGAATTAGATCAAAAATTAAATGTAGTAATTCTTGATTTTGACGATGAAAAGAAAAGAATTGCATTAGGTTTAAAACAATTAACTCCGCATCCATGGGACTCTTTAGATAAAAAATTAAAAATTGGCGACAAAATATCTGGAAAAGTTGTTGTATTGGCTGATTATGGTGCATTTGTAGAAATTGCTCCGGGAGTAGAAGGCTTAATTCATGTTTCTGAAATGTCTTGGTCACAACATCTTAGAAGTGCGCAAGAATTTTTAAAAATTGGCGATATTGTTGAAGCAACAATACTCACTCTTGATAGAGAGGACAGAAAAATGTCGCTAGGTATCAAGCAGTTAAAGCCAGATCCATGGTTGAAAATTGAAAAGAAATATTTTGTTGATTCAAAACATACTGCTATTGTTAAAAATTTCACAAACTTTGGAGTATTTGTTGAGTTAGAAGAAGGAATAGATGGATTGATACATATATCTGATTTATCATGGACTAAAAAAATTAAACATCCGGCAGAATTTACAACTCTAAATAGCCCAATTGATGTTGTTGTTTTGGAAATTGATAAAGAAAACAGGAGATTAAGTATAGGACATAAACAATTAGAAGAAAATCCATGGGATGTATTTGAAACAATTTTCTCAATTAATTCAATTCATGAAGGTACAATTATACAAATAATTGATAAAGGGGCCATAATTGCCTTGCAATATGGAGTTGAAGGATTTGCATCAAAAAAGAATATTGTTAAAGAAGACGGAACTCTTGCTAAAATTGATGAAAAATTAGATTTTAAAGTAATTGAATTTTCAAAAGAATCGAAAAAAATAGCACTTTCACATACAAAAATATTTGATGATAAACAAAAAAGTGTAGATGATAAGCAAAAAGCAAAAACAAAACGTTCTGTTAAAAAAGTTCAATCAAAAATTGAAAAGACAACACTTGGCGATGTTTCTGATTTAGCTGCATTAAAATCTGAACTTGAAAAGAAAGAAAAAACTAAAAAATAACGGTTATTAATTTTAATATTAAAAAAAAATTGTATTTTTAGCGAATGGATTTCAAGATTTCTAAAAAAGAAAAGTATACAATAATTTCAGTATTAGTTGAAAAATTAGATACTCACGTTGCTCCTGCATTAAAATCAGAGTTGGTTTTAATTGCCGGAAACGGACAAAAAAATATTATATTAGATCTTAGCAATTGCCGTTACTGTGATTCTTCAGGTCTTAGTGCTATTCTTGTTGCAAACAGATTGTGTAAAAATACAAACGGAATATTTGTATTATCAGGACTACAAACGGCAATAGAAAGGTTAATTACTATTTCACAGTTAGATACCGTGTTGAATATTACACTGACTTCTGATAAAGCTATTGATTTAATATTACAAGAAGATAAATAGTTTGAGTATTTTATGACTTTTGCTTTAACTGTTCTGGGAAGTAGCTCATCATTGCCTACTTCAACAAGATTTACTACTGCTCACGTGCTTAATGTGTATGAGCGGGTTTTTTTAATTGATTGTGGAGAAGGAACACAAATACAACTGCGAAAATTTAAAATCCCTTTTTCTAAAATAGATCATATTTTTATTAGTCATCCTCATGGAGATCATATTTTTGGACTTGTAGGATTAATATCTTCTTATAATTTACTTGGCAGGATTAAACCGCTATACATATATGGAAGTGCCGACCTTGAAAAGATAATAAAACTTCAATTGAATTATTTTGCTGATAAATTAAATTTTGAAATAATATTTAAAATTATTAGTAATAAAAAAAGTCAGAGAATATATGAAGATAATCATCTTACTGTTGATACAATTCCTTTAAAACACAGAATACCAACATCCGGTTTTTTATTTAAAGAAAAAAAACGGCTGCCCAATATTAAAAAGGAATGTATAGAAAAATATGATATTCCTTTTAAAAATATACCCGGAATAAAACAGGGAGATAATTTTATAACAAAAAACGGAGAAAAAATTCTTAATAAAAATCTTATAATTCCATCGCCGGAGACAAGGTCTTACGCATTTTGTTCCGATACAGCATATTCGGAAAAGATTGTGCCAATTATCGAAAATATTGATCTGCTTTATCACGAAACTACATTTATGCATAATATGCTGGAATATGCTATTGAAACGAAACATTCAACAACAATTCAGGCTGCTACAATTGCAAAAATGGCAAATGTTAAAAATTTAATGATAGGACATTATTCCGCACGATATAAAAATATTGATAAATTATTAAAAGAAGCAAGTTCGGTATTTGAAAGAACTTTTGCAGCCGAAGACGGATTAAAAATAGAAATTGATACCAAAAAGAAATTAAAAATTACAAGTTTAACCCCGATTATGCAATAGAAATTTATTTTTATTTCTATTGCATAGTTTGGGTTTAAAAAAATAATATGTGAAAATCTGTGTAATCTGTGGTGTAAATACTATGAACGCTTAGATTTATTTTTTCGACAACCAATAAGAAGGATTTAATTTTACTGTTCCTTTCCAAATCTGTAATTCAACATTAGTAGTATTATCCCCTTCTTTATCTGTATAAATTACACCTATTTCTTCTTTTGCACTTACATTATCCCCAACAGAAACATATACTTCTTTTAAATTAGAATAAACCGACAGATATTCACCATGTCTTATTATTATTGTTTTATGCTTGCCGGGTATAGTAATTACCTGGCGAACAACACCATCAAAAATTGCCCGGGCAGGAGTACCCGTTGTTGTTGCTATTGTAACACCATTACTTTGAATTTTAATACCTTTTAATGTGGGATGATCATGCTCGCCAAAAGTAACAGTAATAATACCTCTTGAAGTGGGCCAGGGTAAACGACCTTTATTTATTCCAAATTTATCTGATATGAGTTTTTCTTCGGGTGTTAATTTATATTTTTTACCGGCTCCCGATGTTGCAACAGCCTCTTTAGCAATTAGGTCTTCTATGGCTTTTTGCAGCTTACGAGCAGCTTTTCGTTTTTGTGCAAGTTTTATTTTTAACTCTTTTTCTTTTTCTTTTAATTTATTAAGTGTTGAATTTTGTTCCTTTTTTTCTATTGATAAAGTTATTGTTGCTTCTTGTTCATCGTTTATTAAAGCCCTCTTTTCCTGTTTCTGATTTTCAAGGTCAGACAACTTTTTCTTTATCATAGCCTGAACAGCCGTTATGGCTTCTACTTGCCTTTGTCTGAACTTTGCATATTGCTGAAGATATTTCATTCGTTTGTAAGCCTGATTAAAATCCTGTGATGAGAGAATATACATCCATCTGCTATAAGAATTTTTATTCTTATATGCATAATATATCATCTTAGCATACTCATTTTTTAATTGCTGCAGATCAGACTCTAGAGATGTAATAATTGAATTATTCTCATTGATTCTTTCATTCAAAAAAAATATCTCATCCTTTATGTTTTGAATAAGATCTTTTCTTATATCAATTTTTTTATCAATAAGTTTTAGTTGATTAAATGAAGATTCCTGATTTTTTCTGGTTTCTTTTAAAAGCTTGTTTGTATATGCAATTTCTCGCTGATTCTTTATCTTTTTATTTTCCAAATCCTTGTGGGTTTGCCCAAATGATGAGTTGAAAATAAATGTAAAAATTATTATAAATAGAAAGCTTTTAATTAGATATGTATTTTTAAGAAACAGCACTATTTATTCAATTTTAGAATATTTTTCAGGTATCTTAAATGGAAATTTCAATTTTTTATTATTTGTAATTTTAGTATATTTTATTGAAAGTTCCACATTGTTTGTGTCATTTTTAAGAACAAAATTAATTTTTTCAGGAAATAATTTCTCGTCTATTAAATAATGGTCTGAATACTTAATGCTTAATGTTCTGTCCTGACTAAATTCATTAATAAAAATACTTGATATTTTAAAAGTTTCAGGTAATATATAAATTTTTTGAACAATTAGATCTGTACCCTTACGCTTTTTTAATTTTCTTCTTATTTTTCTGTTTTTTAATGATTGAAGGCAATATTGGTTAGAGTCAATATTGTTTTTATAATTTCCCTTTTTTAACCCTAAAACATCTTCCTGGTCTGGATATGTGAACAATTCATTTGTAAAAATTGATTGAAAATAATTATAATTAATATCAAGACCGAACATCTTTTCAAAAAATTCATATCCGCCATAAAAATATTCCGAATTTATTCTGTTTAAAAATTTAATTGTATCGGGCAGAAATACCATTTTTGCAATTGGAATACCTGTATGACTTAAATTCATCCAAATTAAACTATCTTTTTTTATTCGCAATTGTCCTTTAAGAAAGTATTTCTTTTGATCCAATTTAACTTTTGCGGAAAATTTTAATTGTAAATAGTTAAAATCAAGATATGCGCTTTCTACATTGTTTTGAAGTTTTTTCAAGGATATTTGACGTGTTTTTTTTGGTTTTTCTTCTTTTATAGTTTGTTTTGAAACATTACACGAACTAAATAACATAAAAAATAATGTTATTAAAAATATAATATTTTTAAAATTCACGAGTATTTTATTAATAGCCAACTTATTCATACATTTTCTCGTCATCAACTTTTTTATCTAAAAATTCAGAACCTCTACCTGTTTCTTTTGCTTTTTTCCATATTTCAACAGCTTCTTTTATTCTACCTAATTTATAAAGAATATCTCCTTTGTGTTCAATAATAACAGCACTTCCTCCTCCTCCATGTTCAATTGCTTTTTCAATTATTGTAAAAGCTTCTTTATAATTTTGCATTTTATATAATACCCAGGCATATGTGTCAAGATATGTTGCATTATTAACAGTAAGCTCATTGCATTTTTTAGTCATTTCCAGCGCTTTATTAAGTTTTTCGGAACGCAGGGAAAGATAATAACTGTAATTATTTAATATGTATAAATTATCCTGTTCTAATTCTAATGCCTTATCAAAATATTTATCAGATTCTTCATTGTTTTTATTTTTAAAATATGCTTCCGCAAGATAAATATAAAATTGTACTTCTAATTTTTTATTAACTGTTAATCCTAATCCTGTTTTTAATTTTTCAATAGCTTCGTCAAACTTTTTTTGTTTTATGGCTCCAATGCCATTAAAAAGATATAAATTAACTTGATTAGGAAAATATTCAAGAGCTTCTTTACTTTCATAATATAAGGCTTTAAAATCATTCAATTGATTTTCAATAAATATTAGTTGCTCCCATATTAAGTAATTTTCTTTAGTCTTTTCAATAACTTTTCTGTATTTTTCTCTTGCATCTTCCCATTTTTCATCATTAAATAAAAAATCACCATAAACAGCTGAACTTTTTGGATCATCAGGATGTGTTTCTTCTAATATTGTAAGTAATTCATACGCCTGTTTGTTCCCTTTGGTATTTGTTTTGGAATAAGAATAATATAATAATAACATTTTAATTTTAATATCTATTTTAACTTCAGCACTGGCAAAAGCAAGTTGTATTTCTTCATAAGATTTGTCAAAATCATTAGTTATTCGGTAAAATTCAGATAATGAAAGATGTCCTAGTCCATTATCAGGATCAATTTCTAATAACTTATTGTATGTTGCAAGTGCTTTGTCATATTTTTCGTTTGAAACATAAATTTCTGCAAGTAAACCATAATATTTTACTTCAAAAGGGTATGCAACAATAAGTTTATTTAGTTCTTCGTAAGCTTTTTCTTTTTCACCTAATTTCATATAAATTTTTTCTTTTTCCATGCTTATTTCATCAATAATTCCATATTTTAATTCAATGTCATTATAAATTTTTAAAGCTTCTTTTAATTTATTATTTGAAATAAGAATAGAGGCATATTCTAATTTATAATCAATATTATAAGGATGCTTTTTAACTAGTTCTTTATAAATGCTTGCAGCTTTGCTTAACATATTTTTTTGTTGGTATAGTGCTGCTAATAATAATTTATACCAAATATTATCAGGATTTATTTTAACGGCTTCTTGTGTTAAAATAAGTGCTGTAGAAATATCTCCTTGTAAAATATACATATTTGCAAGTTCATACATTACTGCAGAACTTTTTTCATTAATTTGGAGACATTTAGCATAGTATGCTATTGCTTCAGCATAATTTCCCAACATCTTTTGCTTATTTCCCTCCATGAAAGAATAAGAAAACTCAAGTTCTTTTTTTTCTAATTTTAGATCTTTATCGGTGGTTATCTTTGGGTTTTTTGTAAAAACAGAGCATGAGGAAAATATGAGTATTAATATAATTAGTGAAAATGTATATTTATACACCCCCATCGGTATGTGGCTGAAAAACAATATAATGCAAATTGGTTATAATAATAATTTAAATTGCTCAAAGTTACGTAAACATATCTACATAGCAAAAGACAATCTTTATTTTATACTAAGCATTATTGAAGCATAAATCAATGAGGCTCAAATTTCATATGCGAAATACCTTGAAATTTGCAAATAGAATTGGACTATTTTGAATCACAAAAATCAAGACAAGCTATACAATCAGTATTAAATTAATATACAAATGCAACTATTTAGTTAAAATTAACGTCAATATGTCAGGGAGTAACAAATTCACCTTTGTTGTCAATCAATATCGATTTTTTTTAAATAAATATTTTAAGTAATTTTGTAAATAATTAATTCCATTTTAAATCAATATCTGTATAATTATGAAAAAGCTAATTTTTTTAAATTTATTATTTGTTTTTATTCTAATATCTGCATTTGCTGAAAAAATTGATGTAGAATATGCACAGAAAATCGCGAAAAACATTTATTTTGAGCGCATTAGTCAAATTAATGAAATAGATTATAATAATATTAATTTATCTCTTGTATATACTAAGGTATACAATAATGAACCTATTTACTATGTTTTTAATGTTAATGAAAACGATGGTTTTGTTATTATTTCTGCTGATAATTCTGCTAAACCAATTATAGGATATTCTCTCAATGGGATATATGATATAAATAATATCCCGCCGTCATTTGCTTTTTTTATGGAAACCAAAACAGATCAGTTGAAATTTTTAAAAGACAACAATCTAAAAGCTTCTGTTGAAATATCAAAAAAATGGGGAGATTTGGAAAATGTTACAACTAAAAATTTAAAAGATATTAAAACAATTATTCCTTTGTTACTAACTATATGGGGACAAAGTGGATTTTACAACCACGCCTGTCCACAGGAAACGGGAGAAGATCAGGCAGTTGTTGGGTGTGTTGCAGTATCAATGGCACAAGTTATGAAATTTTACAATCATCCGGCAGTAGGACAAGGGTCAAATAGTTATGAGTATCCATCCGGTTGGCCTACTAATTGGCCTTATGGAATATTGTCCGCTAATTTTGGAACAACAAATTATCACTGGGCAAATATCCCATATGAGTGTAATGTTGCTAATGCAGATATTGCAGAAATGTTATATCATTGTGGTATTTCTGTTAATATGTATTACTCTCCTACTGGTTCTGCTTCTCAAACTAGTTATGTAGAAAGTGCCTTAATTTCATATTTTAAATATAATGCTAATCTTGTTGTTAAAAGTAATTATTCTAATACAAATTGGGAAAATTTATTAAAAAATGAAATTGATTATAAACGACCAATGGTATATTCAGGGTCTGATGCATCTTCCAGTAGTGGTCATGCCTGGAATTGTGATGGATATCAAGGAAGTGAATTTCACATGAACTGGGGATGGGATGGTTATGCCAATGGCTATTTTACTCTTGACAACCTTTCTGCCGGTGGTTCGAATTTTGACAGTAATTTTGAAGCAATAATTGGCATATATCCTGTTTCAGGATATCCTGAGCATTGTAGTGGAACAAAAAATATTAATGGATCAAGTGGGTCATTTAATGATGGTAGTGGTAATGAAGAATATGCAAATAATATTAATTGTTTTTATTTAATAGAACCAACATGCGGTAGTGAAATTGATTTTTCTTTTGATGTATTTCAACTTGAAAGCAATGATAGTGTAACATTTTATAATGGTTCTTCGGTTTCAGACCCTATTTTAGCTACTTATACAGGCGATGATATACCTGCCGGCGTAAGTGCAAATAATGGAGCTTTACTTATTGAGTTTAATACAAATTCTAGCGGAACAGATATAGGTTGGTATGGTTCTTATACAACAGATTATTGTGGAGGAATTATAACATTACTTGACTCAACAGGAGTAATTACAGATGGAAGTGGGCCTTGTGATTATAAAAAATCAACTTATTGTCGTTGGGAAATCGCTCCTCCAGGAGCAACATCTGTTACTATCAATTTTACTTCTTTCAATTTGTCTTCTTTAGACACTTATGATTATGTTAAAATTTATAAAGAAACAGCAGTAACAGGAAATGAAATAGCTGCCTTTACAAGTGCGTCGCCTCCTTCCGGATCCGTATTTGTTCCAGCAGGTGTAGCATGGGTTAAATTCGCTACAAGCATTACAGATCATGCAGATGGCTGGTCATTAAATTATACTTCTTCAACATCCAATGTTGATGAATTAAGCAAGCATTTATTAAGCCTTGCTATATACCCTAATCCTTTTAACAACGATGCAACTTTGAGTTTAAATTTAATTGATAATAGTAACATTAATATTTCAGTTACAAATATAATTGGAGAAGTTATAGGTGATTATAACATAAATGGAATTGCCGGAAATAATAAAATATTATTAAGTGAGGTTATTAATAAAGTTGATAATGGAGTTTATTTTGTAAGTTTTGAGATAAATGGGAATAAGCTTGTTCGTAAAATAATTTGTAGTAAATAAGTTTTACATAAAGTTTTTAAAAAGCTGTATAAGATTTTTATGCAGCTTTTTTTATTGTTAATTAAAAGCTAAGATTGTATCTTTACACACTTTTTATAAAAATAATACCAATTAATTAAATGAAATATTTTGCACACGAAACGGCAATAATTGATAAGGGTTGTGATATTGGTAAAGGAACTAAAATATGGCATTTTTCACATATTATGCCCAATTGCAAAATAGGTGAAAATTGTAATATTGGTCAAAATGTAGTTGTTTCTACGGATGTGATCTTAGGCAGAAATGTAAAAGTTCAAAATAATGTTTCTATTTATACTGGTGTTATTTGTGAGGATGATGTTTTTTTAGGTCCTTCTATGGTTTTTACCAATGTAATAAACCCTCGCAGTGTTGTAATACGTCGCGATCAGTATATAAAAACCGTGGTAGGCAAAGGTGCTACTATTGGGGCAAATGCTACTATAATATGTGGAAATGATATTGGAAAATATTCATTTATAGGAGCAGGAGCAGTAATAACAAAAGAAGTTGAACCTTATGCCCTTTATGTTGGAAATCCTGCTAAACAAATTGGCTGGATGAGTGAATACGGACAAAGGCTTGATTTTGATAAACAAGGTTTTGCAGAATGCCCCGAAAGCAAAGAAAAATATAAGTTAATCGATAATAATGTAACGAAAATTTGATAGATTAAAATATTTACAGCTATGGAAAATCAATCAAATCAGATAAAATTTGCAGTAATTGGAGTTGCAGGATATATTGCAACCAGACATTTAAAGGCAATAAAAGATACAGGAAATACAATGCTTGCAGCTTTAGATAAGTTTGATAGTGTTGGTATTATTGACTCGTATTTTCCAAATGCAGATTTTTTTGTAGAATTCGAAAGATTTGACAGGCACATTGATAAACTTAGAAGAAGTGGTGTAAATTTGGATTATGTAAGTATATGTTCTCCTAATTTTCTACACGATTCACATATTCGGTTTGCTCTTAGAAGTGGTGCAGATGCAATTTGTGAAAAACCTTTGGTTTTAAATCCCTGGAATGTTGAAGCACTTAAAGAAGTTGAAAAAAGGAACGGGAAAAAGATATATAATATTTTACAATTACGCTTACATCCATCAATAATTGCTTTAAAACAAAAAATTGAGAATAACCCTGCTGATAAGGTTTATGATATTGATTTAACATATATTACTTCCAGAGGTAAATGGTATGATTTTTCATGGAAAGGAGATATTCAAAAATCAGGAGGCATAGCTACAAATATTGGCATTCATTTTTTTGATATGCTTTCCTGGATTTTTGGTGAGGTAAAAGAGAATATTGTTCATATATCACAAACTAATAAAGCTGCCGGCTTATTACAATTAAAAAAAGCTAATGTAAAATGGTTTTTAAGTATTGATTATGACAATGTTCCGGAAAACATTAAAAAAAATGGACAAAGAACTTATCGTTCAATAAAAGTTGATGGAGAAGAAATTGAGTTTAGTGGAGGTTTTACAGACTTACATACTAAAAGTTATGAAAATATTTTAACCGGAAATGGATTCGGTCTTGAAGAAGCAAACAGTTCAATAAATATTGCATATAATATTAGAAATTCTGAACCAATAGGTTTAAATGGAGATTATCATCCTTTTTGTAAAATATAAATATAGAACCATTCACGGTCCTAAATATTTATTAAATAAAATTTAACTTTGCAAAATGGGAACAAAGTTGGATATAGAAATGTAGAATATAGAACTTTCAATAATAAATGTAGGATAAATAAAATGAGGAAACAAAGTAAAAAACAATGATAAATAAAAATTTACATTCTACATTTATCATTCTATATTCAATATTTAATCTTAGATGGATTAGAAGGTGTAGATTTATAAACTTTGTTTAATTTTTAATACTGTAAATGCTTACATAAATATTTAAGTCAATGTATAATAAGCTAATAAACAAAGAAGCAAAACTCTGTGTAATAGGACTGGGATATGTTGGATTACCAATTGCATTAGAATTTGCTAAAAGAATACCTGTTGTTGGATTTGATATCAAAAAAGACCGTGTTGAAATGATGCGGAATAAAATTGACCCGAGTAAAGAATTATTAAAAGAAGATTTTGATGGATGTGATATTCATTTTACAGCATCGACTGAAGATCTTAAAGATTCAAACTTTTTTATTATTGGTGTTCCAACACCAATTGACGAAAGCAATACCCCTGACTTAACTCTTTTGATAAAAGCATGTCATATAGTTGGTAAAGTTTTGAAAAAAGGAGATTATGTTGTATTTGAGTCAACGGTATATCCCGGCTGTACAGAAGATGACTGTGTCCCAATTTTAGAAGAAGAATCACAATTAAAATTTAATGTTGATTTTAAAATTGGATTTTCTCCGGAAAGAATTAATCCCGGAGATAAAGAACATTCATTAACCAATATTGTAAAAATTGTTTCGGGTAGTGATGGTGAATCTTTAGATAATATTGCAAAAATATATGAAATTGTTGTAAAAGCAGGTGTTCATAGAGCAAGTTCTATAAAAGTTGCAGAAGCAGCAAAAATTATTGAAAATACACAACGTGATGTAAATATTGCTCTGATGAACGAATTGTCAATAATTTTTAACAGACTAGACATTAACACTTTTGAAGTACTTGAAGCTGCCGGAACAAAATGGAATTTTTTGAAATTTTCCCCGGGACTTGTTGGCGGACATTGTATAGGAGTTGACCCATATTATCTTACTTATAAAGCTAAAAAACTGGGTTATCATGCACAGATAATTAATTCTGGAAGATTTGTTAATGATAGTATGGGAGGATATATTGCAAAGCAAACCGTAAAATGTATAATATCTAAAGATAAAAATATTCGTAATGCCAGAATTTTAATAATGGGTATTACTTTTAAGGAAAACGTTACTGATATCAGAAATTCAAAAGTTGTTGACGTTGTAAATGAACTACTATCTTACAAAGTAAATGTGGATGTTGTTGATTCTTTAGCTTCAAAACAAGAAATAAAAGAGGAGTATGATATAGATTTATCAGATAAGCCAACAGGAAAATATGATGCAATAATAGTTGCTGTAAACCATAATGAATACAAAGAACTTAACGAGGATTATTTTTTGTCAATAAGTAAAAATAATGGGATTTTATTTGACATTAAGGGTATTTACAGAGATAAAATCAAAAAACTTACTTATTTAAGTTTGTAAAATATGAAAAAGCAAATACTCGTTACAGGTGGTGTTGGGTATATTGGCTCGCATACTGTTGTTGAACTTCAAAATGCGGGATATGATGTTATCATAATTGACAATCTTTCTAATTCAAAAATTGAAGTTTTAGATGGTATTGAAAAAATTACTAAAATTCGTCCCTGTTTTGAGAATATTGACATTTGTGATAAGAATAAGCTAGAAATATTTTTCAATAAATACTCAGACATTGAAGCAGTAATACATTTTGCAGCATTTAAAGCCGTTGGTGAATCTGTTGAAAATCCTTTAAAATACTATCATAATAATTTAAGCTCTTTAATAAATGTTTTACATGAAATGAAAAAACACAAAATTTTAAACCTTGTGTTTTCTTCATCGTGTACGGTATATGGGCAACCGGATACATTGCCTGTTACGGAAAATGCACCACTTAAAAAAGCAAACTCACCTTATGGAAATACAAAACAGATATCAGAAGATATTATTTTTGATACTATAAGATCGGATAACAATTTTAAATCTGTTTCATTAAGATATTTTAATCCAATAGGAGCTCATAGTTCTGCATTAATAGGAGAATTACCTCTTGATGTTCCTAATAATTTAATTCCGTATATTACCCAAACAGCAATAGGTATTCGTGAGCAACTTAAAGTTTTTGGAGGAGATTATAATACTCCGGATGGCTCATGTATTAGAGATTATATAAATGTTGTTGACCTTGCAGAAGCTCATGTTGTTGCAATTGAAAGACTAATGCAAAATAAAAATAAAAAAGGATTTGAGGTGTTTAATCTTGGTACAGGTAAAGGAAATTCAGTATTAGATGTTGTTAAGACTTTTGAAAAAGTAACGGGGCAAACTTTAAATTATAAAATTGTTGAAAGAAGGGAAGGTGATATTGAACAAATGTGGGCAGATACAAGTTTTGCAAATAAAGAGCTTGGATGGAAAACAGAATTAGAGCTTGACGAAACCCTATTATCAGCATGGAAATGGGAGCAGCATTTGAAAAATAAAAAATAAATAGATGAAAACAATATTAATTACAGGAGGAGCAGGGTTTATTGGCTCGCATGTTGTAAGGATTTTCACAAAAAAATATCCAGAATATCAAATTATAAATCTTGACAAACTTACTTACGCAGGAAACCTTGAAAATCTCAAAGATATAGAGAAAAAATCTAATTATAAATTTATAAAAGGTGATATTGTTGATGAGAATTTTATTAATGATATTTTTAAAAAATATAATATTGATGGTATAATTCATTTAGCCGCAGAATCTCATGTCGACAGGTCAATAACAAATCCTCTAGAGTTTATTAATACAAATATTATTGGAACAGTTAACCTGTTAAATGCTGCAAGACAATGTTGGGGCGATTATAAGGGAAAAAGATTCTTCCATATTTCTACCGATGAAGTTTATGGTTCACTTGGCGAAACAGGTTTTTTTACAGAATCAACAAATTATGACCCCAAAAGCCCGTATTCTGCTTCAAAGGCAAGTTCCGATCATCTGGTACGTGCATATTATAATACTTATAATTTACCTGTTGTAATTTCTAATTGCTCAAATAATTATGGGGCAAATCAGTTTCCTGAAAAATTAATACCACTTGCAATTAATAATATTAAAAACAATAAACCAATACCAATATATGGTAAGGGAGAAAATATTAGAGATTGGTTATATGTTGAAGACCATGCTAATGCTATTGATCTAATTTTCCATAAAGGAAAAACCGGAGATACTTACAATATTGGAGGCAATAACGAATGGACAAATATTGATTTAATTCGTAAACTCTGTGAAGTTATGGATAATAAACTTGGTAGAGAAAAAGGAGCTTCCGCAAAACTTATTACATTTATAAAAGACAGAGCTGGTCATGACCTAAGATATGCTATCGATTCATCAAAAATCCAAAGTGAACTTAACTGGAACCCAACATTACAATTTGAAGAAGGAATTGCTAAAACCGTTGATTGGTATATTGAAAATGAAGAGTGGTTAAATAATGTCATTTCCGGTGATTATGAAAAATATTACGAACAACAATACGGATAATTATTCTTTTTTAAAAACAGATATACATTCTCATTTAATTCCCGGACTTGATGATGGAGTTCAATCTGTTGAGGAGGAATTAGATGTATCTCAAGACTTAATGCTTTAGGGTTTTCCAAAATCATTACTACACCACATATAAACTCTGAATATTTTCATAATACTCCAAAAACAATTAAATCGGGTTTAGAAAATTTAAATACTACGATTAAAAAATTGAAAGATAAAGGAGTATTATTCCAAATGAATACATTATCCTTAAATGGAGTATTTTCTATTGAAGCAAAAAATATGGCGGAAAATCTTATTAAAAATAATATGATAGAATTCATTGGGAGTGATGCTCATAATATTAATTACGTTATTGGACTTGAATCAATATTGTCAAATAAATATTTTAAACAACTAACGAGATCAGGATTATTATCAAACTAGATATTATAACCAAAGAAATTCAATTATCATTATTGTGTAAATGCAATAAAAACTAATTAAAACGTCTTTATTAGTAATTTTTTGATTTAATTTGAAAAAACATTCTAATGAGAATAATATTTTTAACAACATTGCTTTTCATTTCGTTTTTGTCATTTTCTATTAATGACGAAAGTGATGTTGCCGGGAAAAACACTATTAGCGGATATGTAAAAGATAACGAAACAGGAGAAGAGCTTATTGGTGCTTCAGTATATATAAGATCAATTAAAGTTGGAACAATAACAAATGTTTATGGTTTCTATTCCTTAACTGTTCCAGAAGGAAAATACGAAGTAACTTATTCATTTATTGGATACAAAGACATTACAAAAACTGTTGATTTAAATAATAATATCAAGCTGAATATTTCTTTGCCAACCACTTCACAGCAAATAGGCGAAGTAGAAATTATAGGTGAAAAAAGAAATCAGAATATTGAAAGAGTTGAAATGAGTACTGTTAAAATTCCCATAAAAGCTATAAAAAAGATCCCTGCCCTACTTGGCGAAGTTGATGTTTTAAAAGCGGTTATGTTATTGCCCGGTGTATTGGCAGGCGTAGAAGGGTCATCGGGGTTTTATGTGCGTGGCGGGAACGTTGATCAAAATCTTATATTATTAGATGATGCTCCTGTTTACAACGCATCTCATGTTGCAGGTTTCTTTTCTGTATTTAACGGAGATGCAATAAAAAACATGAAACTTTATAAAGGCGGTATCCCTGCTGAATATGGTGGCAGATTATCATCAGTTCTTGATATTAGGATGAAAGATGGTAATACAAAAAAATATAGTGCTACCGGTGGTATTGGCATACTTGCAAGCAGATTAACAATTGAAGGTCCTGTTATTAAAGATAAATCATCATTTATTATTTCGGGCAGGCGTACTTATTTTGATCTGTTTTTACCATTATCAAATGATACTATGGTTCAGAAAAGTGGATTATACTTTTACGATCTAAACACAAAAGTAAATTATACAATTAATGAAAATAACAGGATTTTTCTATCAGGATATTTTGGCAGAGATGTATTAAGCATGGCTGATATGATGGCTATCGACTATGGAAATGCAACAGGAACTGCCAGATGGAATCACCTTTTTAATGATAAGCTTTTTATGAATACAACATTTATTTTTAGCAATTATAATTATCACTTAGGTTTTGAACAAGAATTAATGAAAATGGATTGGAAATCTAATATAAGAGATTACAATTTAAAAGCAGATTTAACATATTATTTAAACCCAAAAAACACAATAAAATTTGGTCTTGGTTCAATTTATCATGATTTTGACCCGGGTGTAATAAATGGGCAAATGGATGCTGTTAAATTTGAAATTATAATGCCAAACAATTATGCCTTTGAACATTTTGCTTTTTTTCAAAACGAACAAAAAATTACTCCATTATTAAGTGTTCAATATGGTCTTAGATTATCAGTATTCCAAAATATTGGTAAAGCACATTATTATTTATATGACGATACTGACCCGCAAAACTATGAGGTTACAGATACAATAGATCAGCCAAGCGGAAAAATTTATAATACATTTTCAAATCTTGAACCAAGATTAGGGATTAAATACACACTTAATGAGTTTAGCTCCGTTAAAGCCAGTTACAACAGAACAAGTCAGTATATTCATTTGGCAACAAACACAACATCAGCAACACCACTTGATATTTGGATACCATCAACTCCTAATGTTGAACCGCAAATAGCCGATCAGGTTGCCTTGGGATATTTTAGAAATTTTAAAAATAATGTGTTTGAAACATCTGCTGAGGTTTATTATAAAAAAATGAAAAATTCAATTGATTTTAGAGACCATGCAGAATTACTTTTAAACGACAGATTAGAAGGCGAACTGAGAAGAGGAGATGCAGAATCTTACGGCTTTGAATTACTTTTAAGAAAACAGGAAGGAAAACTTACAGGTTGGATAAGTTATACTTTATCAAGAACTATGAGAACAATTCCTGAAATAAATGACGGAAAACCATATTTTGCACCTTACGACAAAACTAATGATGTATCATTTGTATTATCTTATGACATTGGTAAAAAAATAAATGCATCAGGAACATGGGTATATTCCACAGCTCCTCCCAGAACTATGCCAACGGGCAGATTTGAATATGGCGGAATGATAGTTCCTGTTTATTCTGACAGGAACAGCATTAGAATTTTTGATTACCACAGACTGGATCTATCATTAACATATTATTTTAGAAGATATAATGATGAAAATAAAAAGCATAAATTTGAAAGTAGTCTTAATGCTTCAGTTTATAACGCATATTCAAGAAAAAATCCTTATTCAATAAATTTCTCTCAATCTGATGATAATCCAAACGAAACAATAGCCGAAATGTATTATCTGTTTAAAGCTATACCATCAATAACTTATAACTTTAAATTTTAATAATTATGAAGAACTCAATATATATTATTATAATTCTGGTATCATTTCTAACAATTTCATGTTCAGAAAAAATTGACATTGAACTAAACGATGATGAGAATTCAAGATTAGTTGTTGAAGGAAATATTACAACCCAAAAAACTATTCATACAATAAAACTAACCAGAACAACGAGTTATTTCGCAAACCAGCCTGCTCCTGTTGAAACCGGAGCTATAGTTGAAATACAAGAAGAAGGAAGCCCAAATGCCTTTGTTTTAAATGAAGCCGCACCCGGAATATATCAAACCGATAGTGTGGCAGGAAAAGTTGGGAAAAACTACACCCTATCTATTAAACAAAGTAATGGTGATGAGTTTTCTGCCACAACATATCTTGACACAGTACCTGAAATGGACTTGATAGATTATGAGTATAAAGAATTCCCCTATCATGGCAATCCGATAGCTTTTTACATCTTAAAATTATTTGCTCAAGAACCGGAAGGTAAAGGCAATAATTATCAATTTAACATATATTTAGATGGTGTTTGGGATAACGACACTTTACGCGAAGCTGTTTACGATACCGATGAGTTTATGGATGGTATGTATTTACCCGGGGTTGACATATATTATATCGAATCTGATAAACTTAAAAAAGATACAACAAAAGTAAGGGTTGATATGCTTTCAATACCTTACGAATTACTTGAATACAATGTTGCTGTAATGCTGGAAACAGATTGGCGCGGAAGCCCTTTTGACGGACCTCCTGCAAATATACCAACAAATATAAGCAATGGTGCCTTAGGCTTTTTTAGTGCTTCCGATATAAGTTCGTTTGAACTGAATGTGATTCTGGTGGATGAAGAATAATACAAATTTACTTTTATGCATATATACCGAGCCTGTTTTAATTTGCAAATCAATTCCGTATTGATATAATAGCATTTCCATAAAAATATATATTTTTACCAGTCTTAAAAAATCATTGCAAAATGATATCTCTTAGTAATGTTGCTGTACGATTTGGTGGATTTGAGCTTTTTAAAGAGGTTTCTTTTCTTATCAATAAAAAAGATAAAATTGGGCTTGTTGGCAAAAACGGTGCAGGAAAAACAACATTATTAAAAGTAATTATGGGTTTTCAGGCTATTGATGACGGAACTGTTAGCAAACCCGCAGATATACACATAGGATACCTTCCGCAACAAATGCCGGTATCAGATAAACATACAGTTTTTGAAGAAACCGAATTGTCTTTTAAAGAGCTAAAAAAACTAAAAAAAGAAATTGATAGCATCAATGCAGATATTGGCGAAAGAAACGATTACAACAATGATGAATATTCTAAGCTGATAAATAAATTAAGCGAAAAAACAGAACGTTTCGAAATACTTGGAGGAAACAATATACAGGCAGAAATAGAACGGATATTACTTGGTCTTGGGTTTTTAAAAGAAGAGTTTAATAAACCAACTAAGGAGTTGAGTGGTGGCTGGCGAATGAGAATTGAACTGGCAAAAATACTGTTGCAAAAACCCGATGTGCTTTTATTGGATGAACCCACAAATCATTTGGACATAGAATCTATACAATGGTTTGAAGATTTTTTGGCAAATTATTATGGAGCAGTATTATTAATTTCACACGATAGGGCTTTTTTGGATAATGTAACAAAAAGAACTGTTGAAATATCAATTGGAAATATTTACGATTATAAAGTTCCTTATTCAAAATTTGTAACATTGCGTGCCGAACGTCGTGAGCAACAACTTGCGGCATACAATAATCAGCAAAAAATGATTAAAGACACCGAACGCTTTATTGAAAGGTTTAGGTATAAAAATACAAAATCGGTGCAGGTACAATCCAGAATAAAACAATTAAATAAATTAAAACGTGTTGAAATTGATGATGAAGACAGCTCTGCTATACATTTTCGTTTTCCGTCTGCCCCACACTCGGGGACCATTGTTATTGAAGCCAAAGAATTGAGTATGTCTTTTCCCGACAAACAGGTTTTAAACAATATTGACCTGATAATAGAACGTGGCGAAAAAGTTGCTTTTGTTGGCAAAAACGGGGAAGGAAAAACAACCTTATCGAGAATTATTGTGGGGGAATTAAAACCCAATGGGGAAATTAAAACAGGACACAAAGTAAAAATTGCTTATTATGCTCAGGAGCAAGACAGGTTACTGAATGATAATAAAACAGTTTTTGAAACTATTGACGATATTGCCGTAGGAGATATTCGTCCAAAAATTAGAGGTATTCTCGGCTCCTTCCTTTTTAGTGGTGAAGATATTGATAAAAAAGTAAAAGTGCTTTCGGGAGGAGAACGTTCAAGGCTTGCATTGGCTAAATTATTGCTTGAGCCTGCAAATTTACTTGTACTTGATGAGCCTACAAATCATTTAGATATGTCGTCGAAAGAAATTCTTAAAAATGCTTTAATAAAATATAATGGTACTCTGATAATTGTTTCACACGACCGTTATTTTTTAGATGGATTAGTGGGCAAAGTATTTGAATTTAAAAATAAAAAGATAAAAGAAAACTTAGGCGGTATTTATGATTTTCTGAGAAAAAAGAAAATTGAAAATCTTAATGAATTAGAGAGGAAAGAACACATTATTAAAAAGGCAGGTAACGAGGTATCGCAAAATAAATTAGATTATATAGCAAAAAAAGAACTTGAAAAAGAAATAAGAAAAACAAGCAATAAAATAAAAAGCACTGAAAGTAAAATTGAAAAATTAGAAAAAGATATTGCAATATTTGATAATAATTTGCAAAACCCGGACAATAATCAAATAGATCTAAATGATAGTAATTTGTTTGTAAATTATGAAAATCTTAAAAAAGAGCTTAATACCGAGTTAAGAAACTGGGAAAAATTATCTTATGAACTTGAAATATTAACGGATAAAAGAGAAGATGTATAATTTATGGAATCAAAAATAATTTTCAACAAACTTGAAACTCCAAGGCTTTTGCTAAGGAAAATAATTGAAACTGATATAGATATTATGTATCATCTATTCTCTGAGCATGAAATTATGAGATACACAGGTGTTCCACTTATTAAGGAGAAAAATGAAATATTGGCATTTATTAATAAAAATGAAGCTCAATACAAAAATGGAGAGAAAATAACATGGGGAATTGAATTAAAAACTACAAAAAAGATGATTGGTTATATTGGTCTTTTTTATATAAATAATGCACATGCTTATGCTTCATTAGGTGCATTACTGATTAAGGAATACTGGAATAAAGGAATTACTACCGAAGCTAAAAAAGCTATTATAAATTTTGCTTTTACAAAAACATTTTTGAATCGAATTGAATCGCAGTATTATGAAAAACATATTGCAATTGATAAAACAAATGAAAAATCGGGGATGAAAAAAGAGGCATTACTTAGAGAAAATTTTTTAATGGAAGGCAAATTCAGAAATTCAATAATGTGCTCAATTATTAAAAGCGATTTTCAAAAGAACAAGGATTTTTATAATTTTAGCAAAAATTACAAATGAAATTAAGCACTAAATATCACCACTTATTTATAGTAGTAATACTTTTTACTTTCGTATTAAGTTCGTGTTTTTCATATAAAACCCCCGTAAGAAACTCTAATGTTGCGTATATTTATAATCCTAGCAGTACTCCCTTGCATCCACAATATAAAGTATTTCATAACGAAGATTCAACTTCACTAGTTTTCATAAAATTAACAGCAAATGAGTTATTGTATATTAAAAAACTAAACGATAAAAAGCCTGAAGCTGCTGTACAAATTCATTATAAACTATTCGATTCTTTTACCGGCAATAATATAATTGACAGTGCAACACAAGTGTTTTTTATTGAAAAAGATTCTAATCTTTTTAATATTACTTTCGATATTACAATTAAAGCAAAAAACTCTAAAAGATATTTACTTGATATTATTGCAACAGATATTTATCGTGGCAGAGGAAATCAACATTTTATTGAAGTTGATAAATCTACCGAACATACTCATCAAAACTATTTAGTTACTTTAAAAACAGATAACGAACCATTGTTTAAAAACTACCTGAATAACAAAACGGAGTTTCAGATAAAACATAAAAATTTAAAAAACAAAAAACTATTTGTCAGTTATTATAAAGGCAAATATAAACTGCCTGCTCCTCCGTTTAGTGTATCAATGATGAAAACGTATGTGTTAGCACCCGACAGTACTTGGGAAATAATGCTTACAGATACTTCCACATTTAATCTGGAAAAATATGGGATGTATCATTTTCGCATAGACACCTCATACAGAACAGGTTTAATACTGTTTAATTTTGGAAAATATTACCCTGTTGTTAAAACACATGTAAAATTAATAGAACCAATAAGATATCTGACAACATCACGAGAGTTTAAAGAATATATGATGTTTGAAAATAAAAAGGAAGCTGTAGATAATTTTTGGTTAAAATCAACAGGAAATTTAAATCGTGCAAAAGAATTAATAAGAGTTTATTATAACAGAGTAAAATTTGCAAATACTTACTTTAGTTCGTTTACTGAAGGATGGCGCACGGACAGAGGAATGTTATATATGATCTATGGTTCTCCAAATACAATTTACAAAAACGATAATCAGGAAAGGTGGATTTATGGAAATACACAAGGAATGCATACAATGAGCTACACTTTTGTGAAAGTTTCAAATCCATATTCAAATAACGATTATGTGTTAAATAGAAGTGATATTTATAAAATGATATGGTATCAGGCAGTAGAAACATGGCGTAATGGCAGAGTTTTTTCTATAGTTAAGTGATACAATGATTAAATGCTAAAATAATAGGAAAATCGGAAAAAATAAAAACATGGCAAATAAAGAAGTAATTTTTGGGATTAGAACAGTACAAGAAGCTGTTATAAAGGGTGAAGATATCGACAAGGTATTAATTAGTTCAAGTTTAAAAGGAGAAGGCTTTAATGAATTACTTAATGATCTAAGAAAACATAAAGTTCCTTTTCAATTTGTTCCAATTCAGAAAATAGATCATATTTCAAAAAAAAATCATCAGGGAGTTATTGCATATTCTTCTCCTATTACTCTTCATCAGTTTGAGGATGTTGTTCAAAATGTTTACGAAAGTGGCGAAATACCATTAATAATTATACTTGATAATATTACTGATATTAGAAATTTTGGAGCAATAGCGAGAACAGCAGAATGTGCAGGAGTACACACAATTATAATACCCGAAAAAGGAAGTGCAAGAATAAGTGCTGATGCAATTAAGGCTTCGGCAGGGGCTTTGTTTAATATTCCTGTTTGCAGAGTACAAAAGTTAAAACAAACAATTGAAGCTTTAAAAAGTAGTGGTATTCAGATTGTTGCCGCAACAGAAAAAGCAGATAATAATTATTATGACATTGATCTTACAAGCCCCACCGCTATTATAATGGGCTCAGAAGAAAAAGGAATACGTGACGAAATAATAGACCTATCTGATTATTGTGCAAAAATTCCAATTTCAGGACAAATTAAATCTTTAAATGTTTCGGTAGCTACTGCAATTTTAACTTATGAGGCGGTAAAGCAAAGGAATGTTACAAATCATTTATAGTGTGTGTTAACACTGTATTATTCATTTTTTTTGTAGATTATCAAATGTCCTATCTGGATCAGTTTATTAAAAAACTCTCAATCCCATAAAACGGTAATGAAATAATATTTGCTTCATTCTTATACTGTGATTGTGAAATTTTAATTCCTTTATCAATTTCATAGGTTTCTAAAAACATTTTCATACTTTTCATGCGACCGCTTGAACCTGATTTTATTTCTATGGGGACAATTTTTTCATTTTTTTCAATCAAATAATCAATTTCTGCGTTGCTGTTTTTTGCTTCTCTTGCCCAATAATATAATTCAGGTCTAATATAATGATTTTGTGAAGCTATTATTTCCTGTCCCGCGTATTGCTCGGCTACAGCGCCCTTAAATATAGCAGTCAAATCTTTTTCTTTTATTGTTTCACTATAAATGCCATTTATTGCGTGTATTAAGCCAACATCAAGAAATATCATTTTATAAAAGTTTTCTTTTACACCTGCTTCCAAAGGTAATCCTGCTCCACTTGTTCGTTTAACACGGTAAATAACGCCTGCTGTTTCCAGTAATTCAATGGCTTCTTTTAAATCTCTTGATTTTATAGATTTGTCAACTTTGGCATAAATAAATTTTTGTCCTACCATTGATGATACAGCAGAAAAAACTTTTTTCAAGTATCTGAATTTAGATTGTCTGGCATATTTTGCAAAGTCATCAGTATAGGTATCAATAATTGAATACTGAATTTTCTGACATTTTAAAATATCATGTGTTTGGATATATTCGTTCACAACTGCAGGCATTCCACCAATAATAAAATATTTTCGTATGTATTCTGTTAATTTATCGTGTAAACTCTCGGGTAGTTTGGTAAGATCAGGTAAATGCAAAATATGCTTATATAAAGTTTTTTCACCAAGTGCATTCATAAATTCGCCAAATGACAACGGAAACATATATAAATACTGCACACGACCGACAGGCATTCTGAAATCTTCAGCTTTTAATGTAAACTCGAGCAAAGAACCTGCCCCAACAATGTGTAGGTCAGGCATTTCTTCATAAAAATAGCGTAGAGCCATAATGGCTTTGGGACATTCTTGTATTTCGTCCAAAAAAATCAGCGTTTCTCCCTGTTTTGCCATTTTCCCTGTAAAAAGTGTTATTTTTTCAAGAATTTCAACAGGGTTGTATGTAGTAAAAATATCCTTGTATTCAGGGTTGCGTTCAAAATTGAGTGTTATGAGTGATTTAAATTCATTATTGCCAAATACATTGACTATAAATGTTTTGCCAATTTGTCTTGCTCCCCTTATCAATAAAGGACGGCGGTTCTTTTCATTTCTCCAGTTTATTAGAGTTTTGTATATATTTCTATTTATCATTGCTTTTTATTTGGTTATTTTCCAATACAAAAGTATTTAATAAATGGCTAATTTCCAAAGATAAAATCAATAAAAATTGGCTGAAATCATGGGTTCTTTTATTTAGACAAAAAAATTCATGTATTTTTGTTACAGTCTGACCTAATGTATCGGCTTTTAACTTATGAGGCGGTAAAGCAAAGGAATGTTGTTGATTTAAATATTTAACTAGGTTATAATCGTCAAACTATTTCATATACAGCCCACATTTACAACCCATTGCTGCCGAATCAATTTTGTCAGAATCTACCTTAATTGTCATTTCGGAAGCAGCGGTTTCAATATTTATAGAAATGATTTTGGATTCAGAAAGTTTAACTAATTGGTCTATTTCTATTGGTAAAATTAGTTTCAAAACATTATTCTTTGCCACTTGAATCACCTCTGTTTCAAAATAGCCATAATTACCCACAACAAGTTTAGTGTTGTTAATCGAACTATGATTTCTATCTGTTATTAATTCAATATTATCACCATCTTGGAGATGAATAACAACCTTAGCTCCCTGCAAAACATCAATAAATCCTAGCCCATATTTAGATTGGGTAATAGTGAGAAATTTTTTTCCATTTATTGTAGTCACTCCTATCCACGATTGCACCCCAATTAAAAAAATAATTGGGCATCTAGTTTCTGCAATGACTTCCTCATTTATATAATCGTATTCAAGGCTTAAAACTTTGCAACCCAAATCATAAAATCTTTTATCAAATTTATCAAGTAATTTAATATAATGCCTGTTTGATATTGTGGGTTTAGAATTTAGTATAATATCTTTCACTTCAGAAATTGGAATTGTCTTACTAATAGGTTTTATTTTTCCATTCTTTTTTTTATGAGCTGCAACAATAAAAGCATTTTTCGTATTTATCATGTTTACTTTGCAGATTATTGTGTCTTCAATTGACAGTATCAATCTATCTGGAAAATCTTGGGCATATCCCTTAAATATTAAAAAAATCAGAAATAATATTATGATTAATTTTTTCATTATGATTAATTTAAATTCAAATTATTTGTTGTTCTTTAATTTCCGACATCACTTACAACATTATATGACTGGATAATTTCCTCTAATTCTTCAATGCTTGCAATATTATTATCAATTATCCAATCATACATTTTTATAATGGGGTCGTATTCTTTTTCATACTGAAATTTGTTTTTAATAATATTGGGATTTTTCTCTAATTGCATCATTTCCTCAACATTAAAAATAACAGGCACTTTACTATTTCTGCATAATGAAATTCCATTCATATAAATTTTAATAATACCAGAATAATCCCATCCCTTAACATTAAATATTAATAATTTCTTTTCATTAATTTTTTGTTCAAGATTTTGTAATGATTCAGATAAATATTTTTTTGTATCAGTCAGGTTTTTCTTTTCTATTAATTCATTTCCGTCGTTCCAGACAGAAACAGCTATTGGTAATTGCAAATCGGCAGCAATACTTATTGTTTCCCAGAAATTTCTATCAAGTGTTCTTATATTTCTTATTGAGCAATAAGCAACTTTTTTCTCATTTGAATTTTTAGTTTTTTTTGCAAATTCCAGTAATTGTAAGATTTGCTTTTCTACACTAATAGTCTTAGTATTGCATAGTTCTGTAATTGATACGGATTTGCTAATTATCTGAGATGTTAAATTACTATAACTTTCAGAATTGTTATCACCTTTTCTTAAAGTTTTTGCTATAGCAATATTAACAAGTTCTTTCCCTTTTAAAATGTCTTTTTTGCATGTTAGGCCTATATTGCGAATATAAAAAGCAAGCTTATAATCTTCAAGTATTTGTTTTCTGAAATCGCTATATAATATTTTTGAATTTTGATCTTTTATATTTTCCATTCTATAAAAATTATACTCAAAATTAATCAGAATTATTCAAATTCACATTAAAAGTTTTGAAAACCTTAAAGCTAAAAAAAATATTAAGTTCTAATTGATTTCAGAGAAAATCAACAACTAGTTCAGTTGCCCCGTCCTTCAGGACGGGGTATCGATTTAAGCAATACACACCTCTGCGAAATTTTGATCCCGAGTACTCGGGATCAAAATTTCGCAGAGGGCATTGCGCTTTTATCCTTGTCCCCGCCCTAAAGGGCGGAGCTACTGATTTTTCTTATTGATTAAGTTTCTGAAATCAATTTGAACTTACAAAAAAAAATTGCCAAGCGTATAAAAATCATTATATTTGCAATTATACACAACAAAAAATTTAAAAAGCATTTAGTTATGAAGATAGTAATGGATTTTCGCAAATATGACGGAGTAATTGGTGGCGTTGAACAGGTTGTTATTCAGATAACCAGGGGTATTATTGCCAAAGGTCATTTTGTGGTATTATTATGTAAAAAGAGGTCATTAAAAAATGTTGAAGAATTATTTAGCAACGATTCTAATTTAAAAATTATTCCATTAGATGTTGATAATCACTCTATTTCAGAGGAAAATGAATTAATTGATTCAACAGTTATTCAGGATATTGCAGAACAAGAAGGTGCAGGAGTAATACATTTTCCATATAACTGGAGTTTCCCTTCAAATAAGAAGGCAGCAACAATTTTAACTATCCATGATGTAATTCCATTTACATTTCGTGAAGCAATGGACGAACATACAAATAAATACCTTTACAAGCCGGGTATAAAAAGAGCATGTGAGTTAAATGATATTGTTGTTACAATATCCAATTTTTCAAAAAAGGATATATCTGAAAAAGTTGGAGTACCAATAGAAAAAATACGTGTTATCCCAAATGGCTTAAGAAGACCATTAACACCAAGCCAAACATTAATTGAAGAACTTAAAACAAGGTTTAAACTCGAAAATGGATTCATTCTGAATGTTGGAGGAATTCACGAAAGAAAGAATATTGTACGGCTAATTCATGCTTTTAAGGTTTTTGTTGATAAATCAGAATATAAAGGCAAACTATTAATAACCGGAAGTGTTTCAAATGCACCCTATCAGGATGAAATGAAAAAACTTTGTGATAAAGCTGTAAGCGAGACAGAATTAGAAGACAAAATTGTTTTCACAGGTTTTATTAGTGACGATGAACTTGATGCTTTATACAGTATAACAGACTTTTTAATTTATCCCTCGCTTTATGAAGGCTTTGGTATACCGTTATTAGAAGCTATGTATTCTCGTGTACCTATTGTTACTTCTAATGTTACCGCTATGCCCGAAATAGCAGAGGATGCCGCAATACATACAGATCCTTATAGTGTTGAAGACATGGCAGCTTCTATGTTTAAATTATATAGCAATAAAGATCTTCAGGAAAAACTGATTGAAAAAGGACTAAAAATAGTTGAAACATATTCATGGGAAAAAACAGTAGATGAATATATTGCTGTTTATGAAGAAGTTTATAAAAAATATGCCGATACAAAATAAAATACCGTTTTTTAAAAAAACAATATTAATTGTTTTATTATTCTTTGCTTGCAATTTTATTTTTTCGCAATCACTTCAAAAAGGTAATTTTGATATAGATGCAGGGATAGGATTAGGTTTGTATAGTGTTACATCAAATGATATAAGCGAAGCATCCGAAAACTCAATGGCACTTAAAATTCTATTTCCTATAAATATAAATTATTTTATTTTTGACAAATTTTCCGTAGGATTAACAATGCAATATAATAGTTTTGCACTTAACCGCGATTCTACAAGTAACTATGCAAGAACAAGCAATTTTGGAATAAACAGTAAAATTTTGCTTTTAAACAATCCCGACGATATTATTTTTTTAGATTTATGTATAGGTTATTCAGAATTTATTTGGAGAAACAGAAAAAAAATTGAAGGATTGAACGGTTTCGGATATTTCTATAACATTGGCTTTGGATTTAATCATTACTTTAATAATTCACTGGGTTTTTATTTTCATGTTGCGAATACTGTATATCAATACAATATGTTATACAACAACAGAGATTTAGTAATTACAGTTGAAGAAGGTATTGAACCTTTGGTAATAAATTTATCGGGATTTAATTTTGCAATAGGACTTTGTTTGAAGTTTTAATAATATTTTTTCCTTAGTAAGCGCTTATACCAATCCATTAATCTGAACTCTCCAACACTCGTCCGATGATAATTTAGAGTATATATAGTTCTTATTATTAAATAGGAATATTTTTAAAAATATAAAAACCTTTTATATTTGTATGTATTAAACGAGTAAACCGAAAATCGTTATAAGAGTAGGTAATTTTAAAATTTTAAACTATGAAAAGAACTTTATTATTATGTATTTTGGCTTTTGCACTTATATTTACAACAAACGCTCAGGAGTACAAGGTTATTACAGTAATTGAATCTGTTGTTCCAATGGGAGCGGGTAGGTCTAGGATTGTTGAACATCAGCAAGCATTAAATTATGCTGATTTTACTACTGAAAGAACAGGAGGAAAAGACAGTGGGCAAGGAGACGTTAAAAGAGGTGATGCAAAAATTGACAAAATGTCTGAAACAAAATTACTCAACTTTTATAGCGGAGTAGGTATTAATTTTCAAAACGTTGCTTCAAACGATGCACTAATTTCTTCTAAGCTTACTGAAATGGCAAAAAACGGATGGGAACTTGTTTTTGTATTGAGCGGAGTTGAAAGTAAAGGAAGCAAAGATGATAGACAAGGACTATTTATCACAAGATATATCTTTAAAAAATAAAACCCCTCCTAATCCCGAAATAAATTCGGGACAGGCTCTCCACAAAGATGAGGAACTATGGAGCAAGATATTATTTCGAGTATTCGGGATAAGTTTATTATTGATAAATCCTTAATAATTTAAAAAAGAGCAAATGATTATATATTTATTTGCTCTTTTTTATTGATGCTCATCTCTTAAAAGATCATTTATAGTTTTAACAGGATTGAAAGTTATTATTGGAACTTCTACAAAAATTGTATTCCAGTTTGCCATTGCCCCATTCCATAAACCAGGCAATTCTTGTGCTTTAAGTTTTTTCCCGTCTTGTGTTTTTTCAGAAATAAAACCTGTTTTGTGGTCTACATACTTTTTCAAGTCAAATTTTTTGCCTTTATAATCTTTTATTGCACAAACAATATCAACAGGATTAAAATGTGTAGCATTTTTTAATATTTCTAATTGTGTTTTGTTATTTATATCAATTTGTGAGCTTTCTACAATTTGCAATGAAATCGTTTTATCAGAATTTATACACCAAAAAGGACCACCTCCTGGTTCGCCTTCATTTTTAACCATCCCACAAACACGCAATGGTCTGTTAAGTTTTTCTTTTAAATAAGAAATTGAAACTTCACGAGTTTCGGATAAAACACAAAGATCGTTTTCCAAGAACAGTTTAATCTCACCAATTAAAACATCTTCAATTTGGTTATTTTCAAGCTCTTTCAGATAATTAAATATTTTTTGCTGATAATATAACAGTACTCCGGCAATAATTTTTTTATAAATTATTGTTTCGGTTTTCAAATTATCAGGAACAACATTGTCAATGTTTTTTATAAAAATAATACCTGCATTAATATCATTTAAATTTTCAATTAATGCTCCATGTCCTCCGGGTCTGAAAAGTAAAGTGCCATCATTATTTCTGAAAGGATTATTTTCTATATCTACGGCTATTGTATCAGTTGACGGTTTTTGAATTGAATATGATATTTTAATATCAAGCTTAAATTGTTTTTCATACTGCTTAATTACTTCTTTAATTTTATTTTGAAAAAATACTTTATGTTCAGGTGATACTGTTAAGTGAATTTTAGATTTTCCCTTACTGTCTTTACAATATAAAGCTCCTTCAACAATATGTTCTTCAACTGCTGTTCTCGCCCCTTCAGAATAATTATGAAATTTTAAAAGCCCTTTTGGTAATTGACCATAATTTAAACCGGATTCATCAAGAATTGCATTTATCACCCCTGCATAATCCATATGATCAATCATTTTTTTGATATCCTTGTCTTTTTTCTGCAACAGCTCATTCAAATCATTAAAAAAAGCAAATTTCTCGATTTTCATCATTAATTCCATAACAGAATTTAATCCGCTTGATTTCATAAAATCGCTATAACCGGAATCATCTCCTTGATAAAGTTTATTAAAAGCATATAGAGAGTTAAACATTCTACTTGCAGCACCTGAGGCGGGAACAAATTTTACAATATCTTTTGGCAGATTGTTTTCGTAAAAATCAATAAATTTTTTCTTATCTACATTATTGATCTCTAATATTCCATTATTAATAGTTGCCGCTTTTGAAATATGTATATACGAAAATCCGTTTTTAAAATTAAAAACCTGTTTTTCAACAGTTTTTAATAAGATACTCTTATTTTTTAAAAACTTAAGGTCAGATTTATTAAACATTTGTGAAAATCTTTGATTCTAAAGATGATCCCTAATCTGTAGCATTAAATTAATCTCTTGCCACACTTGCAAACCAATCTTGAAAGTATTGTCCAACTACCGGTAAAGGTTTCATTTCTCCACTTGCTGCACCAATAAGCCCCATAATCCATACAACTAAAATTGATAAGTTTAAAATAATACCAATAAATCCTCCTAAAAATGGGATAAATGCGAAAATAAAACCAATAATTACAATAGCAACTGCGTAAACCATAATTCCTAAGGATTGACGAATATGAAATCCTCCAAGTTTTGTTTTGTTGTCGCCATTATGCATAACCAAAGCAATTATCCATCCTATTAATGTAATATAGGCTAAAATTGCTACTGTTTTATCTTCGTCTGATTTTACATTATTTACCTGTTCTTCCATTTTATATATTTTTTAATTTAAAGCACAAACCTACATAAATTTTTATAAGTTCAAACTGATTTCAGAAATTTAAGCAATATTAAAAAATCAGTAGCCCCGTCCTTCAGGTCGGGGACAAGAATAAGAGCACAATGCCCTCTGCAAAATTTTGTTCATTTTATTTCCTTATTCTATAAAATGAACAAAATTTTGCAGAGGTGGGTATTACATAAATCTATACCCCGCCTTAAAAGACGGGGCTACTGAATAGGCGGTTATTGATTTTGTCTGAAATCAGTTTGAACTTACACTTTTTCTACAGAGGAAATGTAATTTATTTTTTAAATTCATTATAATCAAAAACTATATTAAATTCTGTTGATACATATTTTTTAATTTCAATAAAAAATTTATCAAACTGTTCGTTTAAGTATTGATAATTATTTTCAATAGTATTTATAACAAAATCAGGTTCGTGAGGTAAAGATGTTCTATATGGCATACGATTGAAAACTTTTCTTATAAATTCAATTTTCTTGTATGACTCAAGCCAATTATTTACGATCATAAATGCCATGAAAAACTTTAACCGAGATGGTATTAGCGAGTAATTTTTTACAAGAATAACATAAGCATGTCGGGAAAATGCATGCAAATCATGATTTGAATATTTACTCCAATTTATTGCTAAAAAGTGATCAAAAACAATATCAACAACAATTCCTGAATATTTATGATATTTTTCGGCAAACAATGGTTTACATTCTTTAACTATTTTATTATTATCGGTAAAAAAATCAATATGTCTGTGTAATAAAATGCCTTTTGAAATATCCTCCGGAAATTTCAAATAATTTTTTCCCTTAATAGAATCTCCTATTAAATTCCCAAATCTTGCATCGTCAGAATTACCGGATAAATATAGGTGTGCAAGGAAATTCATATTTCTGCTAAACTAAAATTGGTAAAAAAATCAAAGGTAATAAAATTACCAAAATACTTTGGTACTAATTGCGTTATACCGAAAGTAATAGAATTGATAAAAAAATACTATTTTTACAAAATAAAATATTGATGCTTATTAGTATGACAAATAATTTTAAAATATCAATAATAATTCCTTGTTACAATGAGGAGAACAACATTGTTCCTATATATGACCAATTAACTGAGATATTAATAAAGTATTCCGATTATGAAATAATTTTTGTTGATGACGGTAGTACGGATCTTACATTTAAAAACCTTAAAGCTCTTGCAGAAAAAGATGCAAAAGTTAAATTTATTTCATTATCACGAAATTTTGGACATCAAAATGCATTAAAAGCAGGTTTTGATTACTCTGAAGGCGATTGTGTTATCAGCCTTGATTCTGATTTACAACATCCTCCAGAAATTATTAATGATCTTATTAATAAATGGAAAGAAGGATTTAATGTTGTATATGCTGTAAGAGAAGGAAAAAATGTTCCATTTTTCAAAAAATTAACTTCTAAGTTATTTTATAAAACAATAAACAGCATATCAGATACTGATGTTCCATACGATGCTGCGGATTTTAGGCTTCTTGACAGAAAAGTAATTGATGAGCTAAAACAGTTTAAAGAAAATTACTTATTTATCAGAGGTTTGGTTTCATGGATAGGATTTAAACAAACAACTATTAAATACAAGCAAAATAAACGCTTAACAGGGAAATCGAAATATACTTACAGAAAAATGATAAAATTTGCCTCTTCAGGTATTACATCATTTAGTACAAAGCCTCTTTATCTGTCAATGGTAATAGGTTTTATTATTGCATCTATTGCCTTTTTGTATGGCTTGTTTGCTATATATGCCGTAGTATTTACTGATAAAGCAATTACAGGATGGACTTCTGTTATTGTAAGTGTTTTATTTATTGGTGGTATACAACTTATAATGATTGGTATTTTAGGGGAGTATCTTGGCAAATTGTTTATGGAAAATAAAAGACGCCCAAACTATATCATCAAAGAAAAAAATTAATGACAAATTGTATTATTTGTAATAATAGCGATTTCGAATTTATCTATAACAATACTTTAAAAAAGTGTACCTCTTGCAATTTTATTACTGCCAACATTGAGATCAGCAATGATGAATTAAAGAAGATTTACTCTGAAAATTATTTTAAAGGTGAAGAATATTCAGATTATGTTAATGATAAAGATTCTCTGCAATGCAATTTCAACAAAAGGTTAAATTATATATTTAAAAAATTTAATAAAAACAACATTAAATCTGTTTTGGAAATTGGTTGTGCTTATGGGTTTTTTGCCGATACTATTAATTCAAGGCTTAAAAATATTAAATATACAGGCATTGATATTGTTGCAGAGGCAATTGAATATGGAAAAAACGAACTTAATCAACAATTAGAATTAGCAGATTATTTAAATTATAACCCGAATAACAAATATACCGATATTTTTCTGTGGGATGTAATTGAACATCTGCAATATCCTGAACTATATATAAAAAAAGCATATAACGAATTAAACGATACAGGAAAAATATATATAACAACCGGGGATATTGATAGATTTATACCGAGAATAAAAAAACATAAATGGAGAATAATACATCCACCAAGTCATTTACACTATTTTTCTGCAAAAACAATATCAAAATTATTATGCAACAATGGTTTTACAATTGAAAGCATTACATATCCACCTATTTACAGAAGTTTAAAGCAAATTTTTTACTCTCTTTTCATGCTAAACAAAAAATCTCGAAAATTTACAAACTTTATATATAGATCAATCCCAAACAAATTAAAAATACCAATAAATACTTATGATATAATGTTTGTAATTGCTAAAAAACCCGGAAAATAATTTACTTGGATAAAAATAAAATTTCAAAATCATCAATATAGAATTGGTTTTTATTTTTATTCCATATATAAGTTTTAATAATATCATCTTTTTGTAATTTGATATCATTAGCATTTATTCTTATTTCGTGCCAAATATTTTTAGAATATAAGGAGTCATTAATTGTTGAACCTTCCCATAATATTGATTCTTCTCCCCTGTCCACAGAAAGAACAAGAGTTGAGTTTACATTATTTTCAAATAATACTTTAACATTAACCAATATGTCAACATTATATTCTTTTATTAAATTTTGGCATTTTGATTCAAACACACAACAATATTCAGATAAAGAATCGATTATATAACTTTTGTTTTCGGAATAAAATTTCAAGTTATTTATAAATGAGGTATCCGTTTTCCAGTATTGATATTGTGTTTCAAAATCATTCATATTACTATATACAATTGGTTTGTTAAATGATTGTACTTTTATTTCTTTAACTGAAATATAAATAATCTTATATACCAAGATCAAAATAATTAATGAAAGGAAAAAAAGTGTAATTCCTTTATGCTTTTTTAATCTGACAGTATAATATAAAGCCAATATTATAAGCAATATTCCAAATGTTAAATAAGAAATAACAAATCCTGTTATTACATTATTGTTTTTATATCTGTATTCAATTTTATGTTTTCCTTTGGGAAGAATAGTTGAAAGAACAAGAAAATTAGATGTGAAATAAGGCACAGGATTATCATCAATAAAAACTTCCCAGCCATAATAGTTGCTTTGTAAAAATGTAATTATTTGTGTTTCCTTAGTATTTGTATTTGCTATTACTCCTGTTGAAGAAAATTTTATTATTTCAATTTTGTCGACACGATTTGTCTCTAATTCAAGCTTATGGGTTTTATTATATACAGTATCATGAACATAAATATCATTATTCCTTATACTTGTTTTGTTGATAGAAGAATAAGGTAAAATTCTGTCAGATAAATAAAGGAGTTCGTTTTTCAACATTGCATTTTTTAATTCAGGAAAAGAATCAAGCAAAGTTTCATATCCTTTTAAAAAGAAAGAGTTAAATGAATCAAAAGAAACTTTTTTGGTAAATATTGAAGTGTTTCTCCATAGTGGCCAAAAACTTGATTCTTTATCAGTATTTTCTGATATTAAATTATTTTCGGGGATATAAAATCCTTTCGGGCAGTTATCTATGTAAGAGTGTATGTTTTTGGGTTTAGCTTCAGAAATACCTGTATAATACATATTGAATTGTACAGCAATAATCATTTCAACTAAAATTAAATATACTAAAACCTTTTTTATTGATCTATTTTTAATTAAAAAATAAATAAATACTGCAACAACTATAAACTGTATAATTCCCTGAATAAAAATATGCTCATAATATGTTGATTTTTTTAACATTTCCCAAAAAGTAAGTTCCTTATTAAAAAAGGTAAAATCGTTAAATGAGAAATTGATCTTTGAATAAACTATAGCATAAATAAGTATCAGTAATGTCGAAAAAGCAATATAAAGTATTGGTTTATAATAGTATTTTTCATTTTTATATGTTTTTGCAAGAAAATTCCCTGTAAGAATTAAAAAAATAATTATTGTGAATAAAGTAAAAAAGCTCGGAAACCGGAATTTATCTAATAACGGCAGGTAATTATATAAGAATTCTCTAACAGGAGTATATTCTCCAAACGAAGCAAATAATGTAATTATTCCAAATCCTAACAATAAATATTCAAATAAGGTTTTTCTTTTAAACAAAGAAGAAACAAAAAGTATAAATATAATAACTCCAAAATAAGCATTTGTCATTGTAATGTCCGTTTTGAAAAGCTCAGCATTTTTAACGCTTGCAAAAGGAAGCAAAAACGATATTATTGATTGAGGTGTAAATGCGCCAAGCATGGATTTTTCAGCAGTTAATCCTCCTATTCTGCTAACATAAGGATTTACCTGTAAAAGAGTAACAATAAATACAGAACTTAATAATCCCATAATTATAATCATCATTGAATGAGCAATTATTGTCCTTTTTAATAATTTATATTTTTTTCTTACAACAATTGCAATAAAACAAAATAAAAAGATGGTAATAAGCAGATAAGCCAATATTATTGTAAAAGCCGGATATGCAGTGCTTATCATTAAAAATAATAAAACACTAACTTTAATTATTTCAATATATTTAAAGCGATTAAAGAATTTTAAATAATACAAAATAATAAATGGAATAAATGCCGCCCCTGCAAAAGACGATATTTCTTGTGCATGAGAAATAAAAAATCCGGAAAGCATATATACAATGCCAATAATAAGTGCAATTTCCTTGTTGGAGTTAAAGTGCATCATTAAACGATACATTCCTGATCCTGCAAGGAATAGATACAATATTAAAAAGAAATGTAATGTGTAATTTGTATAAATACCAAATAACCCAACTAATAAAACAACAGGATTCCAGATAGTTCTTAAATCTGCATGTATTGGATAACCAAGTTGTTGATAAGGATTCCATAATGGAAATTCGCCGTTCTGAATAGTCTCGCTTACAAAATATCGCCAGGGTAAATGACAATCCAGCATGTCCCACTGAATACTATTTGTTAAAAAAGCAATCTGCCAATAAGCAATAATTGCAAAAAACAATAGCAATGTGTATGGCGATTTGAGAATTAGTTTTATATATTTTATAAGAGAATTCATTTAATTGTAATGATCATTTTTATTATGAAAACACTTCATTTAATACCTGTAAAGATTTAATTGTTCCGAAACCTTCAAGGTGGATACTAAAATACTCTATTATTTTTTCTAAAAGAAAAACTTTGTCCTTTTTTTTTATTATTATTTTTGAATAATCATTTATACTTGCTTTGGTAATAGAAAAAAGCAATTCACTTGAATTGCCGGATAAATAATACTTGTGTTTTGGTTTATAGTTTGTAAAACAACCATCCATTATATCAAAAAATTGCTGTTCGCCACCATTGTCAGTATTTGGAAAAAATCCAAGATGTTTAGTTAAATGTACCAGGAAAAATAAATGAAAATTTGAGGGATTAGATTGATGCTCATCAAAATATATTAATGTTGATTGTAAAAAATCATAAAGTTTTATGTTTTTCTCCTCTTCTTTTAAGGCTTTCATTAAAATTTCACATAAAAATAATACAATTGTGCTTTTAGTAATATTAAAAGGTATTGTCTTATATATATAATAAGGGCTTATTTCTTTCGCAAACTGAATATTTCGTGATGGCTTATAATAACTTTCTATTTCTATTAAAAATAGTGCTTGTAAAAAACTATGTTTTGCTTTTTGCTTTTTGCTTTTGCCACCTTTAATTATGAAAGATTGTATCCCGTAATTTTCTGTATAAATATGAGTTATCAGACTTGAATCACCATACTTAATTTGGTTTAAAACTACTCCTTTACTTTTACGGAGCATACAAATTCAATTAATTAATGAATAATATTTTTGTTATATGAGTTTTAGAGCCATCTTCATTTGAACAAAAAACAAGATAAACTCCTGTATGTACTCTGTTCCCCGAAAAATCGTTTCCATCCCAAATTGCTTGCCCACCTTCTGCTGTTATTTCATAAACAATGTTTCCTGTAATATCTGTAATTTTTACATTTGCATTAGCAACTAACCCTGTAACCGTAATTAAACCTAAATAATCGTGTTTTACAGGGTTTGGATAAACATAAACCTTGTTAAAATCATCATCACCCATTGTTGCAGTACTTTTATAAGAGATTATTCCTTTACTTGTTCCAAAAAATACTTCTCCCGTAATATTATCAATAGCAATACTTGCAATATTGTTTGAAATTAAAGGACTGTTTTCAGTATTAAAATTTAATATCTGTTCTGTTCCATCTGCCGACATTAAAAACACTCCTGCATTACGGGTACCTATCCATTTTTTATTTGCACCATCAATTTCAATGGCAGTAACTGTTTCTGTTTCTAGCAAATATTGAGTATTGCCATCTATTTCAATAATTATCTTTTGAGCATAAAAATTATCCCCTGTAAAAACATTTTCAGCATCATAATACACTAAAACTCCTTCATTAGTACCAATCCAAATATCTCCATCAAGATCTTCTGCAAATGAATGAATATCATTTGTTATTACCTTTCCCGTTTCATCTAAAATACTGAATTCTTTTGTGTCGTCGTCGGTTAAATCATCATAAGTGCCTTTTTCATCAAAAGCAAAAAGACCGGCACCTCTTGGTAAAAGAATCCATTTATGATTATATTGAGTTGCCATAATGTCACTTGTTACATAATTATAGAATAAACTCCCGTATTTAAAGCCATACCATGTACCATCAGGAAGCATTACTGAAACAGGCGTGTCTCCATCAGAAGAAACAGAAACCCATAAATTATTTTCAGAATCAAAAGCCATTCCTCCTATTTTAACAAATTTTTGACCGGAAATTACAGATTGGAGAGTACTATTACTTTCGTCATACACCTTAACAAATTCTCCATTATTAAATTCCAAAATCCCTCCATTCCATGATCCTGCATAAGCTTTAGAAGGGTTGGAAGGATCAACAATAATGCTCATTATATCTTTATATGTTCCTGTTCTATATGTTTTCCATTCATTATCAATAAACATATTTATTTCTGCACTTTTCCATAAATTCCCCCAAGAACCATTTACTCCTCCAATTACAGAAAACAAATTACTTCCCTGAACATCCATGTTAACAACATTATTACTATATGGTCCATTTGGATAATAATCTTTAAAAGATGTTGTACTAATGGCTTTTCTTAAGCCATAGTATTTATCTGCTATCCATAAATTATTATCAGAATCAAATACAGCATCATAAGGTCTTAAATATATATATTTAGTTGTTGAGCCATTAACACTTATAACTTCCATTTCATAATTTTGACAAACAATAAGCTTATTATTGCTTGTAGTAATTTTTACAATATTTTTAAAAATTGTATCCACTTTACTCCAAGTATTCCCATTAAAAACAAAAAGAGTATCTTTTCCCAAACCATCTTCATTTTCATAAGCAGCATATATGTTATTGTTAAAATATGCTATTGAAGAAAATTTTTTATTATTTTGAGGGGCATCATCAATATGATGCCAATTAGCAAAATTTACTAGAAATTCGTCATCCTGTTCAGCTTTAAATATTCCTTTTTCAGTAGCGGCATAAAAATGGTTATTATCTGTAGTTAATCCATAAACATTTATTTGACTACCATTAGACCCTATTAAATAAGTATCTTTAATCTCTTTTTTTTCAATATCAACAACTACTATTCCAAAACCACAAGAAAGATAAGCAAATTGATTAATAAACATAATGTTGTTTATAATCTTATTACCAGTTATTTGTTTTCTTTTAATATCCGGAATATTATATATTGTTTGACCTGAAATTAAATCAATATTTGAATTTGAATAAGCAATAAATAAAATATCATATTCTACATTATAGGCAATTGAACTCATTCCTATATCAGATAGTCCATGAACTTTTGATATTTTATTAACACTTTCATCAGATTTATTATAGTAAAAAACATTTGATTCTGTTGCACAATATATTTTTTCACCAGCAACGGCAACTTTAATGCCATTAGAATAAGGCAAATGATCTCTCCATTCACCAACACCAATTTGCGAAAAGGCATTCGTAAATATTAATAAAAATGCAAATATTAATAATTGATATATTTTCATTTTAAATACTTCTTTAATTCTCCCAAATTAATATACAAAACTACATAATATTATATTTATTGTTATACAATATCCTTCTCTATATTTAATTATTATTTTTATCTGTTCAATGCTTTGATGTTTGAAAAATTAAATTTTCTTACTTTTGTTTTCTTCAATAAAAAATATGGCAAATATTACACATCAGAAATTAAACGATTTTAATCTGAATTTTGAAGGCGATATATTTTATGACGAATCAACTCGTTTAATGTATGCTACTGATGCTTCAGTATACAGAGAAAAACCCTTAGCTGTTGTTATTCCAAGAAATAATAATGATATTAAAAAGGTAATTGAATTTGCCAAAGAAAATAAAACTTCAATAATTCCACGAACAGCAGGAACATCTTTAGCTGGACAAGTAGTGGGAGGAGGAATTGTTGTAGATGTTTCAAAATATTTTTCAAAAATCATTGAAATTAATGCTGATGAAAATTGGGTGAGAGTAGAGCCTGGTGTTATATTAGATGAATTAAACTTAATATTAAAACAATATAATTTATTTTTTGGCCCTGAAACATCAACATCAAACAGATGTATGATTGCAGGAATGATTGGCAACAATTCTTGTGGTGCTCGTTCCTTAATTTACGGCTCAACCCGCGAGCACACAATATCGGTAAAAGGATTTTTAAGCAATGGTTCTGAGGTAGAATTCAAAGATTTATCAAAAGATGAATTCAACGAAAAATGCGTGGGAGATAATTTAGAAAATAAAATTTATAATAATATCAGGGAAATATTATCCAATAAAAAAAATCAAAATGAAATAAGAGAACAATTTCCCGACAAATCGATAAAGAGAAGAAATACAGGATATGCAATCGACCTTTTATTAGAAACAGAACCATTTACTGAGACTAAAGAAAAATTTAATTTTAGCAAACTTATAGCAGGTTCTGAAGGAACGCTAATATTCATAACTGAAATAAAGCTTAATCTTGTTCCATTACCTTCTAAAGAAAAGGCATTGATATGTGTTCACATGAATACTCTTGAAGATGCTTTAGAAGCAAATTTAATTGCTTTAAAATATAAACCATGTTCAATTGAATTAATGGATGATATAATTCTTGAACTCACAAAAGATAACATTGAACAAAATAAAAACAGGTTTTTTGTTAAGGATAAGCCTGCTGCGATTTTAATAGTTGAATTTGCAAAAGAAACGAAAGAAGAAATAATTGAAATTGCAAAACAAATGGAAGCTGAAATGCGAAAATCAAATTTCGGTTATCATTTTCCAATAATTTTTGGTGACGATATTAAAAAAGTATGGAATTTAAGAAAAGCAGGCTTGGGCTTGTTGTCAAATATGAAGGGTGATGCAAAACCTGTTCCTGTTATTGAAGATACAGCCGTAAACCCAAATGTGCTTCCAAAATATATTGCCGATTTTCAAAAAATTTTAAAGAAGTATGATTTGTCATGTGTTTATTACGCACACATTGCTACGGGTGAATTACATTTACGACCTGTTCTTAATTTGAAAGACGAAAAACATGTTGAACTTTTTCACACTATAGCTTTAGAAGTTGCTCATCTTGTAAAAAAATATAATGGTTCGTTGAGTGGAGAGCATGGTGACGGACGCTTACGCGGAGAGTTTATTCCCTTAATGATTGGTGAACACAACTATAATCTTTTAAAAGAAATAAAAGCAACATGGGATGTTGACAATATATTTAATCCGGGAAAAATTACGGATACTCCTAAAATGAATGCCAGCTTGAGGTTTAAGCCCGGACAAAAAGATAAAAAAATTAATACTTATTTTGATTTTTCGAAAACAGGAGGGATTATACAGGCAGCAGAAAAATGTAGTGGCTCCGGCGATTGCAGAAAATCTGAAATAATTGGCGGGACTATGTGCCCAAGCTATATGGCAAGCCATGATGAAAATCAAACAACCAGAGCTAGAGCAAACATTTTAAGAGAATTTTTAACAAACTCAAACAAAGAAAATCCTTTTGACCATAAAGAAATATATGATGTAATGGATTTATGCTTATCCTGTAAAGCTTGCAAATCAGAATGTCCTTCAAGTGTTGATGTTGCAAAGTTAAAAGCAGAATTCTTACAGCATTATTATGATGAAAATGGTATTCCTTTCAGGACAAAAGCAATTGCATATATTTCATCATTAAATAAACTTGGAGCCATATTGCCTAGAGTAACAAATTTCTTTTTTAAAAGTAAATTTACTTCTTCAATATTAAAAAAGATTTTGAAATTCGCACCCAATAGAAATATACCTTTGTTGCAAAAGAAAACATTAAAACAGTATTATAAAAAACTAAATATTTCAGCAGTAAAAAACGGGAAAGTATATTTTTTTAATGATGAGTTTACAAATTTTAACGATAGTGATATTGGCATAAAAGCAATTCTATTATTGAATAAACTTGGATATGAAGTTGTAATCCCAAATCATACAATCAGTTCAAGGTCTTTTCTTTCTAAAGGACTTATTAGGAAAGCAAAAAAAATTGCTGAGGAAAATGTTGAACTTCTAAAAGATATTATTACTGAGAAAAATCCATTAATAGGAATTGAGCCTTCTGCAATTTTGTCGTTTAGAGATGAATACCCAGAGCTTGTTAATAGAGAAATGGCAGGCAATGCTAGTAAATTAGCACAAAATGTTTTTATGATAGACGAGTTTTTGGCAAATGAAATTAAAAAGGGAAATATCAGAAAAGAACAATTTACAAAAAAACATAAAACAATAAAGCTACATGGGCATTGTCAGCAAAAAGCAATTGCAAGCACAGATTCAACGAAATTAATTTTATCGTTTCCCGAAAATTATGAGGTAACAGAAATACCTTCGGGTTGCTGTGGTATGGCAGGCTCGTTTGGATATGAAAAAGAACATTACGAACTTTCAATGAAAGTGGGCGAATTGGTTTTGTTTCCCGAAATCAGAAAAACACCTGATGATATAATGATTTCAGCACCGGGAACATCGTGCCGACATCAAATTAAAGATGGAACAAACAGAGATGTTTTGCATCCTGTAGAGATTTTGTTTGAAGCATTAATTTAAAAAGGCTAAGTCAGAGGCTAAGGAAATAACACGAAGTAAATGATAATGAAAAGCATAAATATATGAAATACACACTTATAGCTTGGCTGATAATATTCTCTCAAACTGGATTTTCGCAATCTGATGAACATAAAATTATATTGATAATAGATAATCTTTTCAAAGGCATGAAAAACGAAGACAGCTCTTTGGTTCATTCATTGTTTATTCCCTCAGCACAATTACAAACAATATCTATTAAAAACGGAGAAACAATAATCGCAAATGAAAAATTAGAGGATTTTATTAAAGCTGTTGGAACACCACATAAAAAGATATGGGACGAAAAAGTATCGGGCTATGAAATTAAAATTGATGATAATCTTGCAACAGCCTGGACAAAATATAATTTCTATTATGGCATGGAACTTTATCATTGCGGAGTAAATGCTTTTCAGTTTGTGAAATTTGACGATAACTGGAAAATTACTCAAATAACTGATACCAGAAATAAAGAAAACTGTGTGGAATTTTTCATAAAAGACAGTTTGCTTAAAATATCACTTAATAAATTTATTGCTCAATGGCATAATGATGCCTCAATCGGTAATACAGCTTATTTTGATAAAATTGCAAAAAACGGAATTTACATTGGCACTGACGCTACAGAACTCTGGACAAAAAATAAATTTTACAATTTTGCCAAAAAATTCTTTGAAGACGATAAAGCATGGGATTTTAAGACAAAAGACAGAAATATATATCTTTCGGAAGAAAAACAATATGCATGGTTCGACGAGTTACTTGATACATGGATGGGAGATTGCAGAGCTTCCGGTGTATTGCACAAAACAAATGCAGAATGGGAAATTGAACACTATCACTTATCTGTTACTGTCCCAAATGACATTGTAAAAGAATTTATTGAACTGAAAAGTAAATAATTGCTATAACTATATATCTATATTGAATTCCAAAAATATGGAAAGCTTGCCCAATCTATATTACTCTAGGGCATTACACTGCTTATTTGACCAAATTACCGCCTCTTATAATTCGATTTTACCAAACATTTTTTGTTATCCCATTTTCCAATATAGTCGTCAGAATTTAATATATTTTCTTCCTTATCTAAAAAATGCTTGTTTTTATCTTTTTTTATTACCCAAAATTCACCAATATGTATTTTATTTTCAACAATCTGCTTAAGTTTTTCTTTGTTGGCCTCTTTATTGTTTTTACCAATTTCTATTCCAATATCATTATTTAAAAGATCCATCTCACAACTAATGGCATCAGGTATTGTTCCGTCTTCTGTTTTGTGTTTTTTAAAGTATTTTTTATTGCCTTTTTCATGTGCTTTACCAAGTTTGTAAACTTTTCTCCAGTGCATTTCTTGTGATAATCTTGCCATCCAATATGCATGTCTAAATGCATCAATCTGACCGCCATTATTATCACCATCCAATTGTTGCTTATCCATTATTGTTTTAACCACACTTCTGGCTTCTACTGTTATTCTATAAGCTTTTTTTGCAGAAAAAGGGTGAAATAATACCCATTGTTTTTCCGGACATGATAATTTACGAAACTGTTTACACCGGCTTTCTTGTGATGTAACGTTATGTGCACTTAAAAGAAAAACAAGAGTTGCAATACAGTGTATTTTTGCAACTTTATACATACTTTTAGTCAATTATAACAACGAGATACTTTGATGCTCCCCAAAATTTCTCATGATCTGTAATTATAAGATTGTCTGTCTGACCATCGGGTCCATCAAAAACATAAGACCCCGATGGATGTGTAGTAAGAACTTTAGCCTTTTTACACATTAATGAAATTTTCGTGGTTTTTCTAATATCAATTTTGGTAAAATATTCCTGATTAAAATCTTTAGTTAATTTTTGAGCTGCACCAATACCAATAAATCCCCCGTCATTTGTAATTACACCATTTTCTTTTAATTCTTTTTTTGTTCCATAAGCATAAAAAGCAGTATGCAATGCTTCATCTTGTTCGTCAATTACATCATCTTGTATCTGACTTTTTAAGGTTAAAGTATCAATGCTTGCATTTAGATCATCTACAAGAATGTTAAGCACTGTTAATTCTTCTCTTAATTTATTTATTTCAGAATCTTTTACGTTAATATCTTCAGTTAAACGGGCTATCATTTTATTTAATTCAAGTATCTTTAATTCAGAATTTTTTAATTTCTTATTTAGATAGTTAAGTTTTTCTTTATTTTCCTGTAATAATTCATAGATAAGAAGTATATCATCATTTATTTTATCTTTAGTATCAGGACTAAGTTCTGCTTCAAAAGATGTGTTAACTGTAATAATGTTTTCTTTTTCTTTTATTAATGCAAGATTTTCTTCAATTTCATTAAAAGTTTCAAAGAACTCATTTACAGTTTCATCCCTATCGTTAAGTAATCCTTGAAGACTATCTGCTTTTATTGTGGCAGCATCAAGTTCAGGATTCGCATTATCACAAGAAACAAATCCTATTGCAATAGCTATTAGAATAATTAATAAAGTTTTCATTTGTAAGTTGTTTTAAGGGTTAATATTTTAAATAATATCAAAAGTAATTAAAAATTATATTATTGTTTTATTTATCTTAAAAATATTGATTTACTTCTTTTTTAAGATATTCTACAGCAATATTTGATGGGGATCTTCCAATCTCAATAATTTTTGAAAAAATAACTTTACTGAGTTCAATTGCAGGATCATCTTCTTTAACATTATCTGTTGCCGAATTTATTATTTTAACAGTATTTTCTTTTGCACTTTTAACAACTTCCCATCCGGGCTGGCTAACATAAATTTGTTGAGACAGATTGTGTTCAAATTCTGTTCTAATACTTAACAATAATTCTGATTGCAATTGTTTTGTTGTCATCGTTGGAGTTTGTGTTCTCATTATCATAGAATTTGGCTCAATCCTTTCCAAAAATAAAGTTATTCGTTCGTATGCCTGTAAACGAATAGGCGTTATTAAACTTTGATTTTTCATTTTTACTTCAAAACGTTTTTTATGAAGTTCTTTTTCCGAAAAAATTTTTAAAATAAGATAAGCAGTTAAAAAAACAATTAAAGATGGTACTGCCACCATTAAAAATGTAATAAATAAATTCATAGCTTAACAGTCAATATATTAGACAAATATAGAAAATTATAAAAAAATTATGTTTTACAATATTAATTAATTTTAATATAAAAGTTAATTTCGTGTGTTAAATTTTTTAAACAAATTAAATATAATGGAAAAAGTTTCAGATCGTTTAGCCGTATTATCAGTGTCACAAACTTTAGCAATGACACAAAAAAGTCGTGAATTAATTGCACAAGGAAAAGATATTATAAATTTAAGTATCGGAGAACCTGACTTTGATACTCCTGAACATATAAAAGAAGCCGGGAAAAAAGCTATTGATGATAATTTTTCTCATTATTCGCCGGTACCGGGGTTTGCTGATCTACGAGAAGCTGTTTCAAATAAATTTAAACGCGAAAACAAGCTTGATTTTTCACCTGAACAAATTGTAGTTTCGGGAGGCGCAAAACAGTCAATCGCCAATGTTGCATTAAGCATTTTAAATAAAGGAGATGAGGTTATTGTGCCTGCACCTTATTGGGTTAGCTATGTTGAAATAATTAAAATGGCTGAAGCAACTAATATTATTATTAATGCAACTATTGATAATGATTTTAAAGTTACACCCGAACAAATTGAGGCTGCTATCACTCCAAAAACAAAAGCTTTTTTATTTAGCTCTCCATCAAATCCCACGGGTAGTTTATATACAAAAGAAGAACTAAGAACAATGGCTTTAGTTTTTGAAAAATATCCTGATATTATTATTATTTCTGATGAAATCTATGAACATATAAACTTTATTGGACAACACGAAAGCATTGCACAATTCAAGAATATAAAAGACAGAGTAGTGGTAGTTAATGGAGTATCGAAAGGTTATGCAATGACAGGATGGAGGATTGGTTTTATTGGTGCTCCATTATGGATTGCCAAAGCATGTACAAAATTACAAGGGCAATATACTTCGGGAGCATCTTCAATTGCGCAAAAAGCTTCTGTTGAGGCTTTAAATTCTGAGAAAAGCTCTGTTATAATTGCTGAAATGCTTACGGTTTTTAAACGCAGAAGAGATTTAGTACTTGACTTGCTTAATAATATTAAGGGATTCAAAATAAATAAACCACAAGGAGCTTTTTATGTTTTTCCTGATATCTCATATTTCTTCGGAAAATCAAATGGAAATGAAAAAATTAATAATGCAACTGATTTAAGCATGTATTTATTGAATAATGCTAATGTTGCAACAGTTACAGGTTCTGCTTTTGGAAGCCCTGAATGCCTGCGATTATCATATGCAACATCTGATGAAAGACTAATTGAAGCATTAACAAGAATTAAATCTTCTGTAGAAAAACTTTCATAATCTGAAAGATTTTTTAATTATTTTTACAAACCAAAGCAACTATTTCACAAAAAATAGTGTCTACCTATTTTTATTGTCGAAGTTATTAACAAAAGTTATTATTTTTTGTTAGCAAATTATTTTTTGTTAATATTGTAATTTAAAACTAAGAAGTAACCAAAAAAATTTACTATGAAAAAATTTACTTTTTTAATGATATTTTATATCATTTTTTCACAAGCCGCTTTCTCGCAAAACACTAAGTTTAAGCACACTACTATGGTTGACAACACTAAAGAAATTGTGTTTTCAATTGTTGGAATAAATGATGATAATCATGCAAAACAAATAATTAAATCTTTTGATGAATTTGAAGAAATAATATCATGCCAGATTTTTTATAATAAGCGTTGCAAACTTATCGTATTAAATAGTGTAAACACCAATAATGCTGACAAATGCAGAAAAATATTAAAATCAAATAATGTGGATTTTGATATTGATTATATCGAACCCCTCAACAAGCTAACACATATCGAATTATCTGAACTAAAAGAAAGAAATCCCGGCAAGTATGTACCAAATCCTATCCTTTCAAATCAATGGGTTTATCCTGTTAGTTTTCCAAAAATGGTAGATTCCGGTAATGCAAAAGCCGATAAAGCAATTTTTTCTAAAGCCAAACAAACTTGGATAGAACAACATCCTGAAGAATATAAAAAAATGACAGGGGTTGAATACCTTGACTATTCATTAGAAATCAACAAATAAAACCCAAATTTAATATTTAAATTAACGTGTTAATCATTATATCATGATAAAAAAGAATATATTAATAGCAGCAATTTTTGTTTTATGTTCGATGTTTGTTTTCGGGCAAACATATTATATGGACACACATAATGGACAAACTATTTCCACATGCTCTGGTACAATTTATGATTCAGGTGGAACCGGAGTTTATGGTAACAGTGAAAATTATACTGTTACTTTCTGTTCTAATAATGGCCAAGAAATTCACATGACAGTGATGGCATGGGATATTGAAACAAATTGGGATTATTTGTATTTCTATGATGGACCAAATACATCTTCACCTTCTTTTGGGAGGTTAACCGGTCATAGAACAGTTGGAACAATTACTGATGCAGCCATTCAAATATCATCTTCAAATGGATGTATTACATTACAATTTACTTCTGATGGGTCAAATACAGATAATGGTTTTGAGATAATTATTACGTGTAATACCGAAAGTTATAGTGGTACTCCAACTAATCAGGATTGTCTTGGAGCAATACCTATTTGTGGAAATTCATATAATCAACCAAATTCTTATGTTGGGACAGGACAATATACACAGGAAATTAGTGGTGTCTCTTCCTGTATGAAAGAAGGTGAAAAGAATGATGTTTGGTATGTTTTCAATGCACAACAATCAGGTAATTTGCAGTTTACTATTCAACCAGTTACTACTGCAGATGATTATGATTGGTCTGTATTTAATATAAGCAATGCAGAATGTGTAGATATTTTACATGATGCTTCACTTGAAGTAAGTTGTAATTATGCAATGAATTTAAGTGGTAGTGGACAAACAGGATGCCTAAACGGATATACATTAGATCATCAATGGGCAGGAGGAACCCTATTTAATGCCCCAATTCCTGTAATTGTAGGAGAAACGTATGTAATAAATGTGAGTAATTATTCTTCAACACAAAGCGGTTATACGATTGATTTTAGCCTCGCATCCGGCATTATGGTGGATACATCTCCACCAACTTTAGACCAAATCACAAATTCGCCTGCCTGTGGTGAAAATCAAATAACATTTGATTTTAGTGAAGGAATCATATGTTCGAGTGTTAGTACTAGTGATTTTACAATTACAGGACCCGGAGGACCCTATACGGTAACAGGTGTTAATTGTAATTCGGGAGCAACATATAGCGAATCGTTTACACTTACCATTAGTCCAGCCTTAACAGCAGGAGGTACATATTATCTTAATTTAGTCGGACAGGTAAATGATGCATGTACCAATCCTACATCTGCACATAATTTAAGTTTTTCAGTATCAGGCGTATCTGTATCTGCAAACATTAATAATCATGTAACATGCTATGGAGGAACAAACGGTTCTGCTACCGCAACGGGCTCAGGAGGAACTACTCCTTATGATTTTGATTGGACTAATGGCAGCACTACAACTACGGTTTCAAATTTGGCAGCAGGTACTCATTACGTAACAATTACAGATGCCGGTGGTGTTTGTACTGATATTGTTTCGGTTACAATTACACAACCTACTCAAGTAATAGCTTCAATTAACCCGGATCCTGCAACAACTTGTGAGGGAACAAGTATTTCATTAACCGGTAATCCCAATGGCGGTTCAGGAATATATTCAACACACTTATGGACAGGCGCAGAAACCGTTTATTTGTCATCAACTTCAGTAGTTAATCCTACATTTTCATCTACAGCACCGGCAGGTTCATATAGTTTAACATATACCGTAATTGATAATGCCACATGTAGCGGGAATGATAATATTACTGTGGTTGTATATGATGCTCCGGAAATAAGTGCGGGTTCAGGATATAATATCTGTGGAACATCACCTTATACATTGTCCGGCGCAAGTATGGGTGGCGGTGCTACGTCAGTTACATGGAGTACCTCAGGAACAGGTTCATTTAATAATAGTAGTTTCGTTAATGCAATATACACCCCATCAGGTGGAGATATATCATTAGGTAGTGTTACTTTGACTATAACAACAAATAATCCTGCTGGTCCGTGTAATACAGTTTCAGACAATATCGTACTAACTATTTATGAACCACCAACAGTAAATGCAGGGAATAATGCTGCAATTTGTGAAGGAACAACTTATACTGTTTCCGGGTCAAGTTTTGGCGGAGGCGCTTCTTCTGTTACATGGACTACATCAGGTGATGGTAATTTTAATAATCCAAATATTGTTGCACCGATATATACTCCCGGCAATAATGATATTTCAAGCGGAAGTGTAACTTTAACAATAACAACAAATGACCCGACTGGTCCTTGCGTTGCAGCATTCGATAATATTTTACTAACTGTCAATTCGCTTGATGATGCAGGTTTTTCATATACACAAGGAACATTTTGTTCTACAGGAACAGATCCTATACCATCCATTAATACAGGAGGAGGTTCATTTAGTGCTCCAATCGCTCTTGTTATAAATACATCAAGCGGAGCAATAGATTTATCCGCAAGTACAATAGGTGGTCCATATACTGTTACATATACTACAAATGGAGCTTGTCCCAATAGTAGTACTTTTGATATTACAATTACAAGTGGATTTGATGCAGAGTTTTTCTATAATGAACCTTATTGTTCAAATGAAGCTAATCCATTGCCTAGTCATACAACAGGAAGTAATGGCGTTTATTCTTCATCTCCTGCAGGATTAAATTTTATTAATATAGGAACAGGTGAAATTGATTTGTCAAATACTGCTCAGGGAACATATACAATTACAAATTATATTGCAGCCTCAGGAGGTTGTGCAGAAGCCACAGAAGTTGATAATGTAACAATATATTTAGCCCCTGAAGTAAATGCGGGTGTAAACGATGTAATTTGTGAAGGTGAAACATATGTTTTAAATAATTCTACAATTGGAGGAAGTACTTCAACATTAGCGTGGACTTCATCGGGCACGGGAAACTTTGATAGTAATACATTACTTCATCCGCTTTATACTCCTTCCGCTGTCGATATAGCTTTAGGAACTGTTATGCTAACAATTACTTCAAATGATCCTGTTGGTCCATGTGGCTCAGTTTCAAACAATATGATATTAACAATTAGTCCTGCACCGATAGTAAATGCAAATAATAATGCAATTATATGCGAAGGTGATTCATATACTTTAAACGGATCGTATGGTGGAGGTGCTTCTGATATAACATGGACAAGTTCCGGAACAGGTACTTTTGATAATACTACACTAACAAATGCAACATATACTCCATCAGCCGGAGATATTACATCAGGAACGGTTACATTAACAATAACAACTAATGATCCCGGTGGACCATGTAATGCTGTTTCAGATGATATGGTCATCACTATTAATGATATGCCTGTTGTAGATGCGGGGTCAGATGATATAATATGCGAAGGGGATATTTATACACTTGCCGGTTCTTCAGGAGGTGGAACAAATACTATAATCTGGTCAGGAGGAGATGGAGTTTTTAGTAATTCAACCAATCCAACATCAACATATACTCCGGGTTCCGGAGATATTTCTGCAGGAAGCGTAACATTAACAATAACTACTGATGATCCTACAGGTCCGTGTAGTTCAACTTCAGACAATATAACAATTATTATAAATCCTGCCGTTGTTGTTACTGCCGGGATTAATGATGTTATTTGTGAGGGAAGCACGTTTACTCTAAATGGCTCTTATAGTGGTGGAGCGTCAAGTATTGTTTGGACAACTTCCGGCGATGGTACTTTTGACGATGATACAGATGTATCTGCAATTTATACCCCGGGAGTAAATGATATTGGAACATCCGTAACAATAACTATTACTTCTGATGACCCAAGTGGTCCTTGTCCTCTTCAAACTGATGATATAATTTTAACAATTAATCAGGCAGCTACTGTTGATGCAGGGGCTGATGCTGCAATTTGTGCCGGAGATGATTATACTCTTGTAAGTCTCTTCGGTGGAAGTGCAAATTCAATTACGTGGACAAGTTCAGGAGATGGTGTTTTTGATGATGCTTCAATTACCAATGCAACTTATACTTGTGGAACAACTGATATTACTAATGGCTCAGTTACATTAACTATAACTACTAACGACCCTGATGCAGGAGGTCCTTGTTCTGCTGCTTTTGATGATTTAATGTTAAGTATAAATCCAACTCCCACAATTGATTCTGTTCTTATTTCCGATGTAACAACTTGTACTCCTGTGCAGCCGGATGGAGAAATAATTATTTATGCCGGTGGTGGAATCGCTCCTTTACAATATTCAATTAATAATGGAATTAATTATTATTCAAGTAATATTTTTGATAGTTTAAATGTTGGGAGTTATAATATTGTTGTTATAAGCAGTATTGGATTATGTGATGTTATATTAGATACAGTTATTATTATTGGAAGTACAACAGGTCCTGTAATTGATAGTGTTTTAGTAACTGATGTTGATTGTTATGGAGGATTTGGAGGGGAAATTGAGATTTTTGCAACAGGAGGATTATTATACAGTATTGATAATGGCACTACTATTCACACAGATTCAACACTTTATACGGGTTTGAGTGCCGGAAATTACACTGTTATGGTTGCTGATATAGGAAATTGTATTGCAACACCATGGCCAATAATAATAACAGAACCACCATTACTTGAGATTAATTTTACAGATTCTGTTAATATTTTATGTTATGACGATAATAATGGCTCAATTACCGTTACTCCTAGTGGAGGAACACCCGGGTATACTTACCTATGGGATGGAGGTAGTACTCTAACTGACTCTACTGCTACAGGGTTATCGGCAGGAACATATAACATTACAGTTACAGATAATAATGGCTGTAAAAGCTTTGGGAGCATTTCATTAACTGAACCGGATAGTTTAAATTCAACCATTGTTGGAATCAATACACTATGCTATGGCAGTTCTGATGGACAAGCAATTGTTAGTAGTTCGGGAGGTACAGGAAATCATACTTATGAATGGTTTGACACCTCAACAAATGATACAATAACAGGATTATCAGCCGGTATTCCTTATTATGCTACAATTACAGATGTGAATGGATGCTTCATTATTGATAGTATTGAGATTGGTGAACCGGATTCATTAATTATTAATAGTTATACTACAGATGCTACATGTGGAGGAAGTGACGGAATGGCTTATGTTATTGTTACAGGGGGAACAGGCTCAGGGACTTATACATACAACTGGATAAACAGTATAGGAACACAAATATCAATTACTGATACAGCTAATTATTTAAGTTTTGGCGATTACATGGTTTATGTAAATGATGCAAATGGATGTAATGACTCATTACCTGTACAAATATATAATTTGGGAGGAGGTTCTATTACCGTTGATTATATAAATAATGTTTTATGTTTTGGTGATAATGATGGAGAAATTGTTGTAACATTAACAAATGGAACACCTGATTTCACATTCTATTGGTCAACAAATGATACAGTAATAACAAGTTCGTATACTGATACTTTATCATATCTTGCTGCAGGAAATTATTCTGTCACAATAATAGATGCAAATGATTGTCAGGCTGATACCAACATTACAATTACAGGACCAACAAGCGCTCTTGTAACAACATATACAGTAATTAATGTTTCATGTTATGGTGATAGTACTGGTCAAATACATATGAATACAACAGGTGGCACAGTCCCATATACATACATATGGGCACCAAATGGTTATACCGAAGGTGATAGTATATATTCCGGCTTACCTGCAGGAACCTATTCTGTTACTATTACAGATGCAAATGCTTGTTCAATAATAGAACCTAAAATTGATGTAGGAGAACCTATTGAATTAACAATGACACTAAATGAGTTTTCACCGGCATGTTACGGAGATACCACAGGAAAAGTTGAAGTCATTGTATATGGAGGAACAATACCATACAATTATGCATGGTACAATGCAAACTGGTCAAACGTAATTACAGATTCTGTATTAACTAATGTTGTAGCGGGTTCATATAGCCTTACAGTTACAGATGCACATTCATGTACAGTATTAGATATTGCAACTATTTATGACCCGACAGAAATAACTGTAGTAATAGAAGATACAATAGAAGCAGATTATACAGGAAGTATAGAATTAACTGTCTCCGGTGGAAATCCGCCATATATATTTGTCTGGTCTAACGAAAGTACTGATAAAGACATTCTTGGATTAGAATCCGGCATATATATAGTAACAATTACAGATGGTAATTTATGTACAATAATAGATAGTGTTGAAATAATTATTCCATTAATTATCCCAACATTATTTACTCCTAATAAAGATGGCTTTAATGACGAATGGAGAATTACTAATATAGATGAATATGAGGATATATCAATAGAAATTTTTAACCGATGGGGAGATCTGGTATTTACTTTTAGTGGAAATGGAGAAAAATATAGTAATTCTCCATGGGATGGGAAATATGGTGGAGCAGATATTCCAATGGGTTCGTATGTATATATAATAGACCTTAAGAATGAAACAGATCCTTATAATGGAGTAATATCAGTAAAACGATAACATCTGTAAAATTAACATGTTAAAATAAAATTATTTTTGTAAAATCTAAACCCGAAGAAACATGAAAAAAATTTTAATTGTAAGCACAATATTATTGACAATAATGTCATTTTCAAAAGCACAACAAATGCCTTTGTATAGTCAGTATATGCTAAATGGCTTTTTGCTTAATCCTGCTATGGCAGGTAATGTAGATTACATTCCTTTGCGATTAACAGTACGTCAGCAATGGGTAGGAATAACTGATGCTCCATCAACACAGGCAATAAGTGGTCATTATTTGTTCAATAATAAAAAAATGGGACTGGGAGGTTATATTTATAACGATATGTTTGGTCCAGTAAGGCAAACAGGATTACAAGCCTGTTACTCTTACCATTTACAATTGGGGACAAATAATAAACTGGCTTTGGGAATTGCTTTTAAAGCATTTCAGTTTGAATATGATGAAACAGCATTAACAGTTATAGATGAAAACGATCCCGTTGTTCAAAATGCAAAAGAAAGCACATTTGTACCGGATGCTGACCTTGGTGTATATTTTTATGATGACGAACATAGATATTTTGCCGGTTTTGCTGCCACACAACTTATTGAGTTAGATATAAAATTAGATGAAAGCAATAAAAACAGCATGGTTCGACACTATTATTTAACCGGTGGTTATAAATTTAAAGTCAGTGAAGAATTTGATATTGAACCATCATTATTGTTAAAAGGAACCGAAAAAACACCTTTTCAGTTAGATTTTAATGCAAAAGGCTATTATAAGAAAAATTACTGGCTTGGTGTTTCATATCGTTCTTCAAAAGATATTGTAGCAATTATTGGTATAAAGGTCGATAAATATT
>Ga0307990_1000177_pt1 | contig 61336 bp, 68 predicted proteins | sample EllFjometagen129_FD_203168 | JGI IMG/M metagenome (GOLD analysis project Ga0307990, IMG submission 203168) | Marine microbial communities from Ellis Fjord, Antarctic Ocean - #129 | ecosystem: Environmental > Aquatic > Marine > Unclassified | place: Southern Ocean | collected 2014-10-08
GGAGTCCAGGATATTGAACTTCCAGAAGGATGTTTGTGGTTATCGAGCATTACATCCTGCGGGTAGGACCCGAAGCGAACTTCCATTAATTGGTATGTGGGTCCGGTTTGGGTTTGAAGTGCTTTCTCTTTGATGAGCCGGGCTAGTTCGTAACAAGCTTCATCCCTGGTTTGTGCCAGGATATTAATGCGCTCAAAATAATCAGCATCGCCTGGATAGATTTGAATCTTTGATTGGGCTGCTGATCCAGATAAGGCCAGGGCGGTCTCAACCTTCCCGGGGATGTCCTGGAATTCGACCAGACGGCCAACTTTTCTGAAGTGTGCCAGATCATCGGAGCTGAAATCAAGCATGGAAATTTTGTGGCCAAAAACCCCTGTTCGATCGTCGAAGACTATATCTTCCTCGTTTTTCGAGGCCTGGATGGCTGTAAGCCATTGCCGGGCTGCGGATTCATCCAGCTCGATGCCTAATCGCTCGGCCGATTTGATCAAATGCCCGATATCCTGTACAGGTTTGGTGGGCTTGTCTGGCATAGATGAGCTCCTTCTGTGATTCCTGAATAAAGAAAAAGCACAACAAAATAGTACTTTGCTGTGCTTATATTCTACCCTGATGTTCAAAGTGGATAGGGCTTATCCGGGTGGTTGACACACCCCGATGAATAAATCATATTCCGGGCAGGTGCTGCCATCATTGAATGTGCATATTGCTCCGTCCTCACCTTCTCGGATGTTGTAACCCTGCCGCTGACAGTACGTCCACTCAATGGAACAGCCGCCAGCCAGAAATTCCCATTCCTCACATTCCGCGCCATTTGGCATTATGCAAATGCCCTCGGTGCCGCCCTCGGAATCCCTGAGCTCTAGTTCATACCCCATTTCCTGGCAGTAAAAAGAGGCTGGGTTGGGTATTCCGATGAAAGCATCTTCATCCTCGTCCATAAATGGAGTGGGGACCAATTCTTCCTGTCTGCTCTTGCAGCCAGAAATAACAATCAATCCGATCAAGAGCATTATTACGAAAATATATGGTTTTCTCTGCTTGACCATAAAAACTCCTTGTGGAAAACTTTCATTTTTGATGTAAAAATTATATCCTAAACTCCAGGGACTATATGGAATTCGAAATTACTGGGATAGTAGATACGTGAGTGAACGTTGCGAGATAGTTATAGCCCCTCCAGAGGATTTTGAGCTTACAGTATAGAAAAGAAGCTGCATAGGAAAATTGAAACAAAAAAAAACTGATTGACACGAGTTTTAATTTATGTATCAATCAGGTGATAGCAATTTGTTTGAAGGTGGTGCGCTAAAAACTACCCCGGAACTAATTTTATTTCTTTGCGCAATATAGTAGCCCTCTGAAATCGCCTGAATTTGGGTCTTGACAAGTGCATTCCCTGTGCTATGATATGTATATAACCCGTTACATCGGGTAGAGTACATAACCCGCATAAGTGAGAAACAGGAGTAATAATGCCAAATCCAGATGCCATCGTCCTGCCAGAAGTGAATACGGTTGAAGTCCGGCTTGACCCGGTGCAAACTTTTATCAATAGTATGATGTTGATGAGCAGAAGTGAAGAATTGTCAGGGTTAAATCCCTGGATCTACGAAACTGCAGCAGCACTCACCAAAGAGCAGGTAGTCCAGCATAACCTGGTGATCGTTGGTTTATATTTTGCCGTAGTACCTGTCAGGTTTTGGAAAGATGTACCCACCTACCTGAAGCATTTGAAAAACTGCGATCCGGTCATTTTGAGGGACCAATTACTGGACTTTTACATTCGACAGGAACCTTGTGCTAAGGCATTTGATATGCTTCCTACAAATGATGTGCCCCTTGCAAATAAGGAAATGTTATTGACTGATGAGGAATTTTTCCTGGACTATTTAGAAATAAAGTTCTCAAAAGAAAATATTAAAAGAGATGTTGAAAGTAAAGCCTTTGAACTTCTGAATGATCCGAAAGAATTGCAGCGACAAGTTGCTTCCCACATGGAATTTATGTGGGAAGAACATTTCAAAGATGAATGGCAGCGGATCCTGCCGATGCTTAAAGATGCAGTAATGGCTTTTGAGCAGGTGGACTTTAGAAATATGAGCCGCAAAGAAATTGCCAAATACATTACTGGCACAGATGTAGACGCAGATTACTTGGAAGAAGTCGGAGAGAACCAGCAAATGGTTTTTGTGCCCAGCGCTCACAATGGGCCTTATCAGGGGATGTTCCATTACAAGAATTCCCGGGGTTTGATCTTTGGAGCCCGGCTTCCTGAAGACACCCAGGTGCATGCGCCGGACCTGAGCAGAAATGAGATCACCATCCGACTTGGCGCCCTGGCGGATGACCTGAGATTGAATATCTTGAAAGTGATCGCTGAAGAAGGAGAAATGAGGTCACAGGAAATCATGGACAAGCTGGAACTGAGCCAATCAGCAACCTCGAGGCACTTGAAACAACTCAGTGCCACAGGTTATTTGATTGAAAGACGCTGCTCGGGAGCAAAGTGCTATTCGCTCAATGAAGAACGGGTTCAGGATACTTTACAGGCAGTAGCAGCATTTTTATTATGTGAGTAGCTATCAATCGGAGGTGGAAAATGGAGAGATCAAAAAAATAATACACCAACGTATCAAGAAGATCATTTATTTTGAATGTAATAACAATTTGCTAATAGGAGAAATATCATGTTTAACTGGAATTACTATTACGTAGAAACCCAACGGCGGCAGGATGAGATCAATCTGGCAACACAAGATCGTTTCATTCGTTCAGCTGCAGAAGTACGTGAATCAAGATTTACCAAGATAAGCATTCGGGTATTGGATGTGGTAGGTTCGAAACTGGTTGCATGGGGATCCCAATTGCAGTGCCGTTGCGCTGAATTGGCAATGACCACCACAAAACGCGCCATCTGATGAAGAACAGATCCAAAAAAAGAAAATATCCTCTTAGCTGAACCGGAGCATCCTAAATGTGCTCCGGTTTTTTTTGACACTTCCTGAATATACAAAAATTAGATTAGCAATATACCTGAACTGAGTGCCCGGGAGTAACCCCTACAGCATCAATCCCCAGAAATATTTTCCAATAAAACGCACAAAAGATTTTGCCGATCTTCTCCGGTTGGAGCATCTAAATGCCCCCTGGGAGATTGTGAAAAATTGGACATATAGTATAATCTGGAAATAAAATTTCTGCTCAAATAAGAAAATATTCAGAAAAGGATGAGTATATGGATTCTTCAGCGTCAATTATTATTACAAGTGCCCTGGTTTTTTATTCAATTGGTGTTTGGAGTGAACGGATTCAAGGGAGATTAAAACCCTGGCACCTGTTGTTTTTTGTATTTGGTTTAATTTGTGATACCTGGGGAACCGGGATGATGTTCAAATTTATTGGTGGTATGACGTTTGATATTCATGGAATTTCAGGTTTACTCGCGATTGTTCTCATGCTGATCCATGCGGTTTGGGCCCTGATAGTACTGATCCGGAAAGACGAAAAAGCGATCACCAGTTTTCATAAATTCAGTATTCTGGTCTGGGTGATATGGCTGATACCTTACTTCAGTCCGATGCTTTTCCAATTGGCCGGGTAAACGGAGAAAAAATGATTTGGATTAAAATTGCCATAATAATATTTGTGATCCTGGAAACAGGAAACATTATGATAATGTATTTCATGCCGGATTCTAAATTGGGAAATGGTATTGGAGTATTCAAGGCCTGGGAAAAATCAAAAACCGACCCCGAGATCCATAATCTGGCAAAATATCTGGTAAATTGGGTTGCCGGTACAAAAGTGATCTTTATTCTTCTATTAATCGTTTTTCTGGTTTGGGGAGATGAAAAAATCCTTCCTTTTGTGGGCGCAGCAATGACTATATCAATCGCCACCTTTTTTTGGCGATTATTTCCTATCATTAAGGATATGGACCAGAACGGCCAGATTGATCCCAAAGGCTATTCCAAAACACTAAGATGGATGATCCTCGGTATGATGATCCTCTTTGGCGGCGCGACGCTTCTGGCAATAATTTGATACTAATCAGGATTAATGGAAGTCCGCTCTGGCAGGGCGGACTTTTTTATTTAATGTGCTTTGCCCGAAACAGGCCTGATGTTGCGATCTTATTGATCGTTGGACTTAGAGCTGGAACCAGATCTCAGCTATTTGGAAAATCCCATCAGAAAAAACAGTACTTTTTTGGATGAGTCTGGAGAAATTCCACCGTAACTATCAATGGCTCGTTTAGTTATCTATAGTGTTCTAATTCATACTAAACTGTACCATAGGAGAAAAAAATGAGACTTACTCCCCCAACCAAGAATGTTTTTTGGATCTCAGTAGTTGTAGCAGTTGTTGGCTTGATCGCCAAATTAGGTGTAGTAGCCTTTTTGAGCCCCTTTGCTTTCTGGCTCGTACTAGTAGCATTTGTGTTGTTAGCACTTGGTAATGCCATGAAAGGTTTCTAATAGTTTTTCTAGCTCCTTTTGGTGAAGCCCCGGTAATTACCGGGGCTTCCTGCTTTAAAAGGGAAACAAACAATTCAACCCTGATAATTAAAATACGTATAATTAAGAGTGATTTGAAATTGATCGAGAGGACTATTGAATGAGTTTAGTTAAATTGATGTTTGTTCCTGGACTGTTGCTCCTTATCGTTGTGGGATTTGGATTATGGGTCAGTAATATTGGGAAACCATATAACGGATGGCTTTTTACTATTCATAAATTGGTTGCCCTGGGAGCGGCCATCCTTGCTGGATACCGAATTTATCAATTGGATCCGATATTTACCTTTCCCCTTTCTGTCCTACTGCTGATTGCCCTGGCTGGTGTGGGTGTGGTCGCTATGTTCGCCACCGGCGCGATCATGAGCATCCAGGATCGTGTTGAAAAAAGTCCTCAACTGATCCATCAGGTATCGGCGGTATTGATTGTTGGATCTATGGTCTTAGCTCTATATCTTGAATATAACCAACCGGGTTAATCCGAGTCGCGCTTGACATTTGATCATATTTACTAGGAAAAACAATGAAAATCACTATTTTAAATGGAAATCCATCAAAATCAAAATTTGATAACTATCTGAATGAACTTCATTCTTACCTGGAATCCGAGGGAAATTAGGTAACCAAACTGAACCTGAGGGATCTGGGTCTAAAATACTGCACTGGCTGTTTTGACTGTTGGACCAAAACACCGGGTATTTGCGATTCGGATGCGGCCTCCAGGGAAATGGGAAAGGCAGTGATCAATTCGGATTTTACACTCTGGGCGGCCCCGTTGAAAATGGGATTCCCCAGCGCTATCCTCAAGATGGGTTTTGATAAACACCTGCCGTTGATCCATCCCTATATGGGGGTCGACCAGGGCGAAGCTCATCATCTTAAACGTTATGAAAAATACCCCCGGGTAGGAATGTTAGTGGAAAGGGAAGAAGATACGACAGAAAAGGATCTCTAGATCATCACAGATCTGTTTTCCCGGACAGCTTTGAATTTTAAATCCAAGCCGGAATTTATGGAAACGGTGGATGTAGATATGGAAAGCCTCGGTAAAATGATCCACACGCCAAGAGTAGGACCGCACTTCTATCAGAAAAAACCTTCCCCGATATCTGGCGAGAAGATCTCTCCTCCAAAAAGGATAATGGTATTTAACGGTTCTCCTCGGGGTATAAAAGGCAATACGCCAATCATGTTGGATGAATTTATAAAGGGTTTTGGTGGTGAGTTTGAACTTCACCACCTGATCAAAGTCAATGATCTGGAGCAGCATGTAAATGCTTTTGAAGCTGCTGAATGTGTCTGGTTAGGTTTTCCGCTATACACCGATGGCATGCCTGCTGTAGTAAAAACATTCATCGAGGCTTTGGAACCTTTCAAAAAACGTGAGAATAATCCCCCGATAGGATTCCTGGTTCAATCCGGTTTCCCGGAAGGGCTGCATTCCCGCTATGTAGAGCGTTACCTTGCTGGTTTGGCGGCTCGGTTAGGATCTGCTTACCTGGGCACGGTTGTGAAGGGGAATGGAGAAGGCACGCGGATCATACCGTCCAAAACGAATCAAAAGTTATTTGAAAACCTGCAAACACTCGGAAGGGGATTGGCTGAAATTGAAGAACTAGATCCTGCTGTTCTACTATCCGTGGCTAAACCGGAACGCTTCCCGCTCATTCTGGCCCCGTTGTTCAGGGCCTTCCTGAAGGCCAAAATGTCCCATCGCTATTTTGACAATATGTTGTTAGAAAACGATGCCTTCGAGCACAGAAATGACCGGCCGTTTTTGGATTAGAATTGCATGAAAGAAATCCATTTATTTACTAAGCGGGAAGTGATTTCAACTTCCCGCTTTTGTATTTACATTGCCTTTATTTAGGGTATTATTATGGGAAATGACATATTAATGGGAGCAAATACCCGATTATGAAACGTCTTCAATTACTGCCAATAATTCTTCTAGTGGGATCTCTCGGTGTGCTGGGGATCATGATCGGTATCCGTGTGGTTGGCAATCAGCGGCAGGCTGCCGTAGTCTTCAAGACACAGACTGCAGTAGCCCAGTTCACGTCAACAGCGACGATCACGGAGACACCGCTGCCAACTAACACACCAACGATTGAACCGACTGAAGAACTTCCTACTGCCACAGTGACTCCCTTCCCAACGGCAACCCCGAAACCGGGAGAAGTGATCGAAGAAGGATGTTTAGAGGCTGCTTTTATTACCGATGTTACCATTCCGGATAAAACAGAAATCGACGCTGATCATAAATTCATTAAAACCTGGCGTTTGCAAAATACCGGCACTTGTACCTGGACCACACAATACAAGCTGGTTTTTCATTCCGGCACTAAAATGTACTCCCCCGACGAAATATACGCAATCATTCTTCCCGTAGAACCGGGCAAGATGATTGATATTTCAGTTACGTTAAGGGCTCCCATGATTGCAGGTACTTATAAGGGTTATTGGATTCTGGAAGACCAATATGGAAATCCCTTTGGTTTGGGCCGGATAGGAGTTCCATTTTACGCAGAAATTGTTGTGATCGAATAATGGACACAAGGATCAATAGGCTATATTCAAAATGCTCCCATTTCTGGGAGCATTTTCCGTTTTGGTTTATCTGGTAGGTGACTGCTGCGAAAATTATTACTACGATATAGGTGATCCCCGCAATTTAGGTAGAACGCCCTTTGAAATTTAAAGTACCTCGATCACGTCCAATCGGATTAGCTCATCCACAATATCCTGAATCTCGGCAGAATATTCTGATTCTACGCCGGCTTTATCTATGATATCTGCAACCGAGAGCGGGCGGGCTTTTGGGAATGGTAAATGGAATAGGAACTGTCCTTGGGGAGAGGTAAGGCTGATCTTGTGCTCCTGGCGTTCCCGGCCATCTCCTTCCCAGACGGTGACCGTGCTGAAGCAGTCTCCGGAGCGAGCTATGGCAAAGTTGGCCCCATTCTCTTTCTTTTCACGAAGTAGGCGTGATAATCCTTCATCGGAATTTTCTTTCTCGAAGATGGTTAGGTCCAGATCTAGCTTGAGTTTGGTTTGGATCAGGGTGTACCGGAAATAGGGCCTTTTCTTTTCAAATACCTCGGTTTTCTTGACGATATCGAGATCCGTTAGATTTTCCAGGAAATCCTGGGCGGTTCGTATATGCAAGCTTAGCCTGGAAGCAGCCTCCGAAGCCGATATGTCCTGGTAGTTTACAAGCAGTTTGAAAAAATCTTCCGCATAGTCTTTAGATAGAATTGCCCCTAACCGGGCAGCAGTTTCAAAATTCATTTTGGCTTCCTCATTACGTGAAAGGATTTAATCGGAGTGCGTTCATGCGGTCAATGATCTGGGATTCCTGGCCGGTCTTGGAAAGTTCCAGAAACTCACTAAATACATTGCCGAGTGACTGACAAATCTGGTCAAAATCAAGATCCATCTTGAATAACAGGTAGTCTTCTTCGGTGATGTTCACAGTGACATTCCCGTCGTAATCCACAGCTACCCAGGTGTCTTCCGAGTAATCCTTTTTAATTCCAAACAGGTAAGGAAGGTCATTACGGGGTAAGGTCAGCACAAAAACCACCCGGTTTTCTTCCCTAAAGGCGAATGCGATCAAATTTTGAGTAACAAAATCCACAAAACGGATCATTTCAGTCTTGCTGACTGGTATCTGTCCAGCAGGACGGGGGCGGGCGGTGAAGTTGTTACCAATATCTTCTACTGGTAGAGCTGCCAACTCAAAGATTTCTTCTCCCCGCCACCGAAGTCTTCTATTAAACACCTGATAGGCAACAACCATCATTAGCGCGTACATTATAACGATGAAAATGGGAACCAGGCCAACATTGTTTTTGTCTTCAATGGCTGGTGGTGCACTGATGCAAACCAGCCCGGCAAAAATCTGAAATAAGGCTACTGCTAGGTACCCGTTGTTGCGGGTTTTCAGGAAAGTTACAATAGGAAATACCGAAGCAAGGAAATAGATACCACCTAATGTGTAAAATGCAGGTCCTGGCCCAAACAGACCAAAGGCACTGATGAATATTCCCACTGAAAGGATAGGAAACCAGATCGATTTTAAAATACTTTGTGATTTAGTCTTTCTCTCAAAAAACATATTGCACCTCATAATCTAAAGGTTTGTATACTTTATTATAGGTGAAGTATATCATATCAATACTATATATCAACCCTACTTGAGTAGGGTTTAATATAATACTATTGACGTAGATTTGGGATTGTCAAATCGTGAAATCTGACTCGGTTTCCAGGACAATTTGGCTATTTTGGGAGATTTAAAAAACCAAAGACACCTCAAATCAAGGCGATTATTCAGTAATTCCCGGTTGTTGAATTATGATACACTGAAATTATTGAAAAAATGAGCGCAAAGCGTGGGTCAATTATGCTCTGAGAGAAGGACCTAAATCCAATATTTCATTTCCTTTAAAATCAAGATCAAATCAGTCGTAACAAATTTGCCTTAGTTTTCGTTAGTAGAGTAAGGAACATTATGGCTCAACCAAGCAATCCAGATCTGCAGTTGGTTCAAAAAGCAGTTAATGGCAACCGGAAAGCGTTCACTACATTATTCAACCGGTATTTTCAATCCGTGTACAACTTTGCCCTTATGCTGTCTCGTGACCCTGCTCTGGCGGAGGACTTAACCCAAGAAACTTTTATTCGGGCGCATGCCAACCTGGATAGATTGGGCCCACCCTGGAATTTTCGGGCTTGGATCTTCCGTTTGACCCGCAATTATTTTATAGATCTGACCAGGAAAGATCGTGATGTTGATCCACTGGAAGAAAATACTCCGGTAAGATCATCAGGCCCTGGTCCAGAAAGAGAAACCATGTCGAGAGAAGCGGCAGACCGAGTACAAAATACACTGAATAAACTGACTCCCCAGTATAGAGAAATCCTTGTGCTGCGTGAATTGAACGAATTCAGTTATGCAGAGATTGGTGAGATCCTGGAGATTGGAGACTCAAATGTAAAAGTATCCTTACATCGAGCCCGGGCAGCTTTCCAGGAAAGCTACGGTATCCAACTTTTATTGGAAGATCCGGAAGGTGAATGCCACGAAGTAACCGGACTGCTGGAAGCCCTCCATGATAATGAAGAACTGCTTGATAGAGAACAGTTTGTCAAGGAACATCTCAAGGTCTGCCCTGAATGCCGGGAACGAAGGCAGCTGCTCATTGCCCAATCAGTTGCCTTGGGTGCATTCATTCCTGTTATCCCTCCCCAAGCTCTCGCAGAGCGCATCCTCAAAAAGACTGGAAGTCCCCCCTCAGGTTCAGCTGCCCAGAAACCGAGCTTGATAAAGGGAATGTTTGGCTATGGTGGAGGTGCTGCTGTTTTGGGCGCAATGGTGTGGATCGTATATAGTTTGATCTTCAATACCCCCATAATCCTGCCCAATTTTCCAGGGAGTGAAACTTTTACACCAACACCGCAGGTTTTAGCACCAGCCGTTCCTACTGAAGCAGCAGCAGCAGCTGCTGCTGTTGTACCACCTCCTACTGAAGCAGCAGTTGTTGTACCACCTCCATCTCCTCCGCTCCCCACTCCTTCTCCTTCTGAAGAATCCGCGCGATGTGCCCGATTTGATGATTTGGATATATCTTTGGTAACGCTTAATATCATTGATGGAACCTATAATATCCCGGTCTATTTAAGGTTTGTAGATGAGGTTCCGGGTGGAGCAATTAATGGGGAGAATGGAGAAACGCTCTGGGCTTACAATGCCTGGCTGGGCGAGATACCGGCCTATAAATGCGACCTGCAGGGATTTATGGACCGGCTCTACTGCTTATTCACTTTAAAACCTGAAATGCCGGGAACAGAGCAGTTTTTCCAGCTTGAAATGGAGAATTGTGAGACCCCGCTTTTTACCCAGGGAATAATGCTGCCAGAAATTCAGCAAGTTGAGGAAGGTCAGGATCAGCCGGTAGGCTGTCACGCCAGTCTCGGTTCCCAGGAATGCACAGCGCTGGGAGGGGAACACATAAATATCAACGATACTGATTCTATGTGTTTTTGTCCTTGATTGAATCCTTATTTGAGTTGTATAAAAAAATATCCCGCCGAAGCGGGATATTTTTTGCTGGGATAATTTGGATTTGATTTCTTAATGGGATTCCTGATTGTCCGTAATACTAACCAGTAACATTGCCTTCTTTAACCCTTCCCTGCGGATCTCGGCAGCACCTTGAGGGGTATTGGTCATCAAGCGAAGGAAGCTGGTCCGGGATGGGTAATAGACCAGGGCAAAATCGTGCCAGTTGTTGAATAAGGCGCTCTTCTGGTCTCCAACGTAGGTATTCAATATTTTCCCGTAAATATCCGGGTAACCTCCCACGCTGATCAGGCGGGGCATGATCCGGGCTGAATATTGATTGTAGGCAGATCTGCCACCTTCTCCTCGTCTTGGGGAGGGTGAAAATTGATTTAAGTTCATCATGAAGAAGGGTTCGTCGAGATTTTCGCTGCTGAATTCCAAAACTTTCCCGGTATCAGGATCGGTTTCTGGATCAAGTCTGTCATAATTATCTTCGATTTGTTCTATCTCTCTGATTTCAGCCGTTCCAAGCCATCTCGTTAATATTGAAGACATAAATCCCAATCCCTTTGCTGTTTTTTTTACTGCTGGGTTTGGTTGGACGACCAAAGCGTAAATTTCGTTGAGGGACTCAAGTCGGATCTCGCGAGAGTTTTCGTGAGCCAGCAGTAAAGCTTGACTGGAAGGGAAGTTGTCCACGGTAAGGAATTGATAGGGCATTTCTCCCCTCGTAATGACTTGGTCGATCTGGAGCTGATGTTCCCGGGATCCGCCTTCTTTCTGGACTGCCTGCCTGGTGATCTTTAGATATTCTTGCGCAGTTCCGGGTTCCTTTATTACCAGGAACTGGACCAAGTTCAATTTCTTTTTTCCGTGGGCGAGCATCTTGTCCCGCTGGATGCTGGAGGGTTCAAGTGCCATTATCTATTCCTTTTGAAAATGATCGATCAATAATTGGCTAACTTCAGGGGCTTTATCATGTTGGACCCAGTGCGTGGCGTCTTCGAAGTAGACCAGTTCGCCATCCTGACAGAACTCCAGACTGAGGGGCGCCATTTGATGGCTGAGGTGAGGGTCCTTTTTGCCCCAGATGATCAGGGTGGGCGGCTGGATCGCATTTGACATTCTGGGTTTCCCCGACCTGCTGAATGTTGCTCGGTACCAGTTGATCATGGCTGTGATCGCGCCGGGTTGATTCCAGCCGTCCCGATACCTGCTATATTGTTCTTCTCCCCAATAATCTGGCAAAGCTCCGACTAAAAATTTCCAATTTGCAGCCCCCGCAAAACTTTCTGGAAGCCCTTGCAGCTGGAAGAACAAGGCGTACCAACTTTTCAACATTTGTGCGGGATGGGTTTTGAGGTAACTCCGGAACACCGCAGGATGGGGCACATTTGCGATAGCCATCCGCTTGATCCTTTCAGGTGCTTGCAGAGCCAGGCCCCAGCTGACCATGGCGCCAAAATCATGGCCTGCCAGGTAAAAATTTTCATAACCCAGTGAGTCTGCCAGCCCCAGGATGTCATCCACCAGTAACGGCATCTTGTACTGATCAATCCCTGCTGGCTTATCACTCAGGTTGTAACCCCGCTGGTCTGGGGCGATGACCCTGAAACCAGCCTGAACGAGAGGTTCGATCTGATTTTCCCACCCGAACCAGGCTTCCGGGAAGCCGTGCAGTAAGAATACAGGTTCCCCATCTTGAGGGCCGGACAAAGCAGTATGCAGCTGAATGCCATTGGTTTTAATTTTCTTAAATTCGACAGTCATGTTCTTTTCTTCCATAATCCATACAGGAAAGCAAGAATGCAGATAGCCATGTAGACCATCATTATGGGTTTCCCGCCCCAGGCTGATTGGGAAATAGCAAGATCTGCACTGTAGAACCGGATAGCGATACCGCCGATCAGGTAGGCTGAGGGGATCACCCCCAGCATTATCCAGGCCAGTTCCCTGGATTTCCAACCCATTAATATTAATGCCAGGCCGCTGATATAGTTGGATATTCCAAAGGATCCCATTAATACCAGCAGATCTCCAGCTTGAGGGGTAGACAAATCGAGCCCTGCGATATTAGTGGCTGCAAACCTGATCAGAAAGGTGTGCATGAATCCCCTTAAGAGATCCAAACACCCCAAAGCGATAGCAATAACCGAGATTATTTTTGGGATATTCGTTTTGTCATCCATAATCCCAATCATAACTCTTTTGAGAGGATTTTGCGAAACGTACGTATATTGTAGTCAGGAATAAAAAAATAATGACAGCCGTAAATGGCCGTAAAATAACAGATCAAATGGAGAGATAACAATGCGAACAATAACTAAACTATTTATTGTGATCCTGGTAATTGCGGCTGTCACAGCAGCTTGTGCGGTGCCGTTCCAACCGCGCATGGTCAAGGGGTCGGGAGATATTATCGTTGAAGACCGGAATATCAGCGGTTTTGACAAGATCCTTGTGACCGGGGCAGGAAGAATCATTCTCACCCAGGGTAATGAGGAATCCCTCACCATCGAAACTGATGATAATCTGATGAAATACATCAAAGTTGAAGTTATAGGGAATACCCTTGAGATCGGTTTTGAAGACGACGTAGTTTTTAGTTCTGGCAAGGGGCAGTTTGCACTCGATCCTACAGATGGATTCATCTTCCGGATCAGTGTGATCAACCTGCAGGCGATCGAGGTATCTGGTGCGGCGGATATCGAGACGGAAAAGATCAAAACTGACCAGCTTGATATCGATCTTTCTGGAGCAGGACAAGTAACAATAGCTGATCTGGATGCCGAGTCCTTGAATGTTGTTGTAAGTGGTGCGGGTGATGTGAATATCGCCGGGAGAGTTGAGGATCAAGGAATCAGGCTGAGCGGCCTGGGACGCTATCAGGCTTTCAACCTGGAAAGCCAGGAAGCTTCGATAATAATCAGCGGAGCTGGTGGCGCAAATGTTTGGGCAACCATGTCCTTGGACGTGAGCATCAGCGGCGCTGGAGATGTGAAATACTACGGTAATCCATCTGTGAACCCGAGCATCAGTGGGGTTGGCAGAATCCAAAGCCAGGGCGAAAAATAGAGTAGATTTTCTAGTAGAGATTTATTAGGGACCGAGTCCTTCCCAGGGACTCGGTCCCTTTTTGTTTACTTAAAACTACAGTTTTGTCATTTGACCGCGGATTTTCAAAAAACTTAAAGGATTAATTGATAAGTGAAATACACTGCAAGCCATTATGGTAAAATCAACCCTCTAATCTCACATGCCAATCAAGAAATATCACATAGAATTGGCGTTCATGACACTACACATCCTGTAAAATCTTATTAGTTTCAAGGAGTGTGTTATTTTGAACGGTTTCAATAGTGTCCGCCGAAAAATCACAATAACTTTATTTCTGTCCCAGAGCGTGGTTTCAGCAGCCATGATCACAACAGGCACGGTTAATTCCATTGTCGGAGCGGAATTGAGCGGATTGATTGCTATGGCTGGGTTACCTACAACGGTCATGTTGTTAGCGGCAGCTTTTGGTGCCTTTTTTTGGGGATTCCTGATCGAGAAGATCGGCCGCAGAAATAGCTTGGGGATTGGCTTGGTTCTAGGGATATTTGGAGGCTTGTTTTCAGGCCTGGCAATATGGAAGAGTTTATATATCCTGTATTTGTTTGGTATGGCTTTGTTCGGTTTGGCAAATTCAGCCATGCAGCTGGGACGGTTTGCAGCTGCTGAGGTTAATCCTGAAGAGACACGCGGGAAAGCCATCGCGACCGTGGTTCTAGGTGGCACTGTCGGGTCGATTGCTGGACCTCTTTTAGTTGGACCAGCGGGTGTATTTGCAAATCGAGCAGGTCTGAACGAATTAGTTGGGCCCTTTGGGGCGGCATTGATCTTATTCACTATCGCCTCAGTAATTATTTTTGTCTGGCTGCGACCAGATCCTTCAGATATCGCCAAAGAATTGGCCCGGACAGATCAGTCAATTGGTCCAGTTGTTAAACCACCACGACCAATCAAAAAAATATTACTACAACCTGGTGTGTTTGTAGCGATTACCTCCATGGTCATTGGTCAGGCGGTAATGGTGATGATCATGGTTATCACCGGTTTACATATGAAAGCTTTGACTCATCCCCTTAGCAGTATTTCCTTAGTTATCTCTGCCCATACTTTTGGCATGTTTGCTTTCTCGGTCATATCAGGTAGTATGACGGACCGACTGGGAAGGGAGATTGTGATTATGTTGGGGGCTGGAATCTTAATATTGGCAGGGTTGAGCGCAGGATTGTCACCGGATGTTCTGCCGCTCGCCGTATCACTTTTCTTATTGGGATTGGGCTGGAATTTATGCTTCGTGGGAGGATCGACGCTTTTAACAGACCAGCTCTCTCCAAGTGAAAGGTCCCGTATGCAGGGGGTAAACGACTCGCTTGTTGGGGCAGCATCTGCTGTGGGTAGCCTTGGAAGTGGTTTTGTATTTGCTGCGGTTGGATTCCAGATTATGGGTTTTGTGGGTGCTGCCTTTGCTGTTATCCCACTTGTAATGGCATTTTGGTGGATCAGGCATCCCGGCAGGCGCGCATTTGCTGAAAAATAGGTTTATGTAAAGGATTGAGTCCTTCCCAAGGACCGAATCCTTTTGGTTTCAAGGACTTTCCCCATCTTTTTTTCTTTATGCCCACAGAATTGTCATCACTGCTGCGATTGCCGTGATCGCCAGTGAGATCACTACCGTAACCCTAATGACCTGGCTTTCTTCACCGATGCGGTCAATGCTGGCTGCAGCATTCTGCAATTTGGCGGGAGAGATCACGCTGGCCAATCCGCCACCTATACCGCTGGCAGCGGCGACCAGGAGTCCTGCCGCGCCGATTTTCTCAGCAGTGCTCAGGTGAATACTTGTTAGCATGGCAATGGCTGAAGTTTCAGAGCCGCTGATAAAGCCAGCTAATAGACCCAGGAAGGGAGAGACTGCTGGATAAAAACGCCCAAAGAGTCTGCTGGCCGCGTCGGCGATCACGAAAACCATGTTATTGGATGCCTCAATTATCTCCCAGTCAATATTTTTACCAGAATGGTTGATCAGAAAAGCGATCGCAAAAAATACCGCTGATGCCAGCATTGGCCGGGGCGCTCGTTTAAGCCACTTATTGAGAGATTCCTTCAAGATAGCCTTATTAACTTTCAGGAAAGGAAAAGACAGAATGGTGCTGACTAGAATCCAGAAGTAGGCTTGCCAGAAGAGGCGCAGCTTTTCCGGGGAGCCTGGGATAATCTCCACCGGCATGCTTAATCGACTGAATGTAAGTTCAAAAAAAGGAAGGAAGGGGGCGTTTACCAATAAAGCCAGTGCTGTCAGGATAATCCAGGGAGAAATCGCAGCTGACAGTGAGAGCTTCTTTTCTGCTTCCAGATCAGGGGCTGAAAGCTGTTTCCGGTCCAATAATGTTTGCCCAGAAAATTTGAGGTAAAGCAGCATTACCGCGACCACTCCCAATCCGGCAGCAATTCCGGTTAAAGTTACTAAGCCCAGGGCATTCATACCGATAGCGATAAAACCTGCCGTGACGCCGGAAAGAATGGTGGGGATCACACCCCGCCATAGCAATTTCCATCCGCCGGCCAACCACAGCATAGCCAGAGCAATGCAGGTACTGATCACAGGCATAAAACGCGCGAAATATCCTCCGACTTCCTGAACTGGTAGCCCCACAAAATTAGAAAACACCACCACAGGGATACCCAGGAGAGCATAGGTGCATAGCGCATCATAACCCAAGGAGGGCAAGGCAATTGCGACGAAAGAGGAATATCCCAGTGCGATCATGATTGGAGGTAGGATCGACACCGGGGTGGCTCCTAACGCGGCTAGCAGGGTGCCAAAGCCAATATTCAGGATCAAGATTTGGGCAACCTGGTTTCCAGGAGCAATGCTCTTGATAAAAGCCACCACACGGTCAATGGCGCCGGTTTCTTTCATGATCGTGATCTGGAGCAAGGACGTGGCAACCATGATCGTGATTGGCAGGGAAGCCATTACACCCGAGAGGCTAATCAGCAAGGTGTTGGATAGGGGGGTTTTAAAATATAGCCAAACGATCAACAGAGTACAAGTCCAACCTGCCAGGCCGGCAATATCTGCTGCCGTCTGGCGCCATACCAGGAGGATAAAAATCAGGATGATTGGCAGCAGAGAGAGGAGAAGAGATAGGAGATTCATGGATGCTCCGATTCTGGCGCTGGGGATTGATCATCGTTATCTTATTCTAATTCAGATGGTTTTTTCCGGAGATAATTTGCATAGAGGTTTCCCGGTGAACACGGATCGCAACCCAGGCAGGAGTAAATTTGATCCCGGTCAGGCATGTACTCTTTGAGGAGCTGCCGAGCTTCAGGATCTGAGTCTATTTTCAATTGAGTTACATAACCCAGGTAACACTCGCATGTAGCACATTCCTCGTGACGAAATGAAACCCCGGCATTATTTATCAGGGTTTTGACTTCTGTTAACGACAATTCTTTTTTCATGGGTTGTGCCTTGGTTCATTGGCTCTATTCTTGGTTAGGAAAACCACTTATTTTTTTTTGCAAGAGGTGATTTGGTTTAGATATTAAATTCTCTGGCGGTGATAAAAACCATTTCGCGGTTATTAGGTATCTTTAACAGGGTTGGATTATTTTTTTTGCTCGATCCAATTATTCATCACCTCCAGCGCTAATCCAAGATTGCCCACCTGGCAGTGATTCTGGGCCTGGTCTTCCCGGCTAAAGATTTTATCTGTGACGGATTTTGCATTTACCAGCGCTTTGACCTGGAGCCCATGCATTTTTAGGGGGATCATATGATCTTCTTTTCCAGTCAGGATCAATACATCCTGGTGTACTTTCTCTGAATGCAGATTTTGTTCGTTGAATTGCAGCAGGACATCAAACGCTTCAATTGGTACATCAAAGTTTGTGATGTACATTAAGTGGTTCACAAACCAGCTGTACCGAATGTCTTTTTTCATCTTATTGATCATGGATTGATTGGTGAAATTCCTGAATTTTGTAAAGAATAAATGGGCGATCTTCTGAGCAAGTGGATTAACATATTGATTCACATCAAAGGACACGCTGGATGCGATGACTCGCTTGATCCTGGGTTCAAAGGCCGCGGCCCTGAGGCTGAGCCAACCCCCCATGGAGATTCCTATCAAGGTTACATCATCCAGAGCCAGATGATCCAGCACAGCTTCGATAATCTTTTCCCATCTGAAATCCAGCCCGGGATATTCGTCATCCTGGGGTAGTTTCATCCAGGGACATTCAAAAGTGATTACCTTGTAGCCTTGTTCTGAGAAATGTTGGACCAATGGATATAATTCTTCTTTATAGGAATCATATCCGCCGTGTAATAAAATAGTTCCTTTTTCCAACTCTGTGGCAGAGGGTTTAATTATTGTCGGAATAGTGGATGAATCGTAAGGTATCTCAATATGTGTATGGCCGTCATCCCCAAAAACCTCATTAAAATAACTGATGAATTTTTGATGAACAGGCGTTTTTTCTGGATCGTTTTGAGCCAGGAAAAATTCAGCTGCCCGAAAATAATACGCAGCATTAAGGAAGCGATTTTCAGAAACCGCTTTTTCCGCCTCAGCCAGCATGGTTGTTTTCCAGGTTTCAGGATTATTGATCTGCCCCCCGACCGCTTCAAGATCTTCCAGCCTGCCATAGCCCAGTGAATACCAGCGATTCAATTGAAAGTTAAAAGCCTGATCTTTGTGAAAGGAATGGTAGCCGATCGGGAAGGTGATCTTCACTTGGTCTTTACTCATATTATTGGCTTCCTTCTTCTTGATAATTTACGGTATTATTTTCCTTGGGGTTTGTTAATTCAATTTGTGGATGCTCGGGAAGAATGCCTGGTTGAGGGCAATGATCAGTAAACAGCCAACCCCGGAGATCATGGCTGCGGTTGGGGCACCGATCTGGTCTCCCAGAAAACCCATCAGTAAAGAACCGAGAGGATAGAAACCTCCCAATGCCCAGGTATAGGTGCTAATCACTCGCCCCCGCAAGTCATCCGGGACGATGGTCTGGATCATGGTGTTTGAGATCACCAGCTGGGTGATCAGGGAGTATCCCATCACTGTCATCAAAGCCATGCTAATCCAGGGGGTCCGGGAGAGAGCTAATCCAAGAATTACTGGTCCGATGATAATCCGGCTGAATAATAGCAATTTCCCTTTGTGAAATTGATCTCCGAAAAAGATCAGGAGAGCTCCTCCTATCAGAGCTCCAACACCTTGCCAGGAAAGCATCTGCCCAAATCCGGTCACGCCGATATTCAGGATATCCTTTGCAAAAACAGGAACGAGTGTCAGCGATCCGAAACCCACAAAACTGTAGACGGCGACCATGGCCACTAACCCTAAAATGTCCCGTTCACCAGCAAAATACCGAAAACCCTCCCGCAATTGGTCCAGGTTTGATTTATCGGATTCAGATAAATGATGTGGGGTAAGGTTCATTAATAGCAAGGCGACGATCACGGCTAGATAGGATAAACCATTGATGGCGAAAGTGGGAGCTTCGCCCAGGGTAGCAACAATCACTGCGCCGATAGCAGGTCCGATGATCCGGGCGACATTGAAGATAGAAGAGTTCAGGCTGAGAGCATTGAGGAGGTCGTTTTTATCGTCTTCCACCATCTCGGTTACAAAGGCCTGGCGGGCGGGCATGTCCAGCGCGCTTCCTATTCCGAGGGTAAAAGAAAGAACTAGAATATGCCAGTATTGAACCTGGCCGGACCAGGTTAGCGCTGCTAAAACAAAAGCTCCCAGCATGAACCAGCTTTGGGTGATGATCAATAGTTTTCTGCGCGGGAATCGATCCACGATCACTCCCATGAAGAGGGAGAGAATCAGGACTGGTAAAAAGCTGATAAAGGTCACCAGTCCCAGGCTGGTTTGGGACCCGGTGATACGGTAGACCAACCACTGCTGCGCGGTGGACTGCATCCAGACTCCGATTACCGAGACCAGCTGTCCCCAGAAAAAAAGTCTGAAGTTGCGGTGGCGCATTGCTCGAAAAGAGTAACTTAAGTTGAGTCGATCTTTGAGATTTTCCATACTTCCTGATCTGATACCATATGATGGAGAATTATACTATTGTATCTGCGAAATCCATCTAGCTAGTAGTTTGTCGGACAAGGAATTTTGGAAATGGTTGGGAAATAGCCAGGATTATTAAATCAAGCCAATTTGGGATTTTGGACTTATAATTAAATATAAGATTATGGCATATCCGCTCTTATAGACAGATTTAATCAGGAGCTATTACCGTGGTTAAAAAAAGTTACAGAATATTGACTTATGGCGTCTATGGATTCTTGTTAGGTTTGTTTTTTCCTGTGATTAGCACCTTGGCTGAATTATTTAGACATAATCTGGGTTTTTCGTTTTCCTCTATCCGTGGTCTTCATGTAGGGCAGCCTTTAATGCTGGTTATTGATGCCTTGCCACTCATTCTTTCTGCCTCTTTTGCATTGATCGGAATTCAATCAGTGCGGGCATATGAGACCTCGGCCCAATTGGATGAATTGAAAACTGATCATGAGGCCAATGCTCAAAATGAGCACTATTTTCTTGAAGCATTGATCAGCAGTACATCCTTTGCAGTGGTCCGTTTGGATACAGACCATCATATTATCACCTGCAATGAGGCATTTGAGGAACTGTTTGGTTATCCATGTGAAGAAATTATAGGAGAACATCTTGATGACATGATAGCTGCAGATGGCTATCAAAAAGAAGCCTCTCAGCTATCTAATTCGGTTTCAAGTGGAAATTTAGTAAGAAAGATTAGCAAGCGCAAGACCAAAGACGGCAGTCTTGTTGACGTGGAAATTGTTGGGGTTCCCGTGACTGCGGCAGGTGAGAAAATAGGTATATTGGGACTCTATCACGATATCAGTTTGCGTAAAAAAACCGAACAGGCTTTATTAGAAAGTGAAGACCGATTTCGAACCTTATTTAATGAATCTCCCATCTCCCTTTGGGAAGAAGATTTTTCAGATGTAAAGAACATCCTTGATAATATCGGCCAGAAGGAAGAGATAATTGAACGCCTTGATAGGGATTATGAATTAGTACAGCAATGTGTTCAGGCAGTAAAAATTCTAGATATCAATCAGGCAACAATAGATCTGTATAATGCTAAGTCGAAAGCCGATCTATTGCAAAATCTGTCCCAGATACTGGTCATTGAGTCATTGGAAGAATTCAGGAAAGAATTGATAGCCCTGGTTCTTGGTAGAACTAGCTTTGAATGTGAGATCTATCAAAAAAAACTTACTGGTGAAGTGATTTATGGCTGGCTCCGATTATCTGTCCCCCCCGGTTATGAGAAAACCTGGGAACGTGTTCATATCTCTATAATCGATATTACTGAACGCAAGGAATCTGAAGAAAAACTGCGCTTTATGAGTTTCCATGACGCATTATCTGGTTTGTACAATCGGGCTTATTTCGATGAGGAAATGGCCCGGTTGAGTGGAAGTCGGCATTACCCGATCAGTATTATCTCCTGTGATCTGGATGGCCTAAAACAAATTAATGATCAATTCGGGCATGATACAGGTGATCGCGCAATAAAATCGGCTGCTCAGGTCCTCAGTCGGCATACCTTCAGGAAAGAGGATGTTGTGGCACGCATAGGCGGAGACGAGTTTGTTGTCATATTGCCCGCAGTGGATCTTAATGAGAAGGAATCTGTTTTTGATCGCATAAATATCGGCATAGAAAAATTTAATAATAGCAATATCGACGATGATCTTTACCGGCCCATATCAATGTCGATGGGATTTGCGGTCATCCAAGAAGGAGGATCGCTCGAGGAAGGATATAAGGCCGCGGATAAGGCAATGTACCTGAATAAAAAGAAGAAGAAGACTAAATGATAAATTCTGAGCGTTGATGGATTGCTATCTCATAGGTATCATGAAACTATTCCACGGATAGAAAAAACTATCAATTCCCAAAGATTTTCGATCTTAACCAGAAAGCCACATTCACCAACCCGATCATCACAGGGACCTCGATCAGGGGTCCGATCACTGCGGCAAAAGCTGCCCCGGAGTTTATGCCGAATACTGCTACTGCCACAGCGATGGCAAGTTCAAAGTTGTTGCTGGCAGCTGTGAAGGCTAGGGTGGTAGTCTTAGAATAATCAGCTCCGACATATTTTCCCATCAAGAAAGAAATCAGGAACATGATCACAAAATAGATCAGGAGCGGGATTGCTATCCGGACTACGTCCAGAGGTATAGTCAGGATCAACTCACCCTTAAGGGAGAACATGACTACGATCGTGAATAAGAGGGAGATCAAAGTCAGGGGACTGATCTTTGGCACAAAGTTTTGGTAGTACCAATCCTTCCCTTTGGTTTTGACTAGGATCAAACGGGTGAAAAAACCGGCCAGGAAAGGAATGCCCAGGTAGATGAAAACGCTTTTGGCGATCTCGCCAATGGTGATATTAACAATATTCCCTGATAAGCCGAACCAGGTGGGAAGCACCGTGATGAACACATAAGCATACACGCTGTAAAAAAGCACCTGGAAGATGCTGTTAAATGCCACCAGTCCGGCAGCGTACTCGTTATCCCCTTGGGCCAGTTCATTCCAAACGATCACCATGGCAATGCAGCGTGCCAAGCCGATCAGAATCAATCCGGTCATGTACTCCGGGTAGCCCCGCAGGAAAATAATCGCCAGGATGAACATCAGGATCGGTCCAATGATCCAATTCTGGAGCAGCGATATTCCCAGGATCTTCCTGTTTCGAAAGACATCTCCGAGTTCATCATAATGGACCTTGGCCAGAGGGGGGTACATCATCAGGATCAGACCAATGGCGATGGGGATATTGGTCGTGCCAATCGAGACTGCAGCATTAAAACTTTCTACACCAGAGGGGAAAAGATATCCGATCCCTACGCCGAGAACCATGGCCAGGAAGATCCACAAAGTCAGGTAGCGGTCTAAAAAGGAAAGGTTTTCATTATGTTTTTTGGACATTTGTCCTCCAGTATCATTTTGGGACTGGTATCCCTAAAATTTTATCGCAGTATTTGATTTATGTTTCGTTCCGGTGCGAGAGGACTTACGGAAACATGATTTATGTGTTATTAATATGAAAAATATAACACAAAATATTTTGGGTGATTTTAGCACATCTAAAAGGGATTTGAAAGTATTTTGAGGAGATTTGATGTTTGTTAGTTTCTTACTGGCATTAAGGGAGGGTCTGGAAGCGGCTTTGATTATCGGAGTCCTTTTAGGTACCTTGAATAAGATAAACAGACTGGAATTCAAGAAGACTGTTTGGTTAGGAACGGGAATAGCAATCCTGGCCAGTGGTGTGGGGGGATTATTATTAAACCGGCTGGGTGCAAGTTTTGAAGGTCGCGCAGAGGAGATTTTCGAGGGCATTAACATGCTTTTGGCAGCAGTTTTATTGACCTGGGTGATCCTGTGGATGAGTAAATATTCCCGGGGGATAAATGAAAAACTGTCCTCCGGTGTCCAACAGGCAGTCTCAGATCGAAGCAGATTAGCTCTTTTTTCGCTCTCTTTTTTGGCCGTGATCCGAGAAGGTATCGAGCTGGCTTTTTTTCTGGCCGCAGTCTCATTGGATGCGGGTGGAGTAGAGGTTCTGATAGGCGCGGGCCTGGGCCTAGCAGCTGTAATAGGGATCGCGGTTTTGCTTTTCCGCAGCCTGATCCAATTGAATATGGCCCACTTCTTCCGGATTACGAGTATTATCCTGGTCTTTTTCGCCGCAGGCCTGGTTGCCCATGGTGTTCATGAATTTAATGAGGCCGGTTTGATACCTCCGATGATTGATCATCTCTGGGATATCAATCATGTCCTGGATGAAAAATCGACATTGGGAGGTTTATTTAAAACTCTCTTTGGTTATAACGGCAACCCATCTTTAACAGAAGTGATTTCGTATATTCTTTACTTTTTTATCCTTGTCTTTACGGGTTCCACAAAAAATAAAAAGAAAGAGTTAATATGAAAAGATTTGGGTATTTTGCGCTGCTCCTCTTACTGATCCTGATCGCTGCTGGGTGCAGTCTGCCCGGTTCTGCAGCGCTCAATAAATTCGAGAATAAATCCGCAACAACAACGATAGTACATATCCCCGCAACGGAAGAGATTCCTGAAGTTGAACCAGATCCAACCTCAACAGCGGCTCTCTTTCCCACCAGTTCACCCAGCCCCACTCCGACGGAAATCGTCTTTGAGATCGGTCAGGAACTGACAATAAAACATCTTCGGAAGCTGGAGATTAACAGCAGCGAAATCATTTTTCATGAAAGATTGTCATCCGGTTATAACTACGCCCGTCACCTTGTCAGCTATGTCTCGGAGGGCAATCAGATCTTCGGCCTGTTGACCATACCTTTTGCCGAACCACCAGAAGAAGGCTTTAAAGCAATCGTTTTTAACCATGGCTATATCCCCCCGGCAGTTTATCAAACCACAGAACGCTACCAGGCCTATGTCGATTATTTGGCCCGGAATGGATTTGTGGTCTTTAAGATCGATTTTCGGGGTCATGGCAATTCCGAGGGTTTCCCTTCGGGATCCTATTTCTCCCCGGGCTACACCATTGATGCAATATCAGCCTTGAAAAGCCTCCAAGCGCTGGATTATGTTGATCCTGATGGTATCGGAATGTGGGGTCACAGCATGGCCGGGAATCTAGTATTGAGAGCTATGCTGGTTGAACCTGATATAAAAGCTGGAGTGATCTGGGCTGGAGCGGTATACAGTTATGATGATTTCCTTACTTATGGAATTAATGACCATACTTACCGTCCCCCGGCGGCACCTGGAGAACTTGAACAAGATGAACATCTACGGGGAACCCGGGCGATCTTTGATAGCAACGGCTGGCCGGACTCTACCCAGCCGTTCTGGCAAGCAGTCTCATTGACAGAGAATATTGACTTTCTTCTAGGACCTCTCCAGCTCCATCACGCAGTTAATGACCCGGTGGTAGATATTAATTATTCATTTGGGTTAGCAGGGGTGCTGCTGGAAAACGGGAAAAACTATGAATTTTATACTTATGATGGCGGGGGACATAATTTAATCTCCCCGTGGTTTGACCAGGCCATGCTCAGGACAGTTCAGTTCTTCAAAGATAATCTGTAATTTATTAATTTCTCCCCCCTTGTATTGAATTAGAGTTTGTACTAGTTTGACATAAGATGAGCAAATCTGGAGGAAAATTGTGGAAAAGACAAGAAATTATTTTGGGAGTTTTAAATGAAGAAAGTACAGCGCTGGGAGATCATTGGTATTTTTCTGATCATTGGTTTTGGAACGACCCTGCATTTCTGGTTCGAATGGACAGATTATTGGCGGCCGATGGCTTTGATCGCTGCAGTCAATGAAAGCACCTGGGAACATTTTAAAATGGCTTTTTGGCCAAGCTTGTTCTTCGCATTGATCGAATATCCATTCCTAAAAAAGGATACCAATAATTTTGCTCTGGCAAAATTTGCTGGTTTATTGACTATGCCGATCATGACAATAATCCTGTTTTATGGTTATACAACTCTGTCCGGCACCCACATGCTCTGGGCAGATGTGATCGTTTTCATATTATCTGTCATTGGAGGGCAGGTGGTTAGTCTGCTTATCCTTACCCGAACAAAAATAGACCTCCAGGGAGCCAATAAACTCGCCCTGGCAGGATTAGCGCTTATGGTTTTGGCTTTCTCTCTTTTAAGTTATTATCCCCGCGAAAATTTTCTCTTTGCACATCCCGAAAATGGTGAATACGGAATATTAAGCGATTACGACGAACACGATCATTAATCTTATGACCTGAAGCTGGAATAATCTTTGGAAAGGATCCAGGATGAAATAGTCGCAAAGATCAGGGAAGAGCTTATTTCATTGCTGCTGTAGGATATTCAAGATCTATCTTGAGAAATAAGGAAAATTACCAGACGTATTCCAGTTTTTGGTGTGGTTCTAGAGGAATTTCTATCTGAATGGAATCTCCAGGCCGAACCATTCCACTTTTTAGCACAATTCCCATTACTCCGGTTTCGCGAATCAAATTTCCTTCATCATCTTTGTAGAGGACTTCTTTAAGCAATCCTTTCTGGAATTCGTCGATCTGCTTACAGGGGTTTCTTAAGGCGGTGAGTTGAACCAATGTTTCTAGCCCAATTTTCACGATCGTCCCTGTAGGAAGTCCCAATAGATCGATCCCCCGGGTGGTGATATTCTCTCCCAGTTGGCCAGGGTGAACAGTAAACCCTTTTCCTTCCAATAAATCCAATAGCTCAGCATGGATCAGGTGGACCTGGCGGATGTTGGGTTTTGCAGCATCTTTATTGACCAGATAGCGGTGTTTGATCATTTTGCCAGAATGGGCATCTCCATCAACACCAAGATCTTCGATCAATTGAATGGCCGGTTGATTGGTTTTACTGAAGGAGTGGGTCTCGCTGAGGCTGACAGCGATTACGATAGGGTCCATACAGATCTCCGGATAAACGGTTGGGTTATTTCACAACCTGGTATTTCGACTGGGTAAATCCGTTCGCCCAGGAATGGGATTCCAACAAGTTGAGCTTTATATCGCTTTCTAAGTGGCCGAACAAGGGTATGCCCTGACCGAGCAATACGGGGATTATGGTCAGGGTCATGTCATCCACTAAACCTTCCCGTAAGAAAGATTGGATCACCTGGCCGCCATCCAGATAAATATGCCGGCAGCCTTCGGCTTCCAGTTTTTCCAGGAGCTCCAGGGGAGCTGAGGCATCAATCCTGACACTGCTTTTGAGTTTTTCTGGCACTTCGGATAGGCTGTTGCTCATCACGATGATTGGCTTGGTTCCGTATGGCCAGTCGAATGTCAGAACCTTCTCAAAGGATCCCCGGCCCATGACTAAAGTATCAACCTCGTTAAAAAGCTCACCGTATCCACCGTCTTCGCCTTCGCCCATGGGCTCATATTCATCCAGCCAGGAGACATCACCGTCAGGCCGGGCGATAAATCCATCCAGGCTGGTCGCGATAAATACGGATACGCTGATACCTGATTTACTCATCTGTATTATCCTGTTCCTGCTCTTTCCAGATCACTGTAAACTGTTCAAGAATTACATGCATATCCTCGCTGGGCTGTTTGCCAAGCTCTACACATTCCATGCTAAAAAACTTCCAGTGAACCTTGCGCCAATAATTAAGGGATTTGTCTCCCTCGCCTTCGATAAAGGCAAATGCAGCAGTAACTTTGTTATAAGGTTTGATCTCAACATCCGTCACTTCAACAATGCACTGCGGTTCCCCATCCCAATTGGTGATCACACTGAGTTGGCCAACTTCAGGCAGAGGTTCATTATCGGCTTCATAACTCCATAATAAACTTGCTGTAGCCCGTTTCTCACCTTTGACTACCAGGGAAGCGAGGTGATTCGCGCTTTCTTCATCAGAGCAGAAATAACATGAATCAGCTTTGGCGTTTCGATGGCTGTCTTTGGCTGGGAAAGATGATAGAAAGTTATCCAGATAAGTTTTTGATTTAGTATCCACATTCAACCTTTTTATGCGTCATAGGTGCTGGAAGTGGCGTCGCCGCCCTCGCCTGTCCAGTCAGTGTGGAAGAACTCGCCTCGAGGTGTGTCCACCCGTTCATAGGTATGGGCGCCAAAGAAGTCCCGCTGGGCCTGGAGCAGGTTGGCCGGCAGCCTCTCTGATCGGTAGCCATCGTAAAAAGCCAGGGCGCTTGACATGGCCGGTGTTGGGAGGCCAGCCTCAACGGCTTTGGCGATCACCCTCCGCCAGCCGGCCTGAGCCTGGTCGATCTCATTTTTAAAATAATCATCAAGCAGTAGATTTTCAAGTTGGGGGCTCTTATCATAAGCCTGGTTGATCTCTCCCAGGAAGGCTGAGCGGATGATACAGCCGCCCCGCCATAACAGGGCAATACCTCCGTAATCGAGGTCCCAGTCGTATTCCATTGCGGCAGCTTGCATTAACATATAACCCTGGGCATAAGAGATGATCTTGGAAGCATACAGAGCGTCACGGATATCCTGGATGAAGGCTTTTTTATTACCATCAAAGGATATATTTGGACCATTCAATATTCGGGAGGCATTGATACGCTCAGCTTTCAGGGCGGATAAAAATCGTGAATTCACCGCTTCGCTGATCATGGTCAGGGGGATGCCCATTTCAAGGGAAGATACAGCGGTCCATTTTCCTGTGCCTTTTTGTCCGGCTGAATCCAGGATCTTGTCCACTGTGTATTCGCCATTCTCATCCTGAAATCCCAGGATATCCCTGGTGATTTCGATTAAATAGGAATCTAGTTTGCCCTGGTTCCAATCCTTGAACACCTCATGCATTTCTGAATTATCCAACCCCAATAACTCCTTTAGGAGATGATAGGATTCCGAGATCAGCTGCATATCTCCGTATTCGATCCCATTGTGGACCATTTTGACATAATGACCGGCGCCGTCACTGCCAACCCAGTCGCAGCAGGGTACATTGCCATCCACTTTGGCGGCGATCGACTGGAAGATCTCTTTAACATGGGTCCAGGCCGCTGGTGAACCACCAGGCATGATCGAAGGTCCAAAACGGGCACCTTCCTCTCCGCCTGAAACACCGGTACCGATAAAATGTAGACCTTTTGATTCCAGGTCCGCGGTTCGCCGGATGGTATCTTCGTAATTTGAGTTGCCGCCGTCAATGATAATGTCATCCTTTTCCAGGTAAGGAAGAAGTTTATCGATGGTGGCATCCACAGGCATTCCGGCTTTTACCATTAACATCACCCGGCGCGGTTTTTCGAGTGCGTTCACCAGCTCTTCAATAGAATGGGTGCCCAGAATGTCCCTGCCCTTGGCAGCGCCATCCATAAAAACATCCACTTTGGATGTCGTTCGGTTAAATACGGCGACTCGGTAGTTGTGGTCGCTCATATTCAGGACCAGGTTTTGGCCCATCACAGCCAGGCCAATCAGGCCGATGTTGTATTTTTCCATTATATTTCCTCAATTGATTATTTATATTTACTTAGACGTTCTTAGTTACGCTTAGATTACTTAACTAATTCATTGGTAAGAATCTTCGCGGATTTTTTGTATTCTTAAAAAGGAAGATTCCCAGGGTCAGGAACCAGACCACGATTCCCAGGATCACTATCCATTCTAACAGCGCCAATGGAATAAAATCTGGACGATTCCTCAATAATCCAGCCATACCTGTCTGGAAATCAACCCCTGTGTCAAAATCTGATGGAAAAAAGATAAAGACTGCGAAAGTAACTGTATTTACGATTCCGGGAACTGCCAACCATTTAGGAAACGGATGTTTACTGCTAATAAGAATAAAAATCGAGTATATCAGGGCAACAACCAGGCCCAGGTAAAAAAAAGTTAAAGCCACAAATAAATGCCCTTTTAGAGAATTCATGGGGAAAATACCAACCAACCCCCCAAACACTGAAGCGGTGAACCCCAGCAAACCCAGCGGATATCGCACCCAGTGTTTGATCTGGGCAGCTAGGTAGATCATAAACAGGACATTCAATATGCCTCCGACGATCAGTCCGGCATTAAACGCCCAGGCAGCATCCGAAACTCCGATCTGACCTAGCTCGGACACGAAGTGATTGAGGGGATCATAGGCTTGGCCCTCGATTCCAGTGTAGGAAAATCCTGCGAAGAGTATCCCGAGACTGATCACAACCGGGCCCAAAATACCGCAGAGAGATAATAATGTTTTAGTTCTTGATCTGTTCAACATACACATAATCTTATCATTTATCTTCTTGCCTTAATGGTTACCTGAGAAGAGCTGTTTTCAGGCCAGAAGGCGATAATAATTATTGAATAACGATATAAAAGAGAGCATCTATGTGCCTGAGTAAACAGCATACCAAGATCGTTTGTTCACATCGATCACCAATATGGAGTGTGCGATCGCAGACAGGACAGATGCAATCCAGCCGACTGACTTATCTCCTACTCGTTTTGACATCATAAAGGGCAGAGTGATAAGATTTCCCTATAAATGACTGATTTATGTCTAAATTGAAAAACGGGAGATATCATCTCCCGTTTTTCTTTGTATTGTGAGGCACTGAATTCCTTCAAGGATCCCAGAACCTAAAAGTTTAAACAAGCTGCATGATTGAAAAATAGTGGAAAATACTGCCGCCCAGGACAAAAAGATGCCAGATGGCATGGGCAAAGGGTAGTTTTTTCCATCTGTAGAAAACAACCCCCACTGTGTAAAATGCTCCCCCGATCAAGAGAAACGCAATAGATAATGTACTTAGCTGTGTGCCGGCCTGGAAAAACACAACCAATCCAGCCCAGCCCATTAATAGATACAGCCAAACTGTGGGCTTTTCAAATCTTTTGGGGAAGGCAAGTTTAAGGATCAGGCCCAGTATTGATAATCCCCAAATGATCCCAAAAATGCTCCAGCCCAGCCCGGTTCTGCTTGTGATCAGCAAATAGGGGGTATACGTGCCCGCGATCAGAAAATATATGGCTGCATGGTCCAACCTTTGGAAGATTCCTTTCCAGGGTTTGTTAGCGAAAGAGTGATAGATAGTGGATGCTGAGTAGAGCAGCAGCAGTGAGATCCCGAAAACCAGAAAACCAGCCAGATGCCAACCTGTGCCAAATTTGACAGCCCGAATGATGAGGATGACCAGGCCGGCAATACTTAAACCAACGCCGATTCCATGAGTAATACTGTTTGCGATGATTTCACCGATGGTGCTTGATGACAAACTGAGATCCGATTTATAAGCCAAAATTTACTCCTCTAATGATGGTAATTTTCTATTGATAACTTTTTTAATGCAGTTGTCCAAAAATATCAAAACCGTACATAAGCAGGACTAATAAGGTAATAGAGATTGACATCACTGCTCCCACAACGAGCTGCCAGAGATCATGTCCCTTGGCTGCGATACGGGCGAAGATCGTCAGTGGGATCAGGGTTGCCAGAGGAACAGCCGGGATGCCAAAAAAGTAGAACATGGCTGCAACGGGGCCGGCCACACCGGCAGCGTGTCCGCTGGCCTTATAGCGCAGGATTAAATTAAAGATGATCAGTCCCAGGGTGATCAAGGTATAGTTGACAGCGATGGCCTCGAAGATCCGGGGTGCATTAATCAACTTCAGAACGATAAAACCAATTGGATAGCTGATGATCATTAGTACAAAACTAGCAGTGCGCTGGCGTTTGATGACTTTTGCCCAATCCTTGGCCTTGCCCGGAATATAAAAAAGCAGGCTGGCCAGAGGGATCAAGCTGATGAATGTTAAAGCCCAGCCAAAACCAACCAGGCGATTTGGAATATCTGTAGGCAACCTGAAAAAAATATAGGTTATCAAAGCACCGGAGAGCATGGGCACGTTTAACAATTGGGAGAGTACCTCTCCTAGAATCCGTTTGAAGTGGGAATCGGCATCTTTAATAATAATTTTCGGGGAATCCATTAAAGTACTTCTCCTGATCTATTCCATCTCGACATATTTGTGTGCGGGGAACAAGTGTTTGGTACCTCCGCCTTCCAGGCTATTTGGCTGCATCGCAAGCCGTTTACTTACTCTGTTATTTCCCTTTTTTCTTTTTGTCTCTTTTCTCTTTGGGAGCTTTTTCAACCTTCTTGGTGTCGTCCAAAATTTCCTTTTGATATTGTTCGAATGTGATATCTTTCCAGAACTCAGCTGTATCTGCCACAAAGCAAGTCACCATCTCGGCGGATGTGACCGTATCCAGGGATTCAACACTGGGAATCAATTCAGCCCAAAGTTTGCGGGCTAATTTTCTGTGGCCGGGCGTTCTGTAATAATAAGAAGCCAGCTGTTGGTAAAAATCACGGAAAGTGTTAAATATCAATCCATAGACCAGATTATCGCTGTAGGCGATTAGCATATGATGCAGCTCCCACATGCTTTTAGCGAAGGACTCCGCGTCTTCAGGAATCTTGCTGAAACTTTCCAATAGGTCCAGGATCAAACCCGGAGCACGGCGGACGGAAGAAGCGGTGTATTGGGGAGCAAGCAGCTGCCACATCTCTAGTAGATCGGGCACCAGATTGGGAACCAGGTCTGGATCTGCTTTGAGCAGACCGGCCAGGATATTGAGATTGCCATCTTTGAGATAGTCCTTGATGCGGGTGGGTTTGCCTTGCTGAATATCCAACCAGCCATCTCGGCTGAGGCGCTGCATGGCTTCCCGCAGGGCAGGGCGGGCTATGTCCAACTCTTTGCTGAGTGTGCGTTCACCCGGAAGGTCCGTGTTGGGTGGATAGGTCCCGCTGACGATACTTTCAATCAAATGGCGCTCAGCCCAATCAGTGGCGCGTTCTTCATGATGATCACTCATTGCTGCTCCTTTGATACTCAATAAACTGGTATTACCAGTTATTACGAGAATATTATCACTGGTAATACCAGTTTGTCAACTGTTTTTGGCGGATTAGTTCGATTGGAGGTGTTTTGGTATGAGAATTCTGATCAGGCGTTTTCACGATCCTCAAAGATCTTTAGCACTTGCTGGACTCGATAATCAAAGATAGCCTCAAGGCGGGGACCGATCCAAAATTTGTGGATCAGATCACCAAGCCAGCCAAAGGGAAGTTGGTAGGTGACTAGATCACTCATCCTCGTACCGGCAGATGTCTTTTCGAAAAGGTGCTGATGGTGCCAAAATTTGTAGGGCCCGACCCGCTGCTCATCAATGAAGTAGCTTTGTTCTTTTACCCGAGTTATTTCTGTCAGCCAACGGGATTTAACCAGTGGCAAGAATTTAATCCGGTATTCAATGATTTGGCCTTGATACATGGATTTCTCTCCCCCATGAATGACTTGGAATTCCATATCAGGTGGAGTCAGGGAGTTAAGGTTCAATGGTGTGGCGAAATAATTCCAAACTTGATCTAGCGAAGCCGGGATAGTTTGCTGACGTGTTAATCGATAGATCATAACTTACCTCAAGATCTTTTACCAATAGTCCAGCTAAACGGATTAATCCTAGAAGTCAAGATTAAACGCTCTTAAATAACCGGTTAATTCAACATACCCTTTTCCGCGGACAGGCAGATCATCAATAAAACCAACTGCATTGACTGCACCTTCCCAATAGGTAAAGGATAAAAGTAGTTCTTGGTCATTAAAATAGGGAATAACTTCCAATTTGATATTAAGGCCAGGGATATCAATTTTCCACGCAGACGGGTAGACCGCTCCAGAGCGGGGGCTTTCCCAGTTCTTCAGGATCTCAATATCAAACTGATCAGCAAGAAGAGGAATTGCTCTTCCCTCATCTGTGATAAAAGTACCGCTGGAAAAAGGATCGATCGACCCGTCTTCCTGGCGGATTTGATAGATCATTAATTCGCTGCCATCATTTAATTGGATTGAAAACCAATCCCAACCAATTTGACCTGAGGATAAAGCGCTGGTGCTGAACTCATGATCCATCCAGCTTTGTCCGGTTACCGCGATCCGCTGATCACCTTTCCTGATGAAACCTTCCGCTGATAAACGGGATTGGCTGAAATAATAGGATGCATTTCCGCGATCCAATCCTTTTCTGCTGTAACCCTGATCTCCATGAAAGGTTTTTCCTTTGATATCGCTCAGTACCAGATCAACTTCAATTCCCTCCATTTCAGCTTGAAGCTGGAATTGGTCTTGACCGATCTCTTTGACCACCCAATTTTCCGTCCAAACCTGGAAGGGATTTGAGATGGACCCTGCCAATCCCGCTGAACCCCGCGAAAAAATCTCAAAGCTGTACTGATTTTTATTTGATAGATCTGACAGCGCAAAATGAGCCATAAAGACATCAGTTGATCGCCATGCTGAAAGTGTTTTTTCTGCGTCCTGAGGAGCTACTAGCCCTCGCCTGAAAAAAGTCAGCTGGTAACCGTAAAGGCTGCCATCTGAACTTTGTAATGTGCCTGTGTAATACCACCATTCGGTTTGATATTCTGGATGTGGTCCATAATCATCAGGAAAGACCCAGGCTCGAGGTTCTTCTACTTTTAAGAAACCGGCACTTGAACCAGTTTGGAAAATTGGCTGAGCAGGGCCAAATTCTACCGAGGAATTTGAACAGGAACTCAAAAATGGAATCGATATTACTGAGAGGATTCCGAGAGCAATAAAGACTTTTTTCATTCTATTCATATCTGATCACATCAGCTGGACTTTGTTTTAATATGAGCCGGGTGGGTATTATCCCTGCTAAGAGGGAAGCAGCAATTGCCAGTAGTACTGCCTGGATAAACGGATAAATACTCAAACTCATCTGGAGCGTCCAACCAAACGAGCGTTTATTAATGATATAGATCAAAATTATTGAGAGGACATACCCGGTCGGTAAGGCTGTTAAACCAGCTACTGTCCCCATTAACCCGGTTTCCAGCATCACCAAAGTCCATAATTGTTTTCCTGTCAATCCCAAGGCCCGGAGAACTCCAATCTCTCGTTTTTTATCCATTTGTAAGGTCATCAATGCGCTCAGGATTCCAATAAATGCTACTAAGGTGGTCATGATCTGAAGGCTGGCAGTGATCCTAAATGTCCGCTCAAAGATTTCCAGGGTTTCCTGACGGATCGCTTGATTGGGGCGAATTAAGAGTCTTTGACCGCTGGCCAGATCCTCTCTTAACTTTTGAGCTGTGAGATCGACATCCATCCCAGGGTCGAGCAATAAAGAAAGAGCAGCAATATTTTTATCAGACCAATAACCTTGATAGACATCTTGTGAAAAAAGGGCGCTGCCTTGGGAGGAGGAATAATCGTAAAAAACGCCTGCGATCGGGAATGAAATCAGACCTCTATCTGTAAAGAGGTCAAGTTCACCACCCTGCTGAGGTAATCCCAGCCGATTCATTAATGTCTCAGAGATCAAGACAGACCCGCTCTCAAGTTCGCTCCAAATTTGTTCAGGGGGAACCACATTGGAAAGGTAGATCTGCTCCATCCCATCATTGGGATTGTTATTGGCGGATATCTGAATAGGTCCATTTGGTGAATCAACTTGAGAAGTTTGCAGAGAATATATATTTTTAATCCCTTCCTGACCTTCAAGATGCTTAATTATGTCAGAATCCAGGGGAAAGGTAGGTTGGCCGGATGGGGCTCCAGCGACTGAGATGTAGATATCTCCTTGAAGAATCTGGTCAAGCCAGGTGACCACTGTTAAGCGAAAACTGTTGATCATCAAGGTCACTCCAATCGTAACTGCGACTGAGATCATCAGGGACGCAACTGCAATAGCGGTGCGGCTGAGGGAATTGATAACTTCTCTTGGAGCGATCCGACCCAGGCTGCCCCAAATCCGCTCAGTGAGTTTGCCTATTCCGTTCATGAATAAAATCATCACTCGAGGAATCAGCATGGCGAAACCAGCGATGATCAGGAATGTCCCACCGAAACTTATAACCAGATTCCGGGTAGGAAAGATCAGGATTCCTGTGCCGATCAGAACACTGATCAATCCAGCCAGGCTAATTCTAGGTAATTTATTATTTGCATCGTATTCTTGATTAGATCTGGAAATTGCAGATAAGGGGGGGATGCGGACAGCTTCCAAGGCAGGGAAGGCGGCTGTGACCATGGTAGCTATAATGCCAATACCGATTCCTTTTATGACACTTCTGAAAGGGAAAGGAAGATCACGAACAGTTGTAACAAAAAACAGATCATTGATCGTTTGGGTCACTAACCCAACAGTCCCCCGTCCCAAAATAAGCCCCAGGACTGTTCCGAGCAAAGCTCCTGTTACTCCGATGAAAAAAGATTCAACGAGGACCAAAAAGAAGATATTAAAGCGGGTCATTCCCAGGCTTCGTAATATTCCAAACATCGGGCGGCGCTGTAATACAGAAAAAGTCATTGTGTTATAGATCAAAAATAAGGCAACCAGCATAGCAAGCAAACTTAATGCGGTTAAATTGATCTGAAATGCATCTGTCAACTCTTTAACCACACCTGTCCGACCATCAATCGATAGTAGAAGGACGTTCTCAGGAAGAGTGTTTTGGATGGAAGTGATTAATTCCGGCTGGTCATCTGGCAGGATCAACTCAACCCGGTCAAGCAATCCAATCTTTCCAGTGATCTCCTGGGCTGTTGCGATATCCATGATCAGTAATTCATTTAGAGCCCGCTGGTTAAGTTTGTCATCGGCAGTGATTAACCCAGCTACTTTGACTGAGTGAGTTTTGCCGCCGACGAGAATCTCTATATTTGATGCAAGATCGAGCTGATATTTATCAGCTAGGAATTGGGAAATAAGCACGCTATTGGGTGTGGTTAAAAATGAAGATGAGATTCCTTTCTGATCCACATTCTCTCTATTGATAAAGTCCCTGAATGGTGCTTCTGCAAAAGCATCGATCCCAATCGCTTGCATAGTCACCCCGCCTAACTGGGGAGAAGTACTATAAAAGGAGATTATTGGAGCAGAAGGGTACTTAAATCCACTTCTTCTTAACTCGGTATATACATCTTCCACCATTCCTGATGATCCTGAGGAGAGGTAGTGAGTAGCCTTGCCAGTAATAGCATTTGTGCTCAGTTCAAAAGCCTGGCTGGCACTTTGGTTGGCTATGTCGACCCCAATGATCACAGCTACACCTAGCATTATGCCTATCACCATTAATAGGGTTTGCCAAATGTGACGCTGGATAAAGCGCAGAGATATCTTGATATGGGTTTTGAGAAGGAGTAGGGACTTGGATTTCATATAACCTGTGTAAAACAGCCTTCTCGGAGTTCGATAATGCGATCAGCAGATGCAACATTTTCTTTGCTGTGGGAGACCATCAGAAGGTTTTTACCAATTTTGCGCGTCATCTGTTCCAGTAGATTAAGGACCTGCTGACCGGTGTCTTCGTCTAAATTACCTGTTGGCTCGTCTGCTAGAACTAATAAAGGATCGTGAACAAGAGCCCGAGCGATCGCCACCCGTTGTTGTTCTCCGCCAGATAAACGATCCGGGAAAGTTTCCAAGCGATCTAATAGCCCAACCTCATCGAGCAGGCGGATTGCACTCACTCGGGAATCTTTGAGATCACTGCCTGCTAATTCAAGCGGCAAAGTGACATTTTCGAGAACTGTCAAGGTAGGGATAAGATTGAAAAACTGAAAAACAAAACCGATATTTTCGCGGCGGTATAATGTCCTTCGATATTCGTCCAAATTGGTCAGGTTCAACCCATTGATAGAGATCTCTCCCTGGTCAGCTTTATCAATGCCACTAATCAAATTAAGTAGGGTGCTTTTTCCCGTTCCGCTTTTTCCAATAACTGCCACGAATTCACCTTGCTGGATGCTCATACTGCATCCAGTTAAAACCTGCCTGGTCTGATCCCCTTCTCGATATGTTTTGGAGAGGTTATTTATTTGCAGGAATTCCCTGGAGGATCCATTATCAATCATTTTTAAAGCACCTTTTTTCTCATAGAAACTTCAGTTAAAGCCGCAGCTATCTAATCTAGCTGCTCGCTTGAGGATTATCTTAAGAAGCTATTATAGAACTTCTTGAATAACTGTATATTAAAAAGGTATTGGAATTTTATTCTAGTTATCAGTCATAATCCTGACAAGTAACCGGGGGCATCCTTCAAAGTATTGGATAATAACTGTTCTATTATCAGATGGACAAATAACAATAGTTGTAGTTATTAGTACACTTTTAGCTGAATACGCTATTCAGCAGGGAGGATTGATCCATTCCTCATGTTTGAGAGAAATCAGTTAGAATCAAACAAGCTAATCATCTGATTAAGGAGCTTTAATGGCAGACCAAAGCCTTGCTGAACAGGTACAAAACGAAATCCAGAGTTTGCAATCCACGGTGGGTGATTTACAGTCCTCTGTACGATTATCCGATATCCGTGATCGGATCGAGGACCTGGGGTCAACGGTCAGCGGACTGGATCGGCGGATCGAATCCTTGAGGGAAGGGGGATACGCCTTCGAAAAGAAATTGGAAGGCCAGGCAAAAGATCTTGGAAAAGAATGGAGCAAGATCGCTCCTGGACTGGAGCGGGAAGTGGAGAGCGAAGCCAATATCCTGGAAAATTCCTTAAGGCCTCTCGAATCCCAACTGGGATTGTTGGCGGGTGATCGGGGGATGCCCAAATCCCTGAGTTCACGCGTAAAACGTTTGCAATCTCAGGTGAAATCCCTCGAAAGCCGTGTTGAAGCGGCTGAGGATAATATCCGGGGAGGATACGATCAATTCAGCAGCGGGGTGGATCAGCTAAAAAGCCAGCTTTATAAACTGGAATGGATGATGACCGAGCTCAGTGAAGCAAGTTTTGAACTGCTTGCGACGGAATCAGGTATCATGGCGGTTAAAGCGGTCTGGGCCAAAGATGGCAAACAGACTAAAAGTGATCCTGAGGGAGTTTTATACCTGACCGACCAGAGGATTATTTTTGAACAGAAAGAGAAAGTCGCGACCAAGAAAATTCTTTTTGTGGCTACAGAGAAGAAGCTTGTGCAAGAGACCCTCTGGGAGATCCCTGTTGTGTTGGTCGAGGATATCAAACCGCGCAAAGAAGGCTTTTTAAATAAAGATGATTATCTTGAGCTGACCCTCGCCAGCGGTGCGTCATTCGACCTGCTTCATTTGCATATCTGGCAGAGAGGAGATGAATGGCAAGCCTTGGTCCAGCGGGCTAAAGCAAGGGAATTTGATGATAACCGGGCCATACCGATTGATGAGGAAGTGGCTGAGCGTGTAAAGAACGCTCCCACTAAATGCCCCTCCTGTGGAGGAGCGATCACCCAGCCTATCCTGCGGGGGATGGAAAATATCAATTGTGAGTACTGCGGGGATGTGATCCGGTTGTAGTACTTCACTGCCAAAGAAAGATGAATCGACCTTTGGATATTCTTCCTCCTAAAAGGTCGACATCGCCCAATCAACATCTCCTTCCTGGGAGTAGAATGACATCACTGGCAGGGAGGTTTTTAAAAATCCCCACCCCTGTTTTGTACTATAATATCAAGGCTGTTTCGAAATATACTCGCGAAATTGATTCATATTCAAGGAGAACGCATAGATGAAAACTGCTGATGTCCACCAGGTAATTTCAAATAACATGCTTGCGGATGGATATTCCATCCTTTTTGACCTGGAAAGATCCCATGATACTTATTTCGTAGATCAAATTACCGGTCGTGAATATCTTGATTTCTTCACTTTTTTCGCGAGTAATGCCGTTGGATATAACCACCCCAGGCTAAAAGACCCTGCCTTTTTGGAGAAGTTAACCCTTTCGGCAATACATAAACCTTCCAATAGTGATATTTACACGACATTAATGGCTGAATTTGTAGAAAAATTTAACCAGGTTGCCATGCCGGACACGATGCCGCACCTTTTTCTGGTTAGCGGTGGCGCCCTGGCAGTGGAAAATGCCCTGAAAACAGCCTTCGACTGGAAAGTCCGTAAGAATTTGGTTTGGTTGAAAAACACACCTGCCAATGAAGTTGGTTTGATGCACGGGCTGGGATCGAAAGTGATCCACTTCAAAGAAGCTTTCCATGGCCGTTCTGGTTACACTATGTCGCTGACCAATACCAGTGACCCGCGCAAACATATGTATTTCCCGAAATTCGACTGGCCCCGGATTGTTAATCCTAAATTGAGTTTCCCCGTTACTGAACAGGTATTAGATCAGGTGAAGAAGATCGAAGAGATCGCCTTGAGCCAGATCGAGATGGCTTTAAAACAATACCCGGGAGATATTGCAGCTTTGATCCTGGAACCGATCCAGGGCGAGGGTGGGGACAATCATTTCCGCCCTGAATTCATCCAGACTCTCCGTCGATTGGCTGACGAACATGAATTCCTGCTGATATTTGATGAGATCCAGAGCGGTATGGGTATCACTGGCAAGATGTGGGCTTACGAACATTACGGTGTAGAACCGGATATCATAGCTTTTGGCAAGAAGACCCATGTCTGTGGGATCATTGCCAACAGACGAGTAGATGAAGTAGAAAATAATGTTTTCAATGAATCCAGCCGGATCAACAGCACCTTCGGCGGCAACCTGGTTGATATGGTGCGGGCCACCCGGATCCTCGAGATCATTGAAGAAGAGAAATTGGTCGATCATACCGCCAAGATGGGTGATGTGATGATAGATGGACTGGATAGTATTTCGACTGAATCTAAAGAAGTCGTCAGCAATGTGCGCGGTAAAGGGTTGATGGTTGCTTTCGACCTCCCAAATCAGGCCAAACGCGACATCATGCTGGACAGTATGTTTGATAATGGTCTATTAGCCATGAAATCTGGTGACCACTCGATCCGCTTCCGAGGTATGCTGGACACACCGAAGGATGCCATCGACCAGGCCCTGGAAATCATAGCCAGAAGCATACCAGGCAAATAGACCGAGATATCTAAATATTTAAAAACAGCCCGGGAACTCCCGGGTTGTTTTTTTATCATCTGCCCAATTCAATTAAGCAGAATAGTGGTGGATAGAACTCCACTAAAAAAACTACCTGGAGATTTATGTTAACAAGAATCCAGCAGATCTACTATGATCCACATGCCTATTGCTAGCGCACGGGTAGCTAATTTCGTCCCGGAGGGTAAACGAGGCCGATATATGGCAGTATCTGGGCTGGCGTGGGGGTTTGCCTTAATTGTAGGACCCAACGCAGCCGGATTGATCCTGGACAATTTCAGTCCCTTTCTGCTCTGGTATGTAGCTGCGGGAGTGTCTGCTGTGGCAATCGGTGGATTTTATATTTTGCACCTCTGGCTTGGAAAACACCCCGGATTTAATATTACTTGTAAATCAAGGCCAGCAATTCAGGAGCTCTACAAACCGCAGGGGTAGATACGTTATACTATTGTACGAATATTATTCTTTAGAAGGAAAAAGATGGGCATATTATTCTCTTTATTGGCAGCACTTTTTTTCTCACTCAGCCACATCACCGTTAGAAAAGGGGTGACAAAGCTGGGCGTTTCTTCTGGAACGATCATCATGCTGGTGGCAGGTACAATTTCCACGCTAGTGATAGCTCTGGCTCTGGAAGGGGTGGCGGTTCTCAGGCCGCTGAACCTTACAAGTATTTTATTTTTTGCTCTGGGTGGTGTGATCCACTTCCTGGGTGGATGGGGATTTCAAAATGCCAGTGCCAGCCGTATCGGCCCTACCCGTTTAAGTGCAATGACCGGCGCAACCCCGCTTTTCGCCACAATCCTTGCTTTTTTATCTCTCAATCAGACAGTTAATATTTACATATTTGCTGGAATTTTGTTAATCGTGATTGGAATATTGGCCATCACACTGGGGGAGAAGAATGAAGGGTAAAGAGATCCAGGGATATGCCTTTGGTATTCTGACCGCTTTATGCTGGGCTACAAGCCCTATTTTCATTGCCAGGGGTTTGGAAGGCATTCCTTCATCGATCTGGGCTACAGCTATCGGCCTGGCCGTTGCGACCTTGATCTACCTGGTTTACTTTCTGCTGCAGAAAAAAGGACAGGAGCTGCTCAAGGCCAATAACAAGCACTTGATGTGGCAGATAACAGCCGGCCTAGCTGGGGGGTTGGGCATCCTTTCCAGGAATATTGCCCTCGAGACCACCCGGGTTGCGGTAGTGATCGGCCTGGTTCAGCTGCAGATCTTAATAACTTCGATCTTGGGGCCGATCATCCAGGAAAAAGATGAACGGGAACCGATCTCAATCAAACTGCTGGCAGGGATATTGCTGATCCTGGGGGGAACGATTTTGATAATTTACGGCAGGAATTTGTGATATTTGTTATGTGCAGGTTCTTAGATCTTGCCTGATATAATCAAATCCTACTTGAATCAAAGAAATGGACAGGAGACAGATATGGCACTCAATCTACGCAGCAGACATTTCCTGAAATTATTGGATTTCTCGCAAGCTGAAATACAATTTTTGCTGGATCTTGCGATTGATCTAAAAAAGGCCAAATATGGCGGTTATGAACAACCGCAATTGAAAGGAAAAAATATCGCCATGATCTTCGAGAAAGCCAGCACTCGAACCCGGGCTGCATTTGAGGTAGCATCCTATGATCAAGGAGCTCATGTCACTTACCTGGGACCGACCGGCTCCCAGTTAGGTACCAAAGAAACCATGAAAGATACAGCCCGTGTCCTGGGCAGAATGTATGACGGTATTGAATACCGCGGTTTTGGGCAGGAGAGAGTTGAAGAATTGGCTGAATTTGCAGGAGTCCCAGTCTGGAATGGACTGACCAGTGAGTATCATCCTACCCAGGTGCTGGCAGACTTGCAAACCATGATCGAACACTCCGGCAAACCGCTGGATCAGATCAGTTTTGCCTATCTGGGTGATGCCCGCAATAATATGGGGAATTCCTTATTGGTAGGTGCTGCAAAAATGGGAATGGATTTTCGGGCAGTTGCTCCTGTTGAAGTTCAACCCGACAGCGACCTGGTTGCTGAGGCAATGAAGATATCTAAGAAGACTGGCGCAAAAATTACTATTACTGACGATCTTGATACTGGCGTTTTAGGCTGTGATTTCCTGGTCACTGACGTGTGGGTTTCGATGGGGGAACCTGAAGAAGTTTGGGCAAAACGTGTCAAATTGCTTCAACCATACCAGGTGAATGCATCCGCTATGGAAAAAACTTCCAATCCGAATGTAAAATTCATGCATTGTTTACCTTCATTCCATAACGACCAGACTATTGTTGGAGGCGAGATCAAAGAGAAATTCGGACTCGATTCAATGGAAGTCACAGATGATGTATTTGAATCGGATGCCTCAGTTGTATTTGATGAAGCGGAGAACCGCGTTCATACCATCAAAGCAGTGATGGTTGCTACGCTTGGAAAATAGAAGTATTGAATTATTCAAACTAGGAGAAAAGAATGGCTAGCAGAAGAGTAATAATCATTGGCGCCGCTGGAAGGGATTTCCATAACTTCAACACTTATTTTCGGGATAACGATGCGTATGAAGTCGTGGCTTTTACTGCGGCCCAGATTCCAGATATCGACGGTCGAAAGTATCCCGCTGAATTAGCTGGAAAATTATATCCGGCTGGTATTCCTATCCACGCCGAAGAAGACCTGCCAAAATTGATCAAAGATCTGAAAGTAGATGAATGTGTTTTCGCCTACAGTGATGTTACCTACCAGCACGTAATGGCAATGAGTGCGATAGTGAACACGGCCGGACCTTCCTTTATTTTGATCGGCCCCAAGGATACCCAGGTAAAAAGTACCAAACCGCTGGTCTCAATTGGCGCTGTCCGAACAGGCTGCGGCAAAAGCCAGACCTCCCGCCGGGTGATCGAATTGTTAATGGCCCATGGATTGAAGGTGGTTGCCATTCGCCATCCGATGCCTTACGGCGACCTGGCCGCCCAGAAAGTTCAGCGCTTTGCCACACTGGATGACCTGGTAAAACACAAATGTACCATCGAAGAAATGGAAGAATATGAACCCCATGTGGTTCGCGGCAACGTGATCTACGCGGGTGTGGACTATGAAGCGATCTTGCGGGCCGCAGAAGAAGATCCGGATGGATGTGATGTGATTGTCTGGGACGGCGGTAATAACGACTTCCCATTCTATGTTTCCGATCTGCATATCACTGTGGTTGACCCTCATCGTCCGGGACATGAGCTTACATATTATCCCGGTGAAGTTACTTTGAGAATGTCAGATGTTGTTGTCATCAATAAAATGGACAGCGCTGACGCAGCCGGCATTCAAATAGTACGCGAGAATATCGCCAAATTGGCACCAGATGCCATTGTTGTGGATGCCGCTTCCACGCTTGATATTGATGATCCTTCTCTGGTAAAGGGAAAGAATGTTCTTGTAGTAGAGGATGGCCCAACCCTTACTCACGGTGGAATGAAAATTGGTGCTGGCACGGTTGCGGCTCAAAAATTCGGCGCGGCAGGATTTGTGGATCCTCGGCCTTTCACTGTCGGAAAATTGAAAGAGACTTTTGAAAAATATCCCAATATCGGCGTCTTACTGCCGGCGATGGGATATGGTGAACAGCAGCTCAAAGACCTGGAAACAACCATCAATAATACGGAATGTGACTCGGTGGTAATCGGCACTCCTATTGATTTGGGCCGGATCATCAAGATCAATAAACCCTCCACCAGGGTGTATTATGAACTGCAAGAGATCGGCCGCCCTAACCTGGCCGGCGTCCTGGATGATTTTGTAAAGAAACAGAAATTGGATTAATTTACCTTAACTGATCCATTTTGCAAACAAAACCGCTCATCAATTTGATGAGCGGTTCGGGTTTAAATGAGGTTTTAGTTTGAAATATTCAAATACTATGTTGGGGGAAAGCCCCAACCAATGGCTTAAAAGGCCACTGCTAATTGATCGTTCCATCGAGAGAAACTAGTTTTAGAGGGAAAAGGGGGGGAATTAGTTTCTATTGTGTATATCCTGTATATTATCTATTTCCCATATCCGCGGAACAAGCACGGAATTAGGATAATTATTGCTATCTTTACAAACTCTTTAAACTCTCTTTATGGATCCTTTATTTCAATTTGATAAACTCCTTGATGAAAATTGAAGTATCAATTTACGGGCTATAAAGGGAGATATAGTATGAGTAAAACAGTGAAGATTGTCATAACTACCGCGATTGTTCTCATAATCGGTATTGGATTAGTGTACACGGGCGTATGGATTGGTAGATATGGCCTTAACCCTTTCTCTCACCAAATGAGTACCTTTGGATGGGGAATGCATTCCGAATTTGGTGAGGAAATTTGTGAACATTCAAATTATTCCAGAGGTCACGGAATGATGGGGCAGAACTTTATTAATACTGATCAGAATATCCCGCAATTGACGATGGATGAAGTTGAGAGGAGTATCGATCAATATCTGGAAAATTTGTCTGATCCGGATTTGATATTGTCTGAGATTATGATATTCGACAATCACGCTTATGCTCAAATCATCGAAGAAAGTACAGGCATTGGAGCGATGGAGGTTTTAGTCGATCCAGTATCTAAACAAGTTTATCTAGAGCAAGGTCCAAATATGATGTGGAATTTGAAGTACAGCTCAATGAGCGGCATGATGATGGGATCAGGTCCGAGGACCACTAATTCAGACATAAGAACAGAAGATATGACAGTAACCAGCGATGAGGCTGTTGCTGCAGCCCAGACCTACCTGGATCAGTACCAGCAAGGTAATCAAGCTGATGAACACGCGGATATTTTTTATGGATACTATACGCTGCATGTTCTAAACCGCGGTGAAATTGTCGGTATGTTAAGCGTAAACGGGGATAGTGGGCAGGTCTTTTATCACAAATGGCACGGGGAATTGATCGAAATGAGTGAGCATTAAACGCCTCAAAATCTGCGATCGCAAGAGGGCTGAATTTCTTTCAGCCCTTCTTGTGGTTAAATAGATGTATACAGGTAATTCCAGGGTAGATCAATTTAGGAGTATTGATGGCAAACGAGAAAGTATTGATTGTTGATGACGAGGAAAAGATAATAAACCTTGTTACATCCTATCTCGAAAGAGAAGGTTTCGAGATCTTTACTGCTCGGGATGGATTGGAAGGTTTAAAACTTAGTAAAGAAGTAAATCCAGACATTATCGTTTTGGACATCATGCTCCCCGGAATGGATGGCATTGAAGTATTAACTCAAATCAGAAAAGAATCCAATGTCTATGTCATTATGTTGACGGCAAAAACAGAAGAAACTGACAAAATAATAGGGCTCTCAGTTGGCGCTGATGATTATGTAACAAAACCCTTCAGCCCACGAGAATTAACTGCACGGATCAAGGCAGCTCTGAGGCGTTTGAAACTCTCTGGGATGGAAATTGAAAAAGATATTTTGTCTTATAGCACAATCAAGATAAATCTTGGAAGCCGAAAAATATGGGTAAAAGAAGAAGTAATTGAACTGACAGCCATGGAATTTGATCTCCTGAGGGCGCTGGCCGTGCATCCAGGTCTGGTTTTGAGCAGAGAACAGCTCCTGGAAAAAGTTTGGGGACATGATTATTTTGGGGAATTACGGGTTGTTGATGTTCACATTGGTCACATTCGGCAAAAACTGGGAGATGATCGGTATATTTCCACTGTTCGAGGAGTTGGATACCGATTCGAGGATGATTGGGAGTAATCTAATGTTAAAGATAATTAGGCGGCACTTAGGCACAAAATTTTTCATCTCGTATCTTCTTGTAATATTGATTGGAATATTGGTCTTGATATCAGCAGCTGAGTTTATAGTCCCAGATGCTTTTGAAAGACATTTGGTAGAGATGGCCAGGGTGATGGGGCCGGAAGCCGAGCAGCTAGAAAATGATCTTTTTACGAATTTCCGCAATGCAGTCAATGAGTCCTTGGTGTTTTCTGCTGTGGCAGCATCTGTCGCCGCAATTATCGTCAGTTTATTTGTCAGCCGTCAGGTTGTAGCACCAATTCGTCGAGTAATGATTGCGAGCCAACGTATTGCAGAAGGACATTATAGTGAACGGGTTCCGATTCCAGGCGGAACAAATCGGGAAGGTTTGGATGAATTAGCTCAATTATCTGTAAGTTTTAATCAAATGGCTGTAAAACTTGATCAGGGAGAAACCCTTCGTCAACAACTAATCGGGGATATTGCCCATGAATTGAGAACTCCTTTATCTACAATAAAAGGCTTCATGGAAGGTTTGATGGATAATATTCTTCCCGCAAGTGCCGAAACATATCTGCAGGTACACCAGGAAGCGGAACGATTACAACGGTTGGTTGATGACCTTCAGGATCTTAATCGAGTAGAAGCAGGAGTAATCATCTTGGATATTGACGAGCATTCTATTAGAGATCTTGTTGAGAGCACAAAGAAAAGGCTAATTAGACAATTTGATGAAAAAGGTGTATCACTCGAACTAAATATACCCGAAGGTTTACCACTTGTGTCGGTTGATAGGGATAGAATAGGACAGGTATTAATAAATATAGTCGGCAATAGTTTGCAATACACACCCGCTGGTGGAAATGTATTAATATCAGCAAATAAACAGAATGGTCAGGTCATGATCATAGTAAAAGATACTGGGATTGGAATATCTTCTAAAGATTTACCTCAAATATTTACACGTTTCTTCAGAGTTGATAAATCACGTTCGCGAGCTGGGGGTGGAAGTGGGATTGGATTAACAATTTCAAAACACCTGATAGAAGCGCAGGGAGGTAATATTTGGGCGGAAAGCTCGGGGATAGGAAAAGGCAGTAAATTTTCAATATCATTACCTATCAAATAATAATCATACTTAAAATACTTTACAGAATCTTTATAGTCTCTACAAAATAACTTTACCAATCCTTGCTACCATGAGGAAGTAAAGTTTTTTGTTTAATGGTAAAGGGAGATGATTAAATGATGCATGGATTTGGATTTGGCATAGGTGGTTTATTTGGAATGGTTCTGGTCTGGATTCTTTTAATTGCTGGATCGGTATGGCTGATAAAAGCGTTATTTTCAGGAAATATTAAAAAAAACCCAGAAAATAAAGACCAGGAAGAACGGGCTATTGAGATCCTTAACAAACGTTATGCAAGGGGTGAACTCAATAAAGACGAATATGATGTAATGAAAAACGATTTGGCAGAATAGCCTATCGAAAGAGTAGGAGTAATATAAATGGATTCACATTCACAACACAACCATGAAAAACATATAGAAAAAACAAACCATGAGGCACAGGCCCAACATCAGAAAGATAACCATGATGAACAACACACGGGGCATGGTGTTGATCACCGCGGCCATGAGGACATATTTCGAAGGCGGTTCTGGGTTTCATTAATCCTTAGTATTCCGGTATTGATTTTCAGTGAAACTGTACAAGGTTGGATAGGATTCTCAACGCCAGTTTTTCCGGGTAGTAATTGGATCGTCCCTGTTATCTCGATCGTAATTTTTGGCTATGGAGGTATCCCATTTATTGAAATGGCAGTACCTGAGATAAAACGACGGTCTCCAGGCATGATGTCGCTGATCACGCTGGCGATTGGGGTAGCGTTCATTTACAGTATTGCTGCGACGATTTTTAATATCGGAGAAAGTTTTTATTGGGAACTTGTCACTTTAATAGATGTGATGCTGCTTGGACATTGGATAGAAATGCGAAGCGTTAGACAAGCTTCGGGTTCATTAAATGAATTGGCAAAGTTGCTCCCGGATACTGCAGAGCTAATAAGGGAAGATGGCTCGATCGATATTATTCCTGCTCAAAAACTAAGAACTGGTGATACTTTTTTGATACGGCCAGGAACCAGTATTCCTACGGATGGGAAGGTGATTGAAGGGCAATCCGATATCAACGAATCGATGATAACTGGGGAATCTAAGCTAGTATCCAAATCTGTTAACGACATGGTTATTGGTGGAACTATCAACGAAGAGGGTAGTTTACGGGTTGTGGTATCTGCCACAGGAGATGACACCGCTCTGGCTGGAATAATGCGCTTAGTAAAAGAAGCTCAGCAAAGCAAATCGAATACCCAGATTTTGGCAGATAAAGCTGCGGGGTGGTTATTCTACATCGCTTTGGGAGTGGCTTTATTAACTGGTATTGGGTGGACAATAGCCGTTGGCTTTGATATAGAAGTGATCAAGAGAGTCACTACAGTCCTGGTTATTGCTTGTCCTCATGCCCTTGGTTTAGCCGTACCCCTCGTAGTTGCGATCAGCACATCCATGGGGGCTGAGAACGGGATATTAGTTAAAGATCGGATTGCTTTAGAGGAAGCACGTTTATTAGATACGATCATTTTTGATAAAACCGGAACTTTAACAAAAGGTGAATTTGGCATAGTTGATATTGCAGTGATACATGGTTGGGATAAAAACAAAGCACTCGGGATCACTGCTGCTCTGGAAGGAGATTCTGAACACCTTATCGCCCGAGCAATCCAGAAAAAAACCCTGGAACTGAAAATAACACCGGAAGATGCTACTGAATTCTCGGCGTTAAAAGGAAGGGGTGTAAAAGCAAAAATTGATGGTAAAGAAGCTTATGTCGGGGGTCCAAAATTATTGGAATTCCTATCTATTCAACCTACTGGAACACTAGAAGAATTTTCAAATAACGCTGGAAGCAAAGGTCAGTCAGTTATTTACCTTGTATATGAAGAACAACTTGTGGCTGCTTTTTCTTTAGCAGACTTGATCCGTGAAGAAAGCACCGAGGCCGTCAGGCTGCTCCAAGAGCGTGGAATTGAGGTCGTTATGCTTACCGGTGATAGCAAAGATGTAGCTAAATATGTAGCTGGCGAAATCGGGATAACTCGATTTTTCGCTGAAGTATTGCCTGAAGACAAGGATAAGAAAATCATCGAGCTCCAGAAAGAAGGGAAGAGGGTTGCCATGGTTGGAGATGGCGTGAATGACGCGCCTGCGTTGACCAGAGCAGATGTCGGAATCGCAATTGGAAGTGGAACAGATGTGGCAGTTGAATCAGCAGGCCTGATTCTAGTGAAGAATAATCCGTTGGATATAGTAAAAATAGTTAATTTGAGTCAGATGACTTATCGAAAGATGATCCAAAACCTGATCTGGGCAACTGGATATAACATCATCGCGATTCCTTTGGCTGCTGGAGTTCTGGCATCTTGGGGAATTCTACTATCACCTGCTGTAGGAGCATTATTCATGTCACTGAGCACAGTGATCGTAGCTATCAATGCACAGCTGCTGCGAAGAAAAGAATTAGTGGCGGTTTAAAACATAGGAGGTATCACCATGATGGGGTTTGGATTAATTGGTTTTGTATTGGTTGGAGTATTAATTGCAGTTCTGATTGGCTGGAAGCCTCTGGGTGATCAAACACTCCTGGGAAACCCAAGAAGAATAAGCGAATCTCCTCTGGATTTACTGAACAAGAGATATGCGCAGGGAGAGATCAACAAACAGGAATATGACTTGGTTAAAAAGGACCTTGAGTAAAGGATCGACGGGCCGTATGGAAAAGATCATACCTTTAAGTAATCTGGCGGTCAGTAAATCCACAGATCTGACGAGGAGGCGCTATAATCGCATCGCGGCATTCTATGATCAAATGGAATGGCTTATCGAAAAAAATGTCTTCAGTGATTGGCGGAGCCAGCTTTGGGATCAAATCGAAGCAGATAATGTACTCGAGATTGGTGTTGGTACGGGTAAAAACATACCCTATTATTCGGCCAATTTAAATTTCACAGCAGTAGATTTGAGCGAAGGCATGATGACAAAAGCACTGACCAGGTCTGAAGAATTTAATCACTCAGTTGATTTCCGCTTGATGGATGTTGAGTCCTTGACCTTCCCGGCCGATTCCTTCGATGCTGCAGTTGCGACTTTTGTGTTTTGTTCTGTTCCTGACCCCGTCAAGGGTTTACGAGAATTAGGCCGGGTCGTAAAACCTGGCGGAGATATCTGGCTGCTGGATCATGTCAGAGTGAATAAACCAATAATTGGTCCCCTGATGGACATCTTTAACCCGCTTGCGGTCAGGATGATGGGTGCAAATATCAATCGCCGCACGAAACAGAATGTTAAACTCGCTGGATTAAAGATCCACAGTACAACCTATTTGAAGGGTGAGGAAGTTCAGTTGATCCATGCTGGTCCCGGTCAATAATTGGTAACTTATCCCAGCAAAAATACTTTACGGCAGCGGCCTGGTTTGGAAAACGAACCAATTTGATATTTGGTTATATCATCGAAGCAAATCCATTGGCTGCAGGAGTACTAGGACATTATGGAATATAGCTTTCTCCATCAGGGGGAGCATAAACAGAAGAAGGATTAAAACTATGGAAGAGAAAAAAACAAAAAAAGAAATCAGACGAGTGTTAAAGAAAAAGAAAAGGATAAATAAACTTCTAATTAGGGTAGGTATTGGCCTAGGAGTTATCACGATATTGGGCATTGTGGTCTGGTTTTCTTATCGACCATTAGGAGACGAGGAATTCCCAATCATGGCAGCAAATCACGTAGAAGATAATACGCCGCCAGGGGAATATAATTCTGATCCTCCCACCTCGGGGGCCCATTATTCAGAAGGACTCCCCGCGGGATTCTACGCAGAATCCGATTTGTTGGAATTGTCACCCTATCCTGATGGCCATTTAGTGCACAACCTGGAACATGGATACATCATATTTTGGTACAACTGTGATGATCTCGAAGAAGATGAATGTTCTGAATTAAAAACACAGATCAATTCCTATTTAGACTCCTCATCAAATAGAAAGTTAATCGCTTTCCCAAGACAGAGCCTGGAAAATAGGCTGGTTTTAACATCATGGGGATCAATGCTGAAGTTGGATGATTTTGATGAAGATTTAGCAACCGAGTTTATTCGTCGAAAACGTTTCAACGCACCAGAACCTAATGCACTCTAAAAAAAAGGAGGAATAATGCGTAAGTTTTTATTGGTTTTGTTGCTCGGTATTACTGCCATCCTGATTAGTGCTTGTAGCAGCTCAGCTGATGGTCTGGTAACCCCTGACCCAGACCAAGCGACCTTCATGTTCTTTTATACCGATGGTTGAGTACCTTGAACAAACATGATGCCCATCGTTGATGGGCTTGAAGAAGACTATCAAGAAGAAATAACATTTATTCGTTTGAATGCTGCTGCAGATCAAGGAAGGAAAACTTTCCGGTACTATAATTTACTCGGCCATCTAAGTTTTCTGCTGTTAAATCCAGAAGGTGATGTGCTATGGTCAGGAGTTGGGGAGATTTCGGAAAATGTTATTAATGAAGAAATTACGAATTACATCACAAGAACAAACTGAGACAACTTAAGTCAGGAGATAAACAAGACTGGATAATTTTATTAGGAGAAGGAGTATCGCTAATGAAACGTTTTTTATTTATGAGCATAATCATAGCTGTTCTAATATCAGCCTGTACTCCATCGAGTTTACAGGAAGCAGTTGTTGAAGAAAGCAGGCTGGTTACGATTTACAAATTACCTACCTGAGGATGTTGCGGCGATTGGACTGAATATCTGAAAGGTAATGGTTTCAACGTAAAGACGGAAGATCTTCAAAGTCTTGTAGAAATCAAAGCTGAATACCAGGTACCTTTGGAATTTCAGGCCTGCCATACAGCCATCGTTGATGGCTATGTTATTGAAGGTCATGTGCCAGTATCAGAAATTGAACGTTTATTATCAGAAAAGCCCAATGTGATCGGTATTGCGGTTGCTGGTATGCCTGCTGGATCTCCCGGTATGGATATTGATGGGTTTGATTCAGAACCTTTTGATGTGGTTAGTTTTGATGAGAATGGATTGATTGAGATATATGAGAGTTACAAATAAAAGATATTAATTGGAATTCGAATAGGAAATAAACACGAAGCTTGCCTAATAACGGTTCACCTTCAATGGCAGGATCTGGAAGAATCGTCTGTCATATCCCTCGGTGAATATAATTAATGGGATTGGACATTCAATACCATAGCAATGATATACAAGACAGTATACGCTCCCCACAGCAGGTGGCTCATGGGCCAGAGCGGCCACCAGTAGAACATGACTGTTGCCAGGTATAAAAACACATAGAGAATTCCAACTAAAAGATTAAATGGGCTCCGAAATTGGATCTGAGCCACATAATCAATATAGAATCCAAAGATCGCATAGAGCAGGAACAGGAATCCCCCCAGCCAAAAATGCCAGCTTTTTCCTGCTCGCATCAGAATTATACTGATGATCACAGCCGGGATGCAGAGGGCGTATACCAGCCAGCCATATTTAAGTGTATAGCTTTCGAAGAATGGTTTACGAAAAGCAAAATGGAAGATGAGTATGATCTGGAAAAAGAAGGCCCAGATCACAAACAGTTTGTCATAACTATCGAAATTTTTCCATTTGATCATAATTTCCCTCCCCTTATAGCTTTGTAAATTTCAATCCGGTTATATCCATTATAGAATAAAAAAACTGCTGGGTAATTTGACCAGCAGTTCTACTTGTTGTAAAGCGGAATTGGAAAGTGAACAGTTTTCTAATAGAATTTCAGATTAACTATTTAATATAATATTTGTTGAAGAATCTCCGCAGCACTCGCTGGGATATTCGATTTCAATAGTGACATGAGCAATATGAACAGTGCCTAATAACTTTTCTTTGCACTCCCTTTTTATCCTGAGAATATCATCCTTGGTAGCGTTCTCATCGATGACTAGATGGGTGGATAGAACATGATTATCTCCATCTATTGACCATATATGTGTATCATGGCTTGATAGAACCTGGTCACATTCACATAGTTTTTCATCCAGGATTTTGGCATTTATATTATTAGGTGTGCGCTGTAGAAATAGAGCCAGGGTTTCCTTAAGGTTTTTCGCGACATTAAATAGAATATATAAAGTCAACAAGATCGCAAGCAGAGGGTCGATGAAGGGGATGTCAAAAAAGAGCAGGAGAATTCCCCCGATCAAAACCATCACCCAACCTAATACATCTTCCATCAAATGCCAGCTGACTACTTTGGCATTCATGGTTTGATCCCCTTTCATACGAAAGGCCGCTATGCCATTAACTAAAATGCCAATGATCGCAAAAAGGATCATGCCGCGCGCCTGAGTTGCTTCAGGATAAATCAAGCGGGGGATAGCTTCGAATAAGATCACAATCGACCCAGTGACCAATACGATAGAGTTGATTAATGCGGCCAATAGTGAAAACCTGCCGTATCCATAAGAATATTTCTCGTCGGAGCCTTTTTTTGCTAAGCGCTCAAAATACCAGGCTAATCCCAGTGAAAGACTGTCACCAAAATCATGCAGCGCATCTGATAATATGGCTATACTGTTGATAGCCAATCCGCCAATGATTTCGAGAATGGCAAATCCAAGGTTTAAGAAAAAAGCAACTTTGATATTCTCCGTGGTGTGATTGTGATGGTGTGCCATAAATTGATATTCCCGAATAACGATTATTGAGACGTATTCTTTGCAGAAAAATCTGAATTAATTCTTCCTGCTAATAGCTTTTTTAACCGAAATCCCATAATTACTTACTTGCTGAAAATTTCAAGATCAAAATTTGGGCGGAATTGGCTCCATCCCTACTGAGGACATATTGCCGAAAGCACAAGCTGGACATCTTCCCCTTCGATTTCAAAGACCATCACTCCTGTACCTTCCCAGCGAGATATGCCTACCACAACTTCCATTTTGCCATCGCCGTTTAAGTCCCCGATGAATTCAAGGTTGTACGTCAAGGGGAATTGATTAAGGACTGCCTCAGAATAGTAATCACCAACTAGTTCTATGGTTACCACCTCTGACCCGATCACTGTACGCATTAAAACCACAGAATAATCTCGCGGCTCAACATTATGCCCAGTTGGTTCAGCATAACGGGATCCATTGATGAAAACCTCGTCCGTCCCATTCCCTTCAACATCAACCAGCCAAATCTTATCGATCGCTGGGATGGGTTGGGATGGTGCCTGTTCAATCTGCCAGGCGGTCACAGCACGAAGGTATACCTCAGCGTCGGTTGATAGTTCCAATGGTGTCCGCGGCATAACGTCCCATTCGCCTGAAACCCCAACTGCACTTTTGCTATTAAATGGAGGGTCTATGGTTATAAAATGCTGGTCACAGAGTCGCGCAAACAATACCTCTTGCCCGGTAACATGATTCTCAATTTCAAATGGTGTATAAAGTTGGTACTTTGTTTCAGCAGCTATAACGTCTACCATATCTGCCGCACGTACCCAGCTTCCGTTTTGACTTCCCCCAACCAATAGGAAGGAATTCACCCCTCCATCTACTCTGGCAATGATCGCATCAGGTTTGGAGATCGATGTTTGTGGTGTGGCAGGGATCTGTGTTGAAGTAGCGGTGGGTGTTGGAGTGGAGGTGGCTGCTGGAAGAGGAGTGTCTGTATTAGCTAAGACTACCTCCGGGGTCAAGGTTGGCGGTATGTCGACCTGTTCCAAAATCATGGTTGAAGTAGGCGATAGAACAGTTGGGGCTGAACAACCGGCAACAGCCAGGATGAAAAATAAGATACCGACTTGTTTCTTCAGCATACAATCTTTCCTTTGATTTATTCGTTGATACTCGTGAGTATAGCATAAGAAAAATCCACCCTATCAGGGTGGATTTATTTGTGGGCGGTATTGGGCTCGAACCAACGACCTTTGCGATGTCAACGCAACGCTCTAACCAGCTGAGCTAACCGCCCATCGAGAAAATATTATACAGCTTCACCCCTGATTAGGCAATGCTTTCAGGGATTGAGTACTTGCTCCATAAATCCCCGAACCTTGTTGGTTACCACCTCAGGCTGCTCGATGGCAATCATGTGGCCGCTGGATTTAACTATTTCTAGCTCGGAACCTTTAATTGCCCCAGCCAGCTCCTCAGAATAACGCAACGGAGTCATTTTGTCTTCGTCACCTACCAGGATCTTTGTGGGCAGTTCAACCCGTTCCAACTCAGTTCTGATGTCAAAACGATCACAGGCCCTGAAGTCACCTGCCACCACAGAAGGCCGCATCTTTAACATTTGTTTCTTTACATTTTCAACCAGAGCCGGTTCGATTTTAGAGCTGAATGACCAGCGCATAATGTTGTCCACCGCGGTTGGAAATCCGATTTGGGTTGCCAGCTCTTCGATCAGGGAGAGGTTTACAGGTAAGGTGGCACCGGTGCTCAATAACACCAGTCCGTGAAGCAGCTCGGGATGGTTGATCGCCAACCAAAGGGCTATTGCCCCCCCCATGGAATGGCCGGCCAGGATCACCTTGGGAAGTCTGAGCGCCTGAATCCATTCCAAGACTGTTTCTCCGTAAGCCGGAATTCGCTGCAAGCCATGCCCTTTAGATTTTCCATGACCTGGCAGATCCAGTGTAAACACCCGATAGCCGCTGAGACGCCGCAGTTGAGTAGGCCAGGAAAGATGATCTCCACCAGCTCCATGGATTAAGATCAGTGTTTTTCGGGCAGGATCTTGGGCTTGATAAGCCTGATAGTACAGATCAGTAAGATAAGGCATGGTCTCTATATTATATGGCAAAGGGCGACCCGCCGGGTCGCCCCTCCAATTTTAACTCTCAATGTTTCTAAAAATACTATATTAGACGCAGCCGGTCAGCAGCGTCCGGAGTCAGTGGTAAAACAACTTGGATCTGGGTTCCATCTCCGGGTATAGATTTAATGTGGAACACACCCTGGACAAGCTCAGCCCGTTCGCGCATATTCAACATGCCCAGGCTGCCCCGGTCGTCGTAATTATCCATCACGTTTTCTACCAGGAAACCTTTCCCATTGTCCTCAATTTCCAGGAAGGCCAGGTCGGTTTGCAGCCGTTGTACCTTTACCCAGATCTTTTCTGCTTTGGCATGTTTGCGGGCGTTGTTGACGGCTTCTTCGCTTATGGTGAAGATCACTGTCTGGGTGTTCATGTCCAGTTCATCCACCAGCTGGGGGTCACATTCAATGATCACATTCTGCTCAAATGTATCCTTGGTCTTTTCGGCCATTGAATTCAAAGCTGCGATCAATCCTTCGGATTCCAATACAAGCGGTCTTAAGGTAAAGAGCATATGACGCAGCTGCTTGGACGTTCGGCGGGCCAGCTCCTCAGTTTGATAGAGGGCTTCCTCGGCGGCCTTTACATCGCGTTTGAGCAAGTGGCGAGCCCGGCTGATCTGCATCGGGATGGCAGCTACTGTCTGGGTCGGTCCGTCATGCAGGGCTCTAGCCAGTCGGTTCTGGGCTTCAGACTGGATCTTAATGATCTGGTCTCGCTCAGCTGTCAGTTCCTGGAAGAGATGGGCGTTCTGCATAGCGATCTGAGCTTGATGGCCAACGGTGCTGATCGTCTCCTGGGCTTCTTCAGTGAAATATCCTTTATCAGGATGGCCAAATAACATCACACCAAAAGTATCCAATCCTGCCCGCAGAGGGATACCATAGCCACTTTGACAAGCCCGGAAGGAGATGAAGGTTTTTAGCTCGGGGTCGGCGGCCATATTGTCGGTCATATGCGGGTCGCCTGATTCTATGATCCTTTCCAGCAGGCCTTCAATACCTGGAACCCTGGTGGTCATATCCGGCCGCGGTAAACCCCGTCCATAGGCAACTTCCAGTTCCGGTACAGAAACCTCATCAGAGGTGAACAGAAGCACGGCGCTGATGAGTCTGTCGGTATCCATATCCGAGACGCGCAGCGCCAGGAAAGAGACATCAAGACTCTTTTCCAGGACACGAGAATAGTTAAGGGTCACGGTAAGGTCTGTGATCAACGCAAATAAGCGGCGGATACGATCATCGCTTTTTTTGTTCTTCTTGGGTTTTGGTAGGGGTTCCTGGGTTTGTTCGGGTTTAGGCAATAGGAAATACGCTGCTCCTGCGCCTAATAACAGGGCGATTACTGCGGTCAATCCCAGGATGATCCAAAATTCTTGTACTGATACCATATTTAACTCAGGAGGCATTCAGGTTAATTCAATATATCATAACCCAAAATGGATAACTTATCATGGTGAACAAATATCCTCTTCTCGCGGGATATGTCTTGAACTAGTCGTTAACTATTTCCTCAACAAACAGGCTTTGGAGGATTGGAATCAACTTCTTCACAGCCAAGGCTCGATGGCTTAATTCGTTTTTCTGTTCCGTAGTTAGCTCGGCCATGGTCAATCCTGACCCTTCCAGACGGAAAATCCTGTCATATCCAAAACCACCATGACCGCGACCTTCCGGCAGTATATCCCCTGGACAAGCTCCCCTGGTTACAATTGGGGATCCTTCCGGGCCTACAAGTGCTACCACACATTGGAAAGACGCTTTCCAGGGATGCGGAGTTCCTTCTAGATTCTGGACCAGATAACGCCGCCGGTCTTTGTCAGTTGCATTGGGATCCGGCAGGTACCGGGCGGAGTGTAAGCCGGGGGCGCCGTCAAGAGCATCTACTTCCAGGCCGGTATCATCCGCCAGGGTCCAGATCTTGGCAGCGTCAGCAAAGATAGCTGCCTTTAATACAGCGTTCTCCAGGTAGTTCAGGCCCCGTTCCACGACTTTAATGTCCATATCTAGGTCTTTAGGAGAAAGCAGATCAATATTCAATCCACTTAAAAGCGACCGCAGTTCTGCCAGCTTTCCTAGATTGTTGGTCGCCAGTAATAACTTGATCATAAGTTTGTACCATCCTAATTACCTTGATTCTAGTTGATTTAAAAATCTGGTGCTTAAGAAAAACGTTAGGTTAAGAAGGTGAAAGGGGCCAGCTTAGGGTAAAATGGAGCTATCAAAATTACCGACTGATATCCTATGCCAACCAACCTGCCTGCCGACTATTTCAATGCTGAGGAACGTTTTCGGTCAGCCACGACGACGGAAGATAAGATCAAACACCTGGAAGAGATGATGGGAACCATCCCCAAACACAAGGGGACGGATCATCTCAGGGCTGATTTGCGAAAAAAGCTTTCCAAATTGAAAACTGCTGCTACTTCGAAAAAGACCACAAAAAAACACGTTTCTGCCTATCACATCAACAAAGAAGGGGCTGGGCAAATAATTATCATCGGTACTACCAATGTCGGAAAATCGAGCCTGGTAGCCAATCAAACAAACGCCGACCCTGAAGTTTCTGAAGTTCCTTTTACTACCTGGACGGCTATGCCGGGTATGATGATGATCGATAATATCCAGGTGCAAGTGATCGATACGCCACCTATCAGCGAAGAGTATATTGACCCTGAATTTCTTAACTTGATCCGGCGGGTGGACCTATTGTTGATCATGATCGATCTGCACGCCAATCCAGTCCAGCAGTTGGAGTTTGTCTATCAGAAACTGCAGGATAACCGGATCGCTCCCAACTACCTGGAAGGCCAGGTTGAAGTCGAGGATTTTTTACTGCATGTGCCTACTCTGGTGGTAGTGAATAAATTTGACAGTGAAGAATACGAAGAACATTACCAGATCTTCCAGGAACTGCTGGGACAGGAATATCCCATGGTGCCGGTCTCTGTTATGACCGGTCACAACATTGATACACTCAAGCGAATGATCTTTGAAAAATTAAACGTGATCCGGGTCTACTCCAAAGCGCCCGGTAAAGATGTCGATAAATCGTCGCCATTTGTGGTCGACCAGGGCATCCAGCTGAGTGATTTCGCTGGAAAAGTCCACAAAGACTTCCAGGAAAATCTCAAATCTGCCAAGATCTGGGGCGCCAGTGCGGATTTTCCGGGGCAGATGGTCAGCCGGGACCATGTGCTGGAAGATGAAGATGTAGTGGAGTTGCAGATTTAAGGGACGCGATGCGTCCTGACTGATGGGAGCCTAGCTCCCGATTGGGGACGGGTGGATGCTGCGCATCCTGACGGGAGAAAGCAACTGTCATTGCGGGAATCTCGAATACTTTCCTGCGCTCGGTCTAAACTTGGGCGAGGGGGACGTAACAATCTGCTTATCTGCCGGAAATATTTTTATTTTTCCGATTTTTCAGTTTACAATTATTGTATTCTTAATGGCGGTTTTATTAGTGGATCTAACTGTCAATCGATAGTCTCTGCAATTTTTGCCAAAGGTAAAGGAGATAGTTATGGAAACACCACAAAAAGAAACCAATATCCCGCAGGAACAGGAAAATAAAAAGAAACGCTCTCCCTGGTTGGTCGTCCTTCTAATTTTGTTGATCCTGATGATGGGCTGCTGCATCATTGGAGCGATCTTGTGCAGAGGCTCCCGGCGGATACCCGATATTTTAGAACGCTACCTTCGAGATGTACCCGGCCTGGAATCAGGGGAACTTGATTTCTGGGGTTTGGTAGAAGAATTTGCAGACCCGGAAAACTTTGATCCTGAAAACTTTGATCCGGAAAACTTTTTCCCAGAGGATTTTCTGCCCGAAGATTCAGATGATAATGATCTTGGTCCGAGCATTTGCAATGGTTTGAGCGGAAACCTGGAGATGCAGGTCCTGGTTGGGCCTGCGGATGTAGTAGACTTGGAACCCTTGGGGATTGGAAGTATTCCTCTTCAGGTGGCTCCTTCAGCTGGAGAATACCAGGTTTCAGGTTATGGAACGATAGATTACCAGGATCAAATAGATGCGGTCTGGGGATTCTATGTTGTCACATTCGACTCAACAGCGATCCTGAATGGTTTATGCATCGGGGACGAAAATAGTGGAGTTTTGGAAGTTACTGTCCTAACCGAAGGCGAGCAATTGGTTCAAGTATTTGTTGGAGCGGAGGAATGGAGTTATCCCTGGTCCGGTGAGTATACCTTCGATCTGGAGTTCCCGATCGAAGATGGCGCTGAAGTCAGCGGTGAAGGCTGGGCTTTTGTACTTCACCTGGATTGATACCGAACTTTGGTCTAGAAGATAATTAGAAACTAAACGTTCCCCTGTGAAATACGGGGGATCGTTTAGTACTAGCAATGACTTCCCGGTCAATTGTCATTGCGAGAAGAGAACGCAGAGATCGCCGAAGCAATCTTAATTAAAACCAACCGCAATCTCAATAGAAAAACAGATTAATTATCAGGGAAATTGGGTTGATCTACCTTCAATCCAGATTAGATTGATTTAATATTGGAAGGCGAATAGAAAGATTAAAGCGAGATTGCTTCGTTAGTCGCTTCGCTCCTACCTCGCAATGACAGTTCAAGTGAGAGATAGTTAATGTAATTACATGAGCCTCGGGGCGCAGTGAGAAGAATGCCAGAGCGGAACCCTTCTTTTCCTGATATGATAGGGAGATTATGAAATTACCAAAAAAGACCTGGCTCCAGATCATCAGTTCGACTTTGGTCCGAACTGTCTATAATACAGCTTTCCGAATGGTATTTCCCTTTCAGCCAATATTGATGAAGGGTTTTAATATCAATCTGTCCCAGATCAGCCGGATGTATGCTGGACAATCCCTGATCGGATTTATCAGCCCAGTCTTAGCGTCAATTTCGGATACGCGGGGACGCAGGACGGGTATGCTGGCAGGTATGGTTTTGTTCAGCGTGGGTACTCTGGTAATTGTCTTTTGGACAACAGCCGGTGGATTCTTTGCATTTCTGGTGTTGTCCATGCTTGCAAAAGCAGTTTTTGAGCCATCTGTAATCGCTTATTTTGGGGACATTATCCCCTACGATCGCCGGGGTTTTGTTCTCGGTATTACTGAGATCAGCTGGTCGCTGGCGTTTTTTGTTGGTGTTCCGGTGATTGGTTTCTTTATGGACAAGGTCAATCTTTTAGCTCCGTTCATACTGCTCTTGGTTTTGGGGTTATTATCTTTCCTAGTGGTTTTGCTTCTCTTCCCAGCGGATAAACCGCCTAAAGCGAACAGGCCATCCATAATTACGAACTTTGGCCTTGTGTTTAAATCTGGGTCTGCCCTGGCTGCTCTGGCTGTAATGCTGTTCATTTGTACAGCAAATCAAATGGTCAATGTGGTTTTTGGTGTCTGGTTGAATGATTCCTTCGGACTCCAGATCGCTGCCCTGGGCGGAGCTTCCGCGGTGATTGGTATAGCTGAATTGATCGGCGAGGGTGGAGTGAGTGCGATTACAGACAGGATCAGCAAAGAAAAAGCAGTGCTGATCGGTGTTTTAGGAAATGTGGTGGCATCCCTGATACTACCCTTTATG